>ENA-OQDE01000537-OQDE01000537.1-human-gut-metagenome-genome-assembly--contig:-NODE-537-length-21701-cov-1.732873_pt1 | contig 21701 bp, 27 predicted proteins | sample MGYA00242768_ERZ504595 | MGnify/ENA primary metagenome ERZ504595 (study PRJEB26092, sample SAMD00036307) | human gut metagenome | host: Homo sapiens | study: EMG produced TPA metagenomics assembly of... | reverse complement strand
CCGGAAATCTCGATAAGCCTTCATACGGTAAACCCGTCCCATATTGGTAAAGAACATGAGGAAATGATGGGTCGTTGTCATCAAAAGCTCTTCTATATAGTCGTCATCGATGGTGCTCATACCCTTGATTCCCTTGCCGCCTCTGTTCTGACTGCGGAAATTATCAACGGTCATACGTTTGATATATCCTAATTTTGTCATAGCAATAACTGTGTTTTCTTTTGGTATCAGGTCTTCCATGGAAATATCAAATTCATCGTATCCGATCGAAGTCCTTCTGTCATCCCCGTATTTATCTGAAATTGCCAATATCTCCTCACGAATAACACGGAGAAGAAGGTTTCTGTCAGCAAGGATGGCCTTTAATTCCCTTATTTTTTTCACAAGCTCGTTATACTCGCCCTGTAGACGGTCTCTTTCCAAACCGGTCAGTGCGCGAAGTCTCATATCTACAATGGCCTGAGCCTGGGCATCAGAGAAACCAAAAGCCTCCATAAGAGAATCTTTTGCCTCTTGTGTGGTTTTGGACGCACGGATGATGCGGATCACCTCATCAATATGTTCCAGTGCCTTTAACAAACCCTCTAAGATATGCGCACGCTCCTGTGCTTTGTTCAGGTCATACTGTGTCCTTCTGGTCACAACCTCTTCCTGGTGGCGCAGATAGTGGTTGAGCATTTCCAGAAGATTCATAACTTTTGGCTCATTATTCACCAGTGCCAGCATAATAACACCAAACGTGTCCTGAAGCTGTGTATGCTTATAGAGCTGGTTCAGAATAACATTGGCATTGGCATCCCTTCTAAGCTCAATACAGATACGCATACCTTCCCTGTTGGAATGGTCGCTGATATCTGTAATTCCATCAATTTTCTTATCTCTTACCAATCGGCAATCTTTTCAATAAGTCTTGCTTTATTTACCATATATGGCAGTTCTGTAACGATAATCTGACTCTTTCCGTTTGGAAGTGTCTCAATATCTGTCACTGCACGCACTCTGATTTACCACGTCCTGTACGGTATGCTTCCTCAATTCCTCTTGTTCCTAAGATTGTTGCTCCTGTAGGAAAATCCGGTCCTTTTACAATGGACAGCAACTCATCAATGGTAGTTTCTCTCTGCTCCTCAATCTGATTGTCAATAATTTTAACAACTGCATTGATAATTTCTCTCAGATTATGAGGTGGAATATTGGTTGCCATACCAACGGCAATACCGGATGTTCCGTTTACCAGAAGGTTTGGATATCTGGACGGAAGAACTGTAGGTTCTTTTTCAGTTCCATCAAAGTTCGGTGCAAAATCAATGGTATTTTTATTGATGTCTGCCAACATTTCCATGGAATTTTGCTTAAACGTGCTTCTGTGTAACGCATGGCAGCAGCACCGTCTCCATCCACTGAACCGAAGTTCCATGACCGTCTACTAAAGGATAACGTGTAGACCAGTCCTGTGCCATATTTACTAATGCACCATAAATAGAGCTATCACCATGAGGATGGTATTTACCCATAGTATCACCTACGATACGGGCACATTTTCTATGAGGCTTATCCGGCCCATTATTCAGCTCAATCATGGAGTAAAGAATTCTTCTTTGAACGGGTTTTAATCCGTCTCTTACATCAGGAAGGGCTCGTGAAGCAATTACGCTCATGGCATACTCAATATAAGACTCCTCCATCTTTTTCTGTAAGTCCACTTCCTGAATTTTATCAAATACATTTTCTTCCATTTGGCTTCTCCTTATCATGTAGGGTTATTAAATATCCAGATTTTTGCATACTTGGCATTTTCTTCAATAAATTCCCTTCTCGGCTCTACTTTATCACCCATAAGCGTAGTAAATGTCAAATCCAGCTCAGATGTAGAGTCTTCATCCATTACCACACGCATAAGAATACGGCTCTCCGGATCCATCGTTGTCTCCCAAAGCTGATCTGCATCCATCTCTCCCAGACCTTTATAACGCTGAATATTACAGCCATCCATACCGATTTCGGCAAGGATTATCAGCCTGTTCCTGTTCTGTATACGCATAATTGGATTTTTTTGTTTTTCTCGATTTTGAATAATGGTGGCTTTGCAAGATAGACATAGCCCTGCTTAATCAATTCCGGCATAAAACGATATAGGAATGTTAAAAGCAATGTTGCAATATGAGCGCCGTCTACATCGGCATCTGTCATAATAATAATTTTATGATAACGAAGCTTTGAAATATCAAAATCCTCGTGAATTCCTGTTCCAAATGCAGTAATCATTGCTTTAATTTCTGCATTTGCATAAATTTTATCAAGACGAGCCTTCTCTACATTTAAAATTTTACCTCTAAGAGGCAAAATTGCCTGTGTTGCTCTGCTTCTGGCAGTCTTTGCTGAACCACCCGCAGAATCACCCTCTACAATATAGATTTCACATTTACTTGGATCTTTGTCCACGCAATCTGCTAATTTACCCGGCAGAGATGTTCCATCTAAAGCTGATTTTCTTCTTGTCAGTTCTCTTGCCTTTCTTGCAGCATCTCTTGCTCTTTGAGAAAGCAGAGATTTCTCAATAATAATTTTAGCCACAGCAGGATTTTGCTCTAAATAAATCTCCAACTGATTACTTACAATACTGTCAACAGCACCTCTTGCCTCACTGTTCCCCAGTTTCTGCTTTGTCTGTCCTTCAAACTGAGGATCTTCAATCTTAACACTGATAATCGCAGTCAAACCTTCACGAATATCTTCTCCTGTAAGGTTTTGTTCGCTTTCCTTCAGAAGCTTATTCTTTCTTGCATATTCATTAAAGGTCTTTGTAAGGGCATTTCGAAATCCCACAATGTGAGTTCCACCTTCCGGTGTTGTAATATTGTTTACAAATCCATAAGTATTTTCTGTATAAGCGTCATTATGCTGCATGGCAACTTCTACCATAACACCGTCTTTATTACCTTCAAAGTAAAGAATCTCTTCATAAAGTGCTGTATTGCTCTTGTTCAAATATTGAACAAATTCTTTAATACCGCCTTCATAGTGGAAAGTTACTTCCTTCTTCTCTTCTTCTTCACGTTTATCTCTTGCAATAATTCTTAAACCTTTTGTCAAAAAAGCAATTTCTCTGAAACGATGTTTCAATGTTCCAAAATCAAAAATTGTTTCTTCAAAAATTTCCGGATCCGGTAAAAACGTAACCATAGTTCCTGTTTTCTCCGGTTCACATTCTCCTACGATCTTCAGGCTATAAACAGTTTTTCCTCTCTCATATCTCTGTCTGTAAATCTTTCCTTCATGGAAATTGTTACTTCAAGCCAGGTAGAGAGGGCATTTACTACCGATGCACCTACACCGTGAAGACCGCCGGATACTTTATATCCTCCACCACCGAATTTACCGCCAGCATGGAGAATTGTAAATACAACTTCAACAGCCGGAATACCTGCCTTCTGGTTAATTCCAACAGGAATTCCACGTCCATTATCAATAACTGTAATTGAATTGTCTTCATTGATTGCTACATCAATGGTATCACAATAGCCTGCCAAAGCTTCATCTACTGCATTATCTACGATTTCATAAACCAGATGATGAAGACCTCTTGAAGAAGTGCTGCCGATATACATACCCGGTCTTTTTCTGACTGCTTCAAGTCCCTCTAAAATTTGAATCTGGTCTGCTCCGTACTCTGTTTTAATTTCTGTACTCATGCAATTCCTCCTGTTTTCCGGTAATTCCGGTAGTTGCTCAGTTTTCTGTGTTATATGTATTATGTAAACCTTTCACTCAGGAAGGACAAAATACATCTCCATCTATTACTTTAAAAATTTTGTTTATATGAAACCTTTTATCTATAAAATCATCTAGGCCTGTACAGGTAATCATGGTCTGCACATGACTGATGCTATTCAAAAGATAATTTTGCCGATTAGAATCAAGTTCTGACAAAACATCATCTAAAAGCAAGACAGGCATATCCTTTATCACTTTCTTCACCATATAAATTTCCGAAAGTTTTAAAGACAGTGCAGCAGTTCGCTGCTGCCCCTGAGAGCCATATCTGCGAATATCAATTCCATTGACCTTCACACAGAAATCATCTCTGTGAGGTCCTACAGAGGTCTGTTTAAAGCGGCAATCTTTTTCTCTGTTCTTAGAAAGCTCTTGATAAAAATCTTCGCTTGCCACACTTGGCTCATACACAAGTTCTATTTTTTCACGATTTCCGGTGATACTTCTATGTATATCCTCCATAATACCGTTTATCTCATCAATAAACCTACGGCGAGTTTCAATAATTTCCCTGCCATACTGCACAAATTGCTGATCCCATATTTCCAATGTATCTTTTAAAGAATCCTGAAAAGCAATATCTTTTAACAGCTTATTTCTCTGGTTCAGAATATGGTTATAGCTGGACAGATTAGATAAATAGAGTTTATCAAGTTGACATAACTCCAAATCCATGAACCGCCTTCTCTCTCCCGGGCCATTTTTGATAATATTTAAGTCTTCCGGAGAGAAAAACACAATATTTAAAAGCCCAAATAATTCACTGGCTTTGCGGATAGGTATTCCATCAATGGCAATCCCTTTTGGCTTACTTTTCTTTAAATGCATATCAATTTTACGGGATATACCGTCTTTATTAACAAACATACGAATATGCGCCTCATCCGCATCGAACTTTATCATCTCTCTGTCCTTACTTCCCCTGTGGGATTTTGTTGTACTGCATAAATATGCAGCTTCCAGTATATTTGTTTTTCCCTGAGCATTATCTCCGTAAAAAATATTGGTTCCTTTATCAAATTCTAATGCCAATGAGTCATAATTTCTGTAATTTTTAAGTTCTATTGATTCGATATACATGTATACACCTATTTTACAATTTTAATTTCTTCTCCATGAAAAGAAATTACATCACCATCATATAATTTGCGGCCACGTCTGGTATCGGTCTCTCCATTTACCAGAACTTCGCCATCCTGAATAACATATTTGGCTTCAACACCGTCTTCTACCAAATTTGCGGCTTTCAATGCCTGACCTAATTTTATAAATTCATCTCTAAGCTTAATTACTTCCATTTTTTCTCCTTTTATCTGCTAACAGCATTAAAGTTTACAGGTAAAATCAGATAAATATACTGCTGATTATCATCACGAATAAAGCATGGCGCTTTGGCATTCATGAGATAAATGCTGACTTCTTCATCATCAATTACCTTGAGGGCATCAATTAAAAATTTGGGATTAAATCCAATCATAATATCTTTACCCTCTTTTCAATATCAATATCTTCTTTCATGGAACCAATCTGAGAATCAATGCGAAGTTCCATCTGTCCATTTTGGATATTGATAATAATTGGTTTCTTGTCCCCTTCTTTTACAAGAAGTGTAGCTCTGTCAATACAATCTAAAAATTCTTTTTTATTAATTTTTACTTTTGTTTCATAATCACTGGAAAGCATCTGGTCAATTTTAAAGTATTCCCCTTCAATTAAACGAGAAACCACTCTTGTATCATCAAACTCGAATAAAATATGATTTGCAGAAAGATAAATTTCAACCATATCCTCCAGTTCACCGGATAAAATTTTGCTGATTTCATTTAATGTTTTTCCAGGAACAACAACTTGCGGTCTTCACAGTTTTCTTTTAAACCAATTTTTCTAATAGAAATGCGGTGCCCATCAAGAGAAATCACTCTTAACATATTGTTTTCTACCTGGAAAAGTTCTCCTGTCATCAGTTTATTATTCTCATTCACAGCAATAGAGAAAATTGTCTGACGGATAATTTCTTTTAAAGTAAACTGTGAAACCCGTATATAATCATTTTTTTCTATTAAAGGTAAATAGGAAAATCTTCACCTGATTTACCTGGAATGTTAAATTTTGCTTTTTCACAGGTAATTGTAGCATTTAACTTTTCATCTGTTTCGATTGTGACATCATTGTCCGGAAGTTTACGAACAATTTCTGAAAAGATTTTTGCATCTAAAGCAATGATACCTTTTTCAAGAACCAATCCCTGAACACGGGTTTCGATACCTAATTCCATATCGTTGGATGTAAATTTTATATCATTTGTTGATGCATCTATTAAAATACATTCTAAAATAGGCATTGTTGTTTTGCTCGGAACGGCTTTCATGACAATACTGACACTTTTTTGAAGTTCAGATTTTGGGCAAACTAATTTCATAGTGTGAATAACTTCCTTTCTGTGTGAAGTGGTTAAATAAAAATATAAAATAATAAAAAAATTCGTAGTAACCGCCGTAGGGGCTGTGAATATGTGAATAACTCATCTAAGCCTAGAAAATACGGGCTTTAAGTGTATGGATAACTTTGTGGGTTAAGGTTGAAATTCAAGTGTAAGACCTGTTGATAAAAATGTGGGTTAAAAACCGCAAAAATATCAAAAAAGGTTTTCCACATGTAATTCACATAAAATACACCTAGTGATGTGGATAAAATTATTTTATTTTGATGGATTAATTTTCTTCTTTAAAATATCAATAATTTCCTGAGTAGGAGATGCATTTGGACCATTTAATTCTGCTTCAATTTTGTCAATTCCGTTCATAATTGTAGTATGATCTCTGCCTCCTAAGACTTTGCCGATATTTTTTAAGGTTACTTCTGTCATATTGCGGCATAAATACATGACAATCTGTCTTGGAAATACGATTTTCGCATTTCTTTTATTACCGGTAAGATCAGATGGCTGCAAATCAAAGTGTTCTGCAACTACTTCAATAATAAGTTCCGGTGTAATAATGCGCTTCTGATTAGGAGAAATAATATCTTTTAATACTTTTTCGGCTAAAGCCAGATTAATTTCACTTTTCTCAAGGTTGGCATAAGCATAATTTTATTGAGAGAACCTTCCAGTTCACGAATATTTGATTTTACATTTTTTGCAATGTATTCAATTACTTCATCATCAATTTTGTAACCATCCAATTCTTCTTTTTTGCGAAGAATAGCCATTCTGGTTTCATAATCAGGAGAAGAAATATCGACAATTAAGCCCCATTCAAATCGAGAACGAAGGCGGTCTTCCAGAATTTCCATATCTTTTGGTGGTTTATCAGATGAAATAACAATCTGTTTTTTTGCTCCGTGGAGGGCATTGAAGGTATGGAAAAATTCTTCCTGTGTAGACTCTTTTCCTATAATAAACTGAATATCATCAATTAAGAGAACATCAATGTTTCGGTACTTTTCACGGAACTTTGACATAGTGGTATTATTACCATTACGAATAGAGTCAATCAGTTCATTTGTAAAATATTCACTTGTTACATATAAAACTTTTGCATTTGGATTTTTCTGTAATACAAAATGTGCAATGGAATGCATTAAGTGAGTTTTTCCAAGACCTACACCACCGTAGATAAAAAGAGGATTGTAGGCTTCTCCCGGAGATTCGGCAACTGCCAAAGATGCTGCATGTGCCATTTTGTTGTTATTACCTACAACAAAAGTATCAAATGTATAGCGTGGATTTAAGTTTGCTTTTTCAATATTTTCATTTAAACTTGCGGGAGCTGCCGCCGGAGGTTCTTTAAATTCTTCCTTAATATCTTCCGGAAGAACAAGAGAAATCTCAAAATCCTGTCCGATTGTTTCTGCAATAGAGACTTTTAAAGGGAGAAGGTATTTCTTATTAATATAATCTAATGCCATACTCCCGTTTGTAACAATAATTGTCACAACATTTCCCTCTACTTTGTAAACCTCTAAAGGTTCAAGCCATGCATTGAAGGAAACATCAGACACATCATGTTCAATTTTAATCATATTTAAGATATCTGACCATTTTTCCTGTATAATGTGCATTTTCATTTCTCCTAATCAGTATTATATGCCGGTTTTCAAACACAAAAATATATGATTGACTGATTACCTCATTCAATCATAGGCAAAAAAAGTATTATTATCTATATAATATAATAAAAAAGAAGTTTTATCAATGAAAAATTAAAAATCCGGTGTTTAGGATAATGTTGGTATGTGGAAAACTTTTATGTTTGCATTATATATAGAAAGAACTACTTAAAAAAGCAGAAAAACCAGAAAAAAATGGATATGTGTGCATGTGGATAGAAGTATGTGGAAAATGAGGACATGGTTTATTCAAAAAGTATGTGGAAAATAGAAATGTGAAGAATGTGTATAACGTAAAATACATAATCCACATGTCGGAAAACCCTGAAAAATAAGGCTTTTTAAAAATATAAGGGAAAACAATGTGAATATATGGTAGGAGTTATCCACATGTTATCCACATTTTGTGGATAAACAGATAAGGGTGGAAAAAATGTGAATAACTGTGTGTATAGAAAAATGGATAAATTTAGTTAATGAAAAAATGAAATATTTTGATGTGGATATATTGTGGAAGCGATGTGGATAGCCAAAATAGGGGAAAAACCGCAGAAAACATAAATAAGTGCTTGACGAAATAAGGGTTTCTGAATATAATTGAAATGATGTTTTCTATCATGCATAACTAGAAGTGACATCTGAATTAAATTGTTATCGGAAAGATGTCCATTAATATAAGGGAGGTGCCTTGAATATGAAAATGACATTTCAGCCTAAAAAAAGACAGCGTTCCAAAGTTCATGGATTTAGAGCTAGAATGAGCAGTGCTGGCGGAAGAAAAGTTTTAGCTGCTAGAAGAGCAAAAGGAAGAAAAAAATTATCAGCTTAAGACCGCAGACATGTGGTCTTTTCTTCTCTTTGCGATAAAGGATAGAGTATGAAATATTCAGAATCATTAAAGAAGAACAACGATTTTCAACTGGTTTACAAAAAGGGAACATCTTATGCAAATCGTTATCTGGTTATGTATATAAAGGAAAACCAGTTGAATCGTAATAGAATTGGTATATCCGTAAGTAAAAAAGTCGGCAACAGTGTAGTAAGGCATCATTTGACACGTTTGATAAGAGAAAGCTACCGTTTGAACGAAGAAAAGTTTTGTTTTGGATATGATATTGTTGTAGTGGTAAGAGTGAATGGAAAAAATCAAAATTACCATTCTTTAGAGAGCGCCCTTCTACATTTAGGAAGGCTGCACAAGGTTGTGAGCAGTAAAGAGAATGAAAAAAATACTAATAATATTGATTAAAGGTTATCAGAAGTATTTATCTCCTTTGAAGAGTACATGTTGCCCGTATATACCTACATGTTCTCAGTATGGATTAGAAGCAATTGAAAAATATGGTGCAGTAAAAGGAAGCCTTTTGGCCGCATGGAGAATATTGAGATGCAACCCTTTCTCTAAGGGGGGCTATGATCCTGTGCCGTGATTTATTAGGAGATAAAGGTCAAGAAGGAGGATTATTATTTTGGGTGTGTTACTAACGAAGAGTACCATGCCGATTGTTAACTGGGTAGCAGAAGTGCTTGGCTGGCTGATGAACGGCATTTACAGCATTGGAGTGCATAACTTAGGTTTATGTATTATTATCTTTACTCTTGTCATTTATGCGTTTATGACTCCATTGCAGGTTAAACAGCAGAAATTTGCGAAAATGAATGCAGTTATGGCTCCTGAATTACAGAATATTCAGAAGAAGTATAGAGGGAAAAAAGATCAGAATTCTCAGTTAAAAATGCAGGAAGAAACTATGGGAGTATACGAAAAATACGGCGTTTCTCCTACAGGAAGCTGCTTGCAGATGTTAATTCAGATGCCTATTTTCTTTGCTTTATATCAGGTTATTATTAAAATTCCCGGATATATTGGAGGAATTAAAGATGTGTTTGCATCTGCAGTTTCTCATATTACAGATGTAAGTGGTTATTCAGATATTATTTTTCAGTTTGTTAAGGATAATGCGATTAAAAATAGCTATATTCCAATGTCAGGAAAATTAAGCAGTGACCATGTGGTTGACTTTTTATACAGCCTTTCACCTGCACAGTGGGATAAACTGGCAGATGTTGATAAATTTCAGGGATTTGCAGATGTTTTAAATCAGACAGCAGATCAGCTGCATCCAATGCAGAATTTCTTAGGATTGAACATTGCAGATAACCCATGGGCGTTAATTCAGTCCGGATGGTCTACACAGCATTATCTGTTGATTTTTGCAGCAGTTTTAATTCCTGTATTGGCATGGGCTACACAGGTTTTGAATATGAAGCTTGTTCAGACAGCATCTAACACAAGTAATGGTACACCATCTCAGATGGAAACAACTATGAAAACAATGAATACTTTTATGCCATTGATGACAGCATTTATCTGTTTCACATTCCCTGTAGGTATTGGTATTTATTGGATTATCGGTGCGGTTATCAGAAGTGTGCAGCAGGTTGTTATTAACAGACATCTGAATAATATGAATATAGATGAATTTATTCAGAAGAATAAAGCAAAAATGGATAAGAAAAAGGCAAAATTAGGTGTTACTTCTCAGAATATCAGCCAACAGGCAAAGATGAGTGTGCGTAACATTGAAGAACCAAAGAAAAAGACTATTGCGGACAAGAGTAATTCTGTAAAGAATACAGCATCATATACAGCTGAAGTTCCAAAAACAAAGCCGGGTAGTCTGGCGTCAAAGGCAAATATGGTGGCGCAATTTGATGCAAATAACAAAGGGAAAAAGAAATAGAAGGTAAGGGGGAAAAAAGATGGAATTCAGAGAGTTTTCTGCTAAAACAGTAGATGAAGCCATTACAAAGGCAAGTCTTGAATTTGAAGTATCCAGTGAAAACCTTGAAATTCAGATTGTTTCTGAGGGAAAAGCAGGATTTTTAGGTTTCGGTGCAAAGCCGGCAATTATTAAAGCGGCAAAAAAAGAAGTTCAAAAATCCTTACCAAAGGAACCAAAGAAAAAAGAAGTTGAAAAAGTTAAAGAAGAGGTAAAGCCGGTAAAAGAGGTTGAACCTGAAATTGAAAAAGAAATCCAACAAGAAACAGCAACACCACATGAAGAAAAGAAGTTGTTGTAAGAAGCGAAGAAGAAATTGCAAATATGAAGGCAGAAGCAGAAAAGTTCTTGAGCGGAGTTTTCAAAGCCATGAATATGGAAGTGGAAATTAAGATGGAATATAAAGCTTCTGAGGGAAATCTTGATATTGAATTTATCGGACAGGATATGGGTATTCTTATTGGTAAAAGAGGACAGACTTTAGACTCTTTACAGTACCTTACCAGTCTGGTAGTAAATAAGGAAACACAGGGTTATGTTCGTGTAAAACTTGATACAGAGGATTACCGTAACAGAAGAAAAGAAACTCTGGAAAATCTGGCAAGAAGCATTGCTTACAAAGTAAGAAAAACAAGAAAAACAGTTTCTCTTGAGCCAATGAACCTTATGAAAGAAGAATTATTCATTCTGCATTACAGGGAAATCGTTATGTAGAAACTTACAGCGAAGGAAACGAACCATATCGTCATGTGGTAGTAAAATTGAAAAACAGATAGTAAACAAATTATTCTAGGTGAAAGCGTGAATAATAGGGAAATCCCTGCGCTTTCTCCTGGAATTTTTTATAGAAGGGAGAAAATTATGGCAGATACAATTGCGGCTGTTGCAACTGCAATGACTGCATCGGGAATTGGAATTATTCGTATCAGTGGCCCCCAAAGCAGGGAAATTGTAGGTAAAATATATCGTTCTAAAGGTGGAAAAACGAGAATTGAGAACGTTTTGTCACATACCATTCAGTATGGTTTTATATGTGACGAGGATGAGGTAATAGATGAAGTTCTGGTAATGATTATGGATGCACCCAGAAGTTATACAGGAGAAAATACAGTAGAAATAGATTGTCATGGCGGCGTTCTTGCTATGAAAAGGGTGCTGGAAACTGTGATAAAATATGGAGCAAGACCGGCAGAACCAGGGGAATTTACAAAGCGTGCATTTTTAAATGGAAGGATTGATTTGTCTCAGGCAGAGGCGGTTATTGATGTAATAAATGCAAAAAATGAATATGCATTAAAGAGCTCCATAAGCCAGTTAAGAGGCAATATACAGAGAGTAATTAAGGAAATCAGACAGGGAATTATTTACCAAATTGCCTATATTGAGTCAGCTTTAGATGATCCGGAACATATCAGTATTGATGGATATGGAGATACCCTGAAGGGAGAAATAAGCCTTTTAAAAGAGAAATTAGAGAGTCTTTTAAATACAGTAAGAGAAGGAAAACTCATGAAGGAAGGTATTAAAACAGTTATTGTAGGAAAGCCAAATGCAGGTAAATCTTCTCTTTTGAATTTGCTGGTAGGAGAAGAAAGAGCAATTGTAACGGATATTGCCGGAACTACCAGAGATATATTAGAAGAAACGATTGTATTACATGGAATTTCTCTTAGAATGATTGATACAGCGGGTATTCGTGATACAGATGATGTAGTGGAAAAAATCGGTGTAAAAAAGGCTGTAGAAAATGCAAAAGATGCAGATTTAATTCTCTATGTAGTAGATTCCTCTGTGCCTTTAGATGAGAATGACAGGGAAATTATTGAACTTTTAAAAGATAAGAAATCCATTGTTATTTTAAATAAAATGGATTTGAAACAGCAGGTTACAGAAGGGGAATTAAAGGAAAAACAAGTCATCCTGTAGTAGCTGTTTCTGCGAAGGAAGAAGAAGGAATAGAGCTTTTAGAAGCACAGATTAAAGATATGTTTTTGAAGGAAATTTATCTTTTAATGATGAAATTTATATTACGAATATGCGTCATAAGGCAGCACTTGAAGAGGCAAAAAGAAGTCTGGAAATGGTGGAGAATAGCATTGAAATGCAAATGCCGGAGGATTTCTTTTCTATTGATTTGATGAATGCTTATGAGGTTTTGGGAAGTATTATTGGTGAATCTGTAGGAGAGGATTTAGTAAATGAAATTTTCTCTAAGTTTTGCACAGGAAAATAGAAAAATGTGGATAAGTTCTTAAAAAACAGAAAGAAATGTAGAAAGGAAATCCAAAATGAGTGTACTAACAGAAAATTATGATGTAGCGATTGTAGGAGCTGGACATGCAGGATGTGAAGCTGCGCTTGCCTGTGCCAGACTTGGCTTAGAAACCATTATGTTTACTGTAAGTGTGGACAGTATTGCTTTAATGCCTTGTAATCCGAATATTGGAGGCAGCTCAAAAGGCCATTTGGTAAAAGAAATTGATGCATTAGGCGGAGAAATGGGAAAAAATATTGATAAAACTTTTATTCAATCTAAAATGCTTAATGTATCGAAAGGGCCGGCGGTGCATTCTCTCCGTGCACAGGCAGATAAGCAGGAATATACAAGAGAAATGCGAAAAACCTTGGAAAATACAGAGCACCTTACCATTCGTCAGGCCGAAGTTACAGAAATTATGGCAGAAGATGGAGAGGTAAAAGGTGTAAAAACTTATTCGGGAGCAGAATATCATACAAAGGCAGTTGTTTTGTGTACCGGAACTTATTTAAAAGCCAGATGTATCTATGGAGATATCAGCAATGAAACAGGACCGAATGGACTGCAGGCAGCCAATTATCTTACAAATTCTTTAAAAGAGCTGGGAATTGAAATGTATCGTTTTAAAACAGGGACACCGGCACGTATTGATAAGAGAAGTATTGATTTTTCAAAGATGGAAGAGCAGTTTGGCGATGAAAGAGTTGTTCCATTTTCCTTTTCTACAAATCCGGAAGATGTGCAAATTGACCAGATATCCTGTTGGTTGACTTATACAAATGAAAAGACACATGAGATTATCAGAAATAACTTAGACCGTTCTCCTTTGTATTCAGGAATGATTGAGGGAACAGGCCCTCGTTATTGTCCTTCTATTGAAGATAAGGTTGTAAAATTTGCAGACAAAAATCGCCATCAGGTATTTATTGAACCGGAAGGATTGTCTACAAATGAGATGTATGTAGGCGGAATGTCCAGTTCTTTGCCAGAGGATGTACAGTATGAAATGTATCATTCTGTGCCGGGATTAGAGCATGCAAAAATCGTACGAAATGCTTATGCAATCGAGTATGATTGCATTGATGCAAGACAGTTATATCCTACTTTAGAATTTAAAAATATAAAGGGATTATTTTCAGGCGGACAGTTTAATGGAAGCTCAGGATATGAAGAAGCAGCGGCACAGGGACTTGTAGCCGGTATTAATGCGGCAATGGAAATTTTAGGTCGAGAACAGTTGGTTTTAGACCGTTCAGAGTCTTATATTGGCGTATTGATTGATGATTTGGTAACAAAAGAAAACCGTGAACCTTACCGTATGATGACAAGCCGCGCAGAGTATCGTTTGCTGTTAAGACAGGATAATGCGGACCTTCGATTGAGAGAAAAAGGATATCAGGTCGGGCTTGTAACACAGGAACAGTATGATTATATTCAGTGGAAAAAAGAGAAAATAGAAGAAGAAACACAGCGTATGGAACATGTACATGTAGGGGCTGTAAAAGAGGTACAGGAGCTTTTAGAACAGTATGGAAGTACCCCTTTGAAGAATGGAATTTCTCTTGGAGATTTAATCAGAAGACCAGAATTATCTTATGATATTGTAGCTCTTTTAGATAAAAACGTCCTGAACTTCCTTATGATGTAAGGGAACAAATTAACATTAATATCAAATATGATGGGTATATCAGACGTCAGTTAAAACAGGTAGAAGGATTTAAAAAACTGGAAAATAAAAAGCTTCCAAAGGATAATTGATTATGATGCAATCAGTGGACTTCGTATTGAAGCAAAACAGAAATTAAATGCATATCGTCCGATTTCCATAGGACAGGCATCCAGAATTGCAGGAGTTCTCCGGCTGATATTTCTGTTTTACTGGTCTATATGGAGTCTTACAGAAGAGGAAAATAGAGGAGAAAAGAAGGCATGAATTACGATTTAACTATTCTGGAAGAAGGCTGTAAAGAATATGGAATACAGCTGAATGAAGAACAAAAAAGCAGTTTGTGCAGTATTATGAGCTTTTAGTTGAGTGGAACAAGGTGATGAATTTAACCGGAATTACGGACTTTGAAGAGGTGCTTTTAAAACATTTTGTGGACAGTCTTTCTATTGTAAAAGGTATGGATATGTCTAAGATTTCTACCTGTATTGATGTAGGAACAGGCGCAGGATTTCCGGGAATTCCTCTTAAAATTGCATTTCCTCATCTTCAGATTACACTGCTTGACTCTTTAAATAAGAGGTTGAATTTCTTAAATGAAGTAATAGAACAACTGGGACTTACCGGTATTCAAACGGTTCATGGCAGAGCGGAAGATGCACCAGAAAGGCAGAGTACAGAGAGAAATATGATCTAAGTGTATCAAGAGCAGTATCACGTTTGGCATCTTTAAGTGAGTATTGTATGCCTTATGTAAAGGAAGGCGGATACTTTGTATCTTACAAGTCAGGAAAGGCGGCAGAAGAGGTTTCTGAGGCTAAGAAAGCCATTTCTGTTTTGGGTGGAAAATTAGAAAAGGAAGTGGATTTTAAGCTTTATAAAACCGATATGGATAGGACATTGGTGGTGATTAAAAAGGTAAAAGGAACGCAAAGAAGTATCCAAGAAAAGCAGGAACTCCGACAAAAGAGCCAATTATATAGGAAATAAAAAGCCCGTTGATTTTATCAAGGATAAAGTCAGCGGGCTTTTTTCACAAAAAAACACAGTCTTACCTAATTTTTATCACATTTTTCCATAGAATGGAAAAGACAAAGAAGTTTTAGAAGAAGAATGTATTGTCAAAAAAGGAGGGAATATTTTGATTGAAGTAAAAAATCTAGTAAAGAAATATGGTAACCATACGGCGGTAGACCATTTGAATTTTACAGTAGAAAAAGGGAAAATTTACGGGTTTCTGGGGCCAAATGGCGCAGGGAAATCTACGACCATGAATATGATTACCGGTTATATTGCTTCTACAGAAGGAGAAATTCTCATTGATGGTCATAATATTTTAGATGAACCGGAAACAGCAAAGAAAAAAATCGGATATTTACCGGAAATACCACCTTTGTATCAGGATATGACGGTATTGGAATATTTAAAATTTGCTGCTGAGTTGAAGGCTATTCCGAAAGAAAAAAGAGAAAAGAATATCAAAGAAGTTATGTCAACTACTAAGCTGGAAGATATGAAACGAAGATTGATTAAAAATCTTTCGAAAGGATATAAACAGCGTGTTGGTCTGGCACAGGCTCTTTTAGGATATCCAGAGGTTATTATTTTAGATGAGCCAACCGTAGGATTAGACCCAAAGCAGATTATTGAAATTCGAGATTTGATAAAAAGCCTTGGACAGAAGCATACAGTTATTTTAAGTTCCCATATTCTTTCTGAGGTTAGTGCAGTTTGTGATCAGGTCTTGATTATTGATAAGGGGAAATTAGTTGCCAGTGATACACCGGAAAATTTAAGTAAGGTGATGACGGGGATGAATTCTCTGGAGCTTACTGTAAAAGGAGAAGAAGCTGTTATTCGAGATGCTCTTGGTATGGTAGAGAATATTGAAAATATTGCATATCATAGTTCCATGACAGAAGGTGCGCATGATTTTACTATAAAGATTTCAGGAGATATGGATATGAGAGAAAATATCTTTTTTGCGCTTTCGGAAGTGAAATGTCCAATTCTTCGTATGCAGCCTACAAATATGTCTTTGGAAGAAGTGTTCCTGAAGCTGACAAATGACGAGGGAAAAATGCGAGATAAGGAAATGGAAGGAGAACAATAAATATGCTGGCAGTCTATAAGAAAGAATTGAGGGGTTATTTAACTTCAATGGTAGGATATGTATTTATTGCATTCGTTTTGTTGATATTGGGCATTTATTTTACTGCCTACAATTGCAATATGCAAGTCCTGATTTTGGGGCAACATTAAGCTCTGTTACTTTTTTATTTTTGGTTATTACACCGATTTTAACAATGAGAATATTGGCGGAGGAAAAGAAAAATCGGACAGATCAGCTTCTTTTAACAGCTCCTGTTTCTGTGTGGAAGGTTATTTTAGGTAAATATTTAAGTATGGTGACTATTTATGCCATACCTGTTGGTATAAGCGCCTTTTATCCATTAATTATGGGAAGATATGGAGTTATATCATATCCTATGGCTTATGTGGCTGTGATTGGATTTTTCTTTTTGGGATGTGCCAGATTGCTGTGGGCTTGTTTCTTTCTTCTGTTACAGAAAGTCAGGTCATTGCAGCTGTATTGACTTTTGGAATTTTATTTTGCAGTTATATGATGGATGGAATTGAAAGCTTTTTCTCAGATACAGCCATAAGTTCTATGGTAGCATTTTTGATAATTGCAGTGGTAGTGGGAATTGTTGTTTATCAGCTGACAAAAAATATTATTTTTCTTCCTGCGCAGGAGGTGTTTTGGTAATCGGTATAGCTGCAGTGTATTTTATAAAACCTACAGTATTTACCGGACTTATTCAGAAGTTTCTAAATTTGTTTGCAATTGCAAATCATTTTGATAATTTTGTAGGTGGAATTTTTGATGTAACAGGAATTATTTATATGGTTTCTGTTGTTTGCATCTTTGTATTTCTGACTGTTCAGTGTATACAGAAACGCCGTTGGAGCTAGGAGGATGACATGAAAAATTTAAAAAAATGGTAAATGCTCACAGAAATAAAGGAAATAAAAAAATGTTGAAACATGGCTCTTACAGCATTGCTATGACAGCGCTGATGATTGCCATTGTGGTAATTTTAAATTTGGTAATACAGGAAATTCCATCAAAATACAGAGAGTTTGATTTGAGCAGTCAAAAACTGTATACCATTGGTGAACAGACAGAAAAAATCCTGAAGAATTTGAAAACGGATGTCAATCTGTACTACATTGCTCAAGATGGTACGGAAAGCAATGATATTGAAAAGCTACTGGAAAAGTATGAAGAAGGTAGTAAACATATTAAAGTAGAAAAGAAAGATCCGGCAGTTTATCCTAAATTTGCTTCTCAATATACTTCAGAGCAATTGAGCAATAACAGTATTATTGTAGAATGTGGAGAAAAAAATAAAGTTGTAGATTATCAGGATATGTATGAAACAACTGTAAATTATCAAACTTATTCTCAGCAGGTAACAGGATTTGACGGTGAAGGACAGTTGACCAGTGCGATTAATTATGTAGTTTCTGAAGATATGCCTGTATTGTATACTTTGACAGGACATGACGAACTTTCTATGAGTGAGTCCATGAAGGAAACAATCCAGAAATCGAATATTGAAATTCGCGATTTAAATCTGCTTACAGAAGAAGCAGTGCCGGAAGATACAGAGTGTTTGTTTATTTTCTCTCCGAAAACCGATATTGCAGAAGATGAAGCAAAAAAAATTATTAGTTATCTGGAAAATGGTGGAAAGGCAATTATTTTATCCGATTATACAGAGATAGAAATGCCGAATTTCAATTCTGTACTGGAAAATTACGGTGTTCAGCCTGAAAATGGCATTATATTAGAAGGCGATCAGGATCATTATATAGCACAAAATCAGTATTATTTATTACCGAATATTGAAAGTCATGAAATTAATTCAAATTTATCTTCAAAGAGTAAATATGTGTTGACCGCATTATCCCCAGGGATTAAGAGCTTGGAAACGTAAGAGATACGATAAAAATAGACAGCATTTTAACAACTTCTGACAGTGCTTATCAAAAAACTGACTTAGAAAATATGGAGACAACAGAAAAAGAGGATGGAGATTTGGAAGGACCATTTCCATTGGCAGTATCCATTACAGAAGACTTAGGAGATGATAAGAAGACACAAATTGTATATTTTGCATCCAGTGCAATTTTTAATGATCAGATGAACGCAACCGTTTCCGGAGCAAATTATGAATTGCTTTCTTCATCACTTTCATGGCTGTGTGGCACAGAGGAGGATAGTAGTATTTCTATTCCAAGTAAATCTTATGATATGACAGCTTTGATGGTGCCATCCAGCGATGCAAGTTTTTGGAGTATTTTTGTAACAGCTGTTGTACCTGCAACTATTCTGCTTGTTGGTTTTGGAATTTGGCTGAAAAGGAGAAAACAGTAGTATGAAAAGAAAAAAGGGTTGATTGCAGGAATTGTAATACTTTTGATTTTAATTGGTGTATATATAGGTTTAAAAGTAGCAGGACCAAAGGAGAAAGAAGAACAGAACAGAAGAAAAAGAAATCACGGCTTTCGAGGTGGAAGTGGAGAATGTTTCACAGGTTTCTATTGAAAATGACGGTGTTCTATACACTTTTGTAAAAGAAGAAGATACATGGAAATATGCTGAAGATGAAAATCTTCCATTAAATCAGGATATTATTTCAAATATTATTTCAGGATTGACTTCTGTGAAAGCTCAGAGAGAATTGACGGATGTAGAAAATTTTGCAGATTATGGATTATCAGAACCTAAGTTAAGAGCTACAATTACAGCTAAAAATAATGAACAAACAGTGTTGAATTTTGGCGATGATAATGAAGCAGTTTCCGGTACTTATATGAGTATAGGAAATAATGAAAAAATATATTTGGTAAATTCTTCTTTAAAAACCGATTTACAGTTTGAAAAAAATGATTTGGCAAAAATGGAAGAATTACCGCAAATTGCCGTAGGTAATATTAAAAAAATTGAAATTAGCAGCGAGAGTGGAGTAAAAACCTTGCAGGAGGAAGAAGTTGGAGGATTATGGACTTTATATAAGGAAGACGGAAGTCAAGTATCTGTAGATACTTCTAAAGTAAATGATTATATGAATTATTTTTCTAGCTTGAGTTTGATGAAATTTATCAGTTATGATATAAGTGATTTGTCTGCTTATGGTTTGGATAATCCTAAGAAAATAACCGTTTCTTATGAAGAAGAGCAGGAGAGTGAAGATGCTTCAGAGGAAACAAAAGGTGAGGATGCAGAAGAAGAACCGATTATGGTTGCGAAAGAATTTGTTCTGCTGATAGGAAGTACAGATGAAGACGGAAATTATTATGTAAAAACCGCAGACAGCAGCTATATTTATATTATGGCAGCAGCTACGGTGGAAGAAATTATGAATTTAGCTTCAGAGGAATTAGTAAGTTCTTTAGTGACAGATTATTCTTTGGCTGATATGGACAAAGTTACCATAGAAAGAAATGGTGAAACTTATGTTCTTACAAGACAAGAGACAGAAGTGGAAGGTGAAGACTCAGAAGAAACTACAACAGAAACAAAATATTATTTAAATGATGAAGAAATTCAGTACGAAGATATATCAGATTTCTATTCAAAAGTAAGTGGATTAGAATGGCAGAATATGACAGAGGGACAGAATGGTGAAAACGCAGAAATCGCAATTACCTTTGAAAAAGAAGATGGTATAAAGGATAAAGTTAGTTATTATCTTTATGATGAAAATTTCTATTTAGTAACAAAAACAGACGGAAGTCAGATGCTTGTTAATAAAATGAAAGTAAGAGAGATGATAGAAGCATTTGACAGAATGATAGAAAATTGGAAAAAATAAAATGTTTCACGTGAAACATTAGAATGAAAAAAGGGAGATTTGCATTAAACAATCTAATGCAAATCTCCTTTTTTAAGGTCGTATTATAGTGGGAAACTTTATATACAGATATTAAGTATTTCTAAAAGACTATCAGGGTTTTCTAATTGAGGAAGATGTTTGGCTTTGGTAATATTAAAATATTCGATAGCGGGATTACATTTTAAGTAACTATCTTTTGTTTCTTCTCTTTGAGCTTCTGCATCTCCATTAATGATAACAATACTATTGTTAATATCTTTTAAAGCATGTGTAACATTATTATTTGTATAGTTTCCTACAATACTGGATAATAAAAATCTTGCATTTCCGTATCCTTTATGAGATGCTTCATAATAAGTATCTATAATTTCGGCAGAAGCTAAAAAAGGATTATACAAGTATTGCTCTGTAAGCAATAACTGAATATTACTTTGGCAAGTTTTCATATTATATATTAAAGTTCCAAAGATAGGAAGCTCTAATATAAATTTATATAATTTATTTCTTTTAGTTGGTGCTTTAGAAAGTCCAGATAAAGAAGGTGGATTGATTAATGATAATTTACCAAACAATTCAGATTCATTATGACAAGCAAGTAAAACAAAAGAACCCGAAAAACCACTGGCAACAATATCTGTCTTTTCACGAATGACATTTTTGATAAAGTCTGATATTAGTTGCACATATAAAAAGTTGGTATAAGTTATTTTTGGTTTTTCAGAACGTCCACATCCTAAAAGGTCTAAAGCATATACGGTATGATTTTCTGCCAGTTTATCAATTACCTTGTTCCATTCATAAGCAGAACTGTAAACTGTCAAGTCATGAATTAATAAGAGTGGACTTCCATGTCCTTTCTTTTTATAATATACTTTTCCAAATCGCCAATCATAATAATTATTAGCGGAAGACTTTAATAAGTCTTTTAATGTAGCTGTGGTAAATATAGCATGATTTACTATGTGAATAACTCCTGCTGCAGCGGTAAAAAGGACACCTGCTGTAAGAAGTTTTATGTTTGTTTTTTTTCATAACTTATCAGCCTCCTGAAAAAATCTGTAAATATAGAAACTCAAAAAATAATAGGAGAATTTCCTATTCCTAATATTATAATATATTATAAAACATTGCAAAAGATTATAACAAGAAAAAGTCTCGACTGGAAATGTTCACGTGAAACATTTGTGTATCTAAAAAATATAAAA
>ENA-OQDE01000536-OQDE01000536.1-human-gut-metagenome-genome-assembly--contig:-NODE-536-length-21722-cov-3.260384_pt1 | contig 21722 bp, 30 predicted proteins | sample MGYA00242768_ERZ504595 | MGnify/ENA primary metagenome ERZ504595 (study PRJEB26092, sample SAMD00036307) | human gut metagenome | host: Homo sapiens | study: EMG produced TPA metagenomics assembly of... | reverse complement strand
GATAATTTCCTTTGATATCCGCATGGTAAAACAACAAATCTCTTGCCGGATAATACAATACCCCGGAATCTAAAAAGCGATATTCTTCATATGCCTTCTGCGCTTTTTCTTCACTGGAAAAACGATGATCTTGTAAGAAAAACCATCGCCAAGCGCATACATCAAATGTGTTTTTTGTGAATTGACACAGCCTGCGATCTGCAAAATCCCCTTTTCTTTCCTTCGCTTCTGTAAAATCTCCTGATATTCTGCAAGTTCCGCAAGCGGTGCGATAAAAGCCTGCATCATTTTATTTTCCTTCTTTTCCGATTATACTCGTTCATTGCAGCCTCGATATTGCCTGTCACAATCTCCTTCACTGCACAAACTGCATGTTCATATCCCTCTTCCATCTGTTCCTGTTCTTCTTTTGAAAAATGTCCCAGCACATAATCAGCCAGATCCCATTTCGGCGGTTTTTCTCCCACACCTACTTTAATACGGGGAAATACCTGTCCACCCAAATGGGCAATGATATTTTTGATCCCGTTATGCCTCCGGCACTTCCTTTCGCCCGAATCCTTATCTGCCCCACTCCCAGGCTGATATCGTCATAAATGACAAGAAGCTCCTGCTCTTCGTCCACTTTATAATAGTCCAGAAGACTTCTGACGCTTTCCCCGCTCAGATTCATATAAGTCTGAGGTTTTGCCAGGATTACCTTCTGCCCCTCAATCATTCCTTTTCCGATATAAGCTCTGTGTTTTTTCGTATCTACATCAATATTATATTTTCGTGCCAGTGCATCTATTACTTCAAATCCGACATTGTGTCTCGTTCCCTCATATTCTGGTGTCGGATTTCCAAGTCCTACAATGATAAACATAGTTGTCCACCTCTTCTTTTTCCAATCTGTCCTTTTAAACTGCGTTACCTATTTTACAGGATTCCCCGGCTTTTGTCACGCAAAAGAGGGAATATTTTCCGGATATGCCTCATAAAATGATAAAAAACAAGGGGGATTATTCTTATGGATTCCAAAACAAAAATCGTTGTCCTTCACACAAAGGAGCTCATCTATACTGCTGTGTTCGCGCTCCTTTGTATTCTTCTGATCGTGTTGCTTTTCGTCATGTTTGGTCCCGGACATACAGATAAAAAGCAAACATCTCACAAACAGTATACACCCGGTACTTACACATCCACCCTCACACTGAACAACACAAATCTGGAAGTGGAAGTATCTGTGGACAGCTCCAGGATCAATTCCATCCGGTTTGCCAACCTGGATGAAACCGTGACTACAATGTTTCCTCTGATCCAGCCTGCGATCGAAGAAATTGCCGACCAGATTTATGACACTCAGTCACTGGACGCCGTGGAATTGTCCGATGACGCGCCTTATACTTCTCAGATCATTCTAAATGCCATCCGGCAGGCCGTAGAAAAAGCCGCAGTCAACAAAACTGCGGCTTCCTGCATATCTTTGATTGTCTTTTACCCTTCCACGATCAGATAGCGTCCACCTGAAAGCGGGAATACTTCAGATGCCTCTTCGAGTTCTTCCGCATCCATATTCTCCACGTCTGCACCGCTCTCCTCAAAATATTCTCTTACTTCATCCAGAGAATCTACTACGACCGCCATACAGTCTTCCAGAAAAGCCTCTGCCTCTTCCATTGTCTCTGCCACCGGCTCGTCAAAAAGCTGCGATTGTTTTTTCAGAAACGTAAGCAGACATTCCTCATCGTATTCATTCATGCTCCGTTACCTCCCTTTTTTCTCTTCCCATGCGGATATCAGTTCCAGAAGCTCCTGCGCCGTATCCACGATATACGCTGCATTCGCTTCCTTTAAGACCGCTCTGCTTCGAAATCCCCAGGAAACGCCTATCGTGCGCATCCCGGCTGCATGTCCGGTCCTGATATCTACCTCGGAGTCTCCGATATAGATGGTCTCTTCAGGAGTCGCTCCCATCTCCCCTGCAATCTGAAGGACTGCTGTCGGATCCGGCTTTCTCGGCACGCCTTCCTTCTGTCCCTGCACTTTAAAAAAGAGATCTTTTCCAAATACAGTTTCCACAACATGAACCGCCTGTCTGTCCGGTTTATTGGAAAGAACAGCGCATCTGATTCCCTGCTCTTTTAATGTACCCAAAAGCTGCACGATTCCTTCGTAGGGAGCCACATGATACATACAATTCTCATTGAAGACTCTCCCATATATTTCCATCGCTTCCTCCAGCCTCTCTAAAGCTTCTTCTGACGCGGCACGCAGTGCTTTTTCCAGAAGAACTCTGCTTCCGTTTCCCACAAACATCCGGCACTGCTCTCTTGTAATCTCTGGCAGTCCCATCTCTTTCATGGTCAGATTCACAGAAAATGTAAGAGAATCCAGCGTATCGGTCAGTGTTCCATCCAAGTCAAAAATACAGCTCTTATACATCATCGTCTCCATCTCCTCCATCTATTCTACGTGTTTATCATAGTATGAAGTTCTGGAAATTTCAACCGTAAAATCATTTTTATGCAGTTTTCTCTGAAATTTTGTTACTGGAAAGAATAACAGCCTTTAGCCCAACAGATATTGTTTCATTATTTTCAATGCATTTTTTTCCAGCCGGCTCACCTGCGCCTGCGAAATCTGAATCTGTTCCGCTACCTCCATCTGTGTCTTTCCTTCAAAAAATCGAAGCTGGATGATGAAACGTTCCCGTTCATTGAGACGTTCCATCGCCGCCTCCAGCGACAACTCTTCTACCAGTTTCTTCCCGGTTTTTTTTATCACTCACCTGATCCATGATGTACAGTGTATCGCCTCCGTCGCTGTATACCGGTTCATGAAGACTGACCGGCATCTGGATTGCATCCAGTGCAAACACGATATCTTCCTTGGATATTCCAATCTCCTCAGCAATTTCCTGCACAGTAGGCTCTTTGGAATATTTCTTCACAAATCCTTCTTTGGCGTAGATTGCTTTATATGCCGTATCACGCAGAGAACGGCTCACACGGATAGAATTATTGTCCCGCAGATATCGTCTGATCTCACCGATGATCATCGGAACTGCATACGTCGAAAACTTCACCAGTCTTGAGGGGTCAAAATGATCGACTGCTTTCATCAGTCCCACACAGCCGATCTGAAACAGATCATCGGCATTTTCACTGCTGGATGAAAACCGTTTGATCACACTGAGTACCAGTCTTAAATTCCCCTTGATATACTGTTCTCTTGCGTCTTCGTCCCCCTCCTTGATCCTTGCAAGAAGCTCTTCCTTTTCCTCTTCTTTCAAAAGCGGGAGCTTCGCTGTGTTTACCCCGCATAATTCCACTTTATTTCCTGCCATTTGTGAATCCTCCTGTCCTGTTTCTAATTAAAAGAATTCACCATCTGCAGGCAGTCTATGCGGTTTTACGGAAAATAAAAAAAGTTTTACTCCTTGACAAGCTACGTATCCCTCTATGACCTCTTCTTCATTTTATTTCTTTTCTGACTCTTTTTCCTGCTTTTTGTTTCTGATTGCCCGCCGAATGCAAAAATGCCAAATACTGCGATTGCTCCTACTGCCACACCGATCAGACTGCAGAAAATCATAAAAAACACATATGCCGTCATGCCTTTGCCTCCTTCTAATTATTTAGTCTCTCATTCGACAAATCAAAGTCTTAAATCTGACAGTCCCATACAAAGAAAAAGCAATGTGCATTTCTAAATTTCAAAAAGAACTTTCTTTTTATAAAATTTGTTCCTGTTCAATTCTTGCCGCCTCTGCTTTCCAATATTCCATAATATTTCTAACCATTTTGATACATTCTTCCTTTGCAGTCTTCTCATCATAAATCTGGAAATCACTAAATGTATGACCACATGGTACCAGACTCCCTTTCATATCTTTTGCCTCCTATCTTCATTGTACCATTTCATGTATTCAGAGTCATTAACAAGCCTCATTTTTTCTCACAAAAAACCACGGATGAGATTTCTCCCATCCGTGATTTTCTCTTTCTCACTATTCCCAACGATCCCATTTATCAGCAAGATTATTGATCTGACTTTCAAATTTTGCTTTGTCTTTATTCGGAATTCCCTCTCGTTTGTAAATAACATCCAAAAGTCTTCTTCCTGCTGCGATAAGACGCTCAAATGCAGCGTCTGCTTTCTTCTGGGATGGCTTCTTGCCTTTCACGGCAATCCGCACACCTTCGTTTAAGATCTCATTCGCAGCCAGATCGACTTCCCCGTTCGGGAATGGCGCCCACGTCGGACATCCAAGCGTCTCTTCTACTTTCTGCGCAAATTCTTCTGTCACAGTGTCTTCGCCATGCACCACAAATACATGCTGAAGCGGTGTCTTAAATCCTTTCAGCCATGCTATCAGACCATTCATATCTGCATGACCACTGATTCCGTGAAGACTTTCAATTCTGGCATGAACCTCGATCGGCTCTCCAAACAGCTTGATATTCTTCTCACCTTCCAGAAGCCGCCTTCCTAATGTCCCGTTCGCCTGATATCCCACAAACAGAATTGTACATTCTTTTCTCCACAAATTGTGTTTCAAATGATGACGGATCCGTCCTGCGTCACACATACCCGATGCAGAAATAATTACTTTCGGCTTTTCGATAAAATTAATCAGTTTCGAATCATCACTTGTAACGGATGTCTTCAACCCCGGAAATACCAGAGGATTGATCCCCTCATCCACCAGTTTGATTGCTTCTTCATCGAAGCATTCCCGCATATTTTTTGTAAACACTTTGGTCGCTTCAATTGCCAGTGGACTGTCCAGATATACCTCAAAATCAGAATATTCCGGCAAAAGTCCATGTTCTTTGATCTCCCGGATGAAATACAGCATCTCCTGCGTACGTCCCACTGCAAATGACGGGATCACGACATTACCGCCTGCATCAAAAGTTTCTTTCAAAATTCTCGTAAATTCAGAAACATAATCTATCTTCTCCGAAGAATGTACCCGGTTTCCATAGGTGGATTCCACTACCACATAATCTGCGGTATCCGTACACCTTGGATCTTTGATGATCGGCTGATCCACATTCCCCACATCTCCTGAAAATACGATCTTCCTGCTAATCTCACCTTCGGTAATCCAGACCTCAATACTTGCCGAACCAAGCAAATGGCCGACATCTGTAAACCGGATTTCCACCCCATCGCAAATATGAAGCCGTTCTCCATATCCACATGGAACGAAAAGATTGATCGCAGCCTCTGCATCTGCCATCACGTAAAGCGGCTCAAACTCCGGCACTCCGGCACGTCTTCCTTTCCGGTTGCGCCATTCAGCTTCAAATTCCTGAATATGCGCGCTGTCACGAAGCATAATGTTACATAAATCCGCTGTGGCAAATGTGGTCAATATCTGCCCTTTAAATCCATTCTTGCACAAAAGGGGCAAAAGACCTGAATGATCGATGTGTGCATGTGTCAAAAATACATAGTCCACTTCTCCCGCTGCAATGGGAAGTCCCGGGTTTTCATACAGGTCCGGTCCCTGCTCCATACCACAGTCAATTAAAATATTTTTCCCCGCTGCCTGCAGCAAATGACAACTTCCGGTCACCTCATGGGCTGCTCCTATAAATGTAAGTTTCATATAGCTTCACCACCCTTTTTTCTCATTATAACACCTTTTTTACGGAGTGAAAGCACTTTTTGAGGATTCTTCTAATTTACTCATAACGCACGATTTCCCGCTTCAATCTCTGCATGATCTTCTTCTCCAGACGGGAAATGTATGACTGTGAAATTCCCAGTAAATCTGCTACTTCTTTCTGAGTTTTTTCGATTCCATCGGGATTATCCAGGCCAAAACGCATCTTGACAATGAGCTTTTCCCGACTGGATAACTGGTTAATGGCACGCACCAGAAGCTTTCTCTCCGCTTCCGTTTCCAGATCCCGATAGATGGTATCCTCCTCTGTTCCGAGGATATCAGACAACAGCAGTTCGTTACCGTCCCAATCCACGTTTAAAGGCTCGTCAATGGAAACTTCCATTTTAGTCTTACTGTTTCTTCGCAGATACATCAGGATTTCATTTTCAATACAACGGGATGCATAGGTGGCAAGCTTGATCTTTTTGGTTGGATTGAATGTGTTGATCGCTTTGATCAGACCGATTGTTCCGATCGAGATCAGATCCTCTACTCCCACTCCGGTATTATCAAATTTTTTTGCTATGTACACGACCAGACGCAGATTGTGCTCAATTAACATTTTTTTCGCTTCCTGATCATATTCTGATCCGAGTCTTCTGATCACCTCTGTTTCCCGTTCTGTCTCCAATGGAGGCGGCAGCACTTCAGAACCTCCGATGTAATGAACCTCTTTCTGATTTGGAAACAGCAGCCCTTTCAGACTGGGTACTACTTTTAATTTAAACTGCTGCGGCATTGCTACTTTTACAACCATTTTTTCTTCCTCCTAATATTTCAGGTTGATGATCATTTGATACATCCCTTGTTCTGATATCTGTTCTTCACATATCCCGACCAGCGGACGATAAATCCACTGTTTTTTCTGTACAATATACATTTTCTCTAATTCAAATACCGGCATGACACCACTTTTTCCTACTGTCCGATATGGAATCAGACGAAACCCTTTCAAGTTTTCCTTCTCTCCAGTCAGCTTTTCTATTGTGCTTTGTTCTAAAATACATACCGGCTTTTCACTCAATGGATCTTTCAACACATTTCCGGTATCCCAAAGCCCGCGTATCTCACAGCAGCTTCCTTCCTGATACAAGATGATCCGGCAAATCTTGAGTTCCTCCTTCTGAAGCCGGCACAAAAACTCCCAGACCGCGCGGATTGTGTAATAGCAGCCAATCACAACAGCAAAATAGAGACTTGTGTATTTCACATAGGGTTTTAACATTCCCAGAATCCCGCCAATCAAAACGGAAACAAAATACAATAAAATATAACACTTTAAAAATTCCGAAAAGCTGCGAATTTTAAGACCGCATACCACCATCCGCTGCTGACAAGCATATGAAGCACTGCCATTGTGATTCCCACGGGCAGCCGCAAAATTACCACCAGACAGGAAAGTCTGATCCGACCAGACCGCCTGCAATCACTCTTTTCGTACTGCCCGGCATCTTCATCAAGGCTTTTACAGAAAACAGGATAAGGACGTCCATCATAAAATTCACCAAAAACATGACATCTATGTATACTTCATAGTACATGTTCCACCCTCTTTCTCGTTGGTACTAAATCGATTTGGCACTCAAACAAGATTTATTATAATCAGAATCATTTTGAAAATTTGTCAGAAACTGACAGAGAAACAGACTTTATTTCGACAACAATCGTGTGAAAAGGAAAAAAGGACAGGTCTCTTGTCGAAACCTGTCCCAAACTGACTTTATTATTTTTTAAAGAAATCCGGAATCTTAATGGACTGCTCTTTTACTGTGCTTGAAGGCACTCTTCCCTGTCCTTGAAGGGTCGGGATTGTGGAATTTCCTGTTGTTGTTCTTCCTGCACCGTACTCTGCTGCCGGTGTTCTTGCAAACTTGTCCGCATTTGGAAGAATAGATCCCATCTTCTGCTGTCCTTCCAGTCTTGCTTTTAACTTGGATGCACTTCCACCCACATTGTGAAGTCCTGTTGCAATAACTGTAATTGTAGCTTCATCAGATCTTGTATCATCATACATCGCACCGAAGATAATATTTGCATTCTCTCCTGCAAGTTCCTGTACATAATCAGCAGCATCAGATGCATCCATCAGAGTGATATCACCGGAAATATTAATGATAACGTGTGATGCTCCCTGAATCGTTGTCTCAAGCAGCGGACTGGCAACAGCCTGTTTTACTGCCTCCAGAGCCTTGTCATCACCGCGTCCCTCACCGATACCGATGTGTGCGATTCCCTTATCCTTCATAACTGTCTGAATATCTGCAAAGTCAAGGTTGATCAAAGAAGGTACGTTGATCAGATCTGTGATACCCTGAATACCCTGCTGAAGAACCTCATCCGCTTTCTTCAATGCTTCCGGCATTGTCGTTCTGCGATCTACTACTTCCAGAAGTTTATCATTCGGAATCACGATCATCGTGTCCACATTCTCTTTTAATTTATCAATACCAGCCAGTGCATTCGCCATTCTTGTACGTGATTCAAAACGGAACGGCTTTGTCACAACTGCAACTGTCAGTGCGCCCTGCTCTTTTGCGATACGTGCGACTACAGGAGCTGCTCCTGTTCCGGTTCCACCACCCATACCACAGGTGACAAATACCATGTCAGCGCCTTTGAGTGCTGCGGAAATCTCTTCTGCACTCTCCTCTGCTGCTTTCTCACCTACTTCAGGCTGTGCTCCCGCACCAAGTCCTTTTGTAAGCTTCTCGCCAATCTGCATCAATGTTGGTGCTTTGCATAACTGCAGTGCCTGTTTATCTGTATTCACTGCTATAAATTCTACACCTGCAATCTGCTCATCGATCATACGGTTTACCGCGTTGTTACCGCCTCCGCCGACTCCGACAACAATAATTCTTGCAGCTGCTTCTGATTCGTTTGTCTTAATCTCTAACAAGGGTAGTTCCTCCTTCGTCGTCCTATCAACTTATTTTATACATCCCATCATAAATATGTATGAACAATAGAATTCAATAAGTATATAATATAGTCTTTCACGCAAATAATCAATAGATTTTTGTGTATTTTATGTTTTTTTATTCAGTTGTTTCTCCTTCACCGGTTCCTGCTTCAGATGTCTGATCCGTCTGTGCAGCTTCAGATTCTCCTGACTGATTTTCGTCCGTCTGTCCGGCGTCCTGGCCCTCATCTACTTCTGTTTCCGCTGCTTTCTCCGGCACAAAACGCACGGAAGTACCGGCTGTTTCATAATTCTCCAGGTGCAGTACACCTGCCTGCCCCGCAAACTTTTCATTAAGCTTCTCAAGGATCGGCGAAATCTGTGCGATCTTCATCTCATAGTTTCCTTTTCCCAGCTGCACTGTGACCACTCCGAAAATCAGATTGACTCCTCCGTCACTGCAGGTAAGCCGGTCGGAAGAAAGTTCATATTTGTTGGAAAGTCTTGTCACCTCCACGATACGTTCAAAAATATCCTGATCTGTGACCGGGAGTTTTTTGTTCATTTTCACTTTTTTGGTATTAAGCTCCAATCCCTCGATAAACGGCGCCCCGGGAATCACTTCCGTTGTCTTTAACGCAGCTGTTCCGTCCTCATCAAAATACAAAAACTCTCCCTGGTAATCAAAATAACCAAGAAACTCCTTCTCTTTTACCTTCATCACGACCGTCCATGGGTTTTTAATTGAAACTTTCACGGATTCGATCGCTGCCGGCTTTGTCACATCTCCATAATTATACTTCCACCAGATATAGATGGAGTTGAATGCATACTTGTCTTTTTGAACCCATTTTACCAGTTCTTCGTCCTGACAGTACTGGTTTCCGGTCACCTCGATCTTCCTTGTCTGAAACAGAAGAAATACCGCAAAAAATAACACAAGTACCGACAGGACTGTGATCAGTGCCGCCATTCGAATCTTCTTTTTCTTTTGTTTCATAAGGCTTCCTCCTTTTCTTTCTCTGCTTATTCTACCAAATTGGACACACTTAACACAAGCCCCATTTCCAACAGCAGAAATACCACCGAAGTTCCCCCATAGCTGATAAAGGGGAGCGTGATCCCGGTATTGGGAATGCTATTCGTCACAACAGCAATATTCAAGATCACCTGGATCATCATATGCGCCATCGCTCCTGTTGCGATCAAGCACCGGTCAGATCCTTCGCATGTGTTGCGATCACAAAAAGCGCCAGATCAGAATCAGAAACAGTAAAATGATCAGGCTTGCTCCGACCAGTCCCAGTTCTTCACAGATGATAGAAAAAATCATATCATTCTGGGCTTCCGGCAGAAATCCCAGCTTCTGTACGCTTTTTCCAAGCCCTCTTCCAAACAGTCCTCCGGAACCGATGGCATAAAGTCCCTGCAGTGTCTGGTATCCTTTTTCATACTTTTCCGGATTTCTCCAGATTGCAAGTCTCTCCAGACGATAACTTTCCAGTGCCAGAAATATCCCCATAAACCCTGCCGCTGCCGCACCCATTCCAAGAAACTGAGCATACTTCGGACTTGCCACAAAAACAAGTGCTGCCGCAATTCCCAGGATAATAATGGCCGTACTTAGATTACTTGCACCTACCAGGCCTACCACAGGAAGAACTGGCAGCATAACTTTGACAAGTGTTGTAAATTTTTCCATCTTTCTTGCCTGGTTTGAGATTACGCAGGACAAATACAAAATGACTGCCACTTTCGCAAACTCAGACGGCTGAAAAGAAATGGGTCCCAAAGAAAGCCATCTTTTGGACCATTGTACTCATCTCCTATAAACATGACTGCTACAGACAGAACGATTGCAGTGACATATCCTAGCTTTGCAAAAGGAATCCACCTGTGATAGTCGATCCCTGCCACAATAAACATGCCTGCCAGTCCCAACGCTGTCGCAAATCCCTGCTTTTTCAAATAGTAAAAAGAATCATGGAACTTTACCCGGCCATTATAGGCGCTGGTACTGTATAGCAGTATCAGACCGATCCCGACCAGGAGCAATACCACCACAAGCAGAGTATAATCATACCGCTGCTTTTTTGCCGGATGCTTCAACGCAGATCCACTCCTTATAATTGATTTACAAGTTCTTTGAATTTATCTCCGCGTTCTTCATAATTTTTAAACATTCCCCAGCTTGCACACGCCGGAGACAAAAGAACTGCATCTCCGGGTTCTGCCTGTTCTACACAGATATTGACCGCCTCTTCAAACGTATCTGCAAGAATCGTATCTGTAAATCCCAGCCTTTTTGCCGTCTCATTGATCTTCTCTTTTGTCGCTCCGAGAAGCACCAGTTTTTTTACCTTACCGTCAAAAGACTGAATCCACTCATCATAAGAAGAATCCTTGTCATATCCTCCGCCGATCAAAAATGTAGGCCTGTTCATTGCTGGATTCCTTTGATCGCGGCATCCGGATTTGTGCCTTTGGAGTCGTTGTAATATGCAACCCCGTTCTTTTCTGCCACAAACTCGATCCGATGTTCCACTGCCGTAAATTCCCGAATGGTCTTACGGATGATCTCCATCGGAACGTGATACGCTGCCGCCATAGCCACAGCTGCCATTACATTTTCATAATTATGCATTCCAAGCAGTTTTAATTCATCCACATGACAGACTTTCTCCGGATTTTCTCTGCAATAGATGATATTGCCATCTTCCAGATAAATTCCTTTTTCCAGTCTGCGGCGGCTGGAAAAATAAATCACCTGCGCTTTGACTCTTTCTCCGAATTTTCTGGTCACATCATCCTCATAATTCAAAACACAGACATCTTCTTCTGTCTGGTTTTTTGCAATCTGCTCTTTGGCTTCGATATAAGCTTCCATCGTGTGATGACGGTTCAGATGATCCGGTGTGATATTCAAAATCGCACTGACTTTCGGACAGAATGTGTGAATCGTCTCAAGCTGAAAACTGCTCATCTCTGCCACAATAACAGAATCATCCTTTGTCTCCCGCACAACGCTCGTGTAAGGATTGCCGATATTGCCTACAACAAATGTGCTTTCCCGGAAATTTTTCATGATTGCACCAAGCAGTGCTGTCGTTGTCGTCTTTCCGTTTGTTCCGGTGATCGCCAGCACATCCCCTTTACCAAGACATATGCCAGTTCAATTTCACCCCAGATCGGAATCCCTGCATCCCGCATCTGATTCACCGATGGTAAATCTGTCGGAACACCCGGACTCATCACAACCAGAGAAAGCTCTGAAAGAAGCGCCTCGGGAAATGCTCCGAGAACAACGCTTACGCTCCCCTTTGCCTGTCCTTCAATCTGTTCTTTGATTCCTGCCGCATCCAACCTGTCATTCCCATCATACAATACGACTTCTGCACCTTCCTGCAGCAGCAGAGCCGCAGCAGAAACACCACTGATACCGGAACCAAACACCAGTACTTTTTTGTCTTTAAACTTCATGTCTATACCCCCATTAATGCGATCAGACAGAGCAGTGCAGTCACAATTGAAAATACTGCCACAACTCTTGTCTCTGACCAGCCGCACAATTCAAAATGATGATGGATCGGTGCCATTTTAAAGAAACGCTTTCCACCGGTCTTCTTAAAATATGTAACCTGGATCATCACCGATGCCACTTCCACCAGATAGATCAGCCCTACAATCATGATAAACAACGGCATCTGCATCATATACGCCGTTCCTGCCACGAAACCGCCCAGTGCAAGAGAACCGGTGTCTCCCATAAACACACTCGCAGGATATACATTAAACAATAAAAATCCAAGGAGCGCACCTACAACCGCACAGGTGATCGGCTCTACTCCGCTCTTTGTTCCAATAGCAACCACCGTAAAGAACGTAGCTACCAGAACCGTCACGCTGGATGCCAGTCCGTCCAGTCCGTCTGTAAAATTCGTTCCGTTTACAGTACCGATCACTGCAATAAATAAAAGCGGAACTGCCAGCCAGCCGATATCCCAGTATTTTCCACCGGAAAACGGAATCAGCATAGACATCGGAATGTCTGCCACTTTAAACACGTAATATGCAAAAATTGCTGTCACCACCAGCTGCAGTGCCATCTTCTGTTTCGGATACAGACCGTCTGAACGTTTCATCACAACCTTCAGATAATCATCCAGAAATCCAATCAGACCAAAACCAAGCGTCAGAAACAGGATCGGAATCACTTTCGGATAATCTTTTACATAAAACAGGGACGTGATAACGACACTGGCCAGAATGATAATTCCTCCCATGGTCGGCGTTCCTGCCTTCTTCAAATGAGACTGTACTCCCTCTTCCCGTTCTGTCTGTCCCATTTTCAGTTTTCTAAGGAATGGTATTACGATCGGTCCGAGCACCAGGCTCAAAGCAAACGATACCAATACCGGTATTACTACATGATAACTCATACTTCCACCTCTTCATCTCTTTTGTTTCAATATCTCAATTAGTATACCGCATTACCTACTGTTTTTCAATCCCGAGATATGGAAGGACATTGTCAAAAATACTGCGAAGGACCGGTGCGGCGATCGTTCCTCCATAATAAATCCCCTGCGGATTATGGATCACCACCATTCCCAGTACCTGCGGATCCTCTGCCGGTGCAAATCCGATAAAGGAAGAAATGTACTTATTCGCACTTCGCGGCAGTGTCTGAGAGGTGGCTGTTTTTCCGCCGATGGAATATCCTTCGATATATGCATTTTTCCCGGACCCATTGGCAACAACTCCCTCCAAAAGTGTCTGCATCGTTTTCGATGTTTTCTCTGATACCACACCTGATCTTTCTTCATAGGACAATGTTTCCAGCACATTTCCTTCCCTGTCAAGAACGGCTTTTCCGAAATGCGGGGTAACTCTTCGCCCTCCATTGATAATGGAACTGACTGTCACTGCCATCTGAACCGGCGTAACTTGAAATGACTGTCCAAAACTGATGGTGGCAAGCTCCACCAGACCGATATTTTCCACCTGATGCATAATGGTTCCCGCCTCTCCCGGCAGATCGATCCCCGTCAGATCCAGAAGTCCGAATTGCTGAAAATAGTCATAAAACCGCTCTGCTCCGAGACGCAGACCAATATCGATAAACACCGGGTTGCAGGAATTCTGAATTCCCTGAACAAAGGTTTCACTGCCATGTCCGCCCACTTTGTGACACCGGATTCTTCTGTCTTCTACCATGCGGTATCCCGGACAGGAAAAGGTATCCTCAGGTGTCACGACTCCCTCTTCCAGGCAGGCTGCAGACGTAATGATCTTAAATGTGGATCCCGGCTCATACGTATCATTGATACATCGATTTCTCCACATTGCATTTAACGCATCCTGCAATTTTTCTCCTTCCAGTTCTTCTCCTGTATTCAATTCAAACGGATCATTGAGATTAAATTCCGGCACATTGACCATAGACAGAATTTCTCCGTTTTGCGGATTCATCAGTAAAATCGACACTCCGTCCGCCTGTTTTTCCCGCATGACTTTTTCAGCCGCCTGCTCACAATATTTTTGAATATTATAATCCATACTGATCTCCAGCGTTTTGCCGGCCACAGGCTCGATCCGGCCTTCCGCGACCGCATCCAGTTCGATTCCTCTTGCATCCGTTGTCGTGAGAATGGTTCCGTTGCTGCCTTTTAATGTCTCTTCATATTTCACTTCCAGACCAATGATCCCCTGATTGTCTCCTCCTGTGAATCCAAGCACCTTGGATGCCAGGCTGTCATACGGATAATATCGCTTATAGTCTTCATCCACCTTGACTCCATCCAGATTATACTCCCGGATCTTATCTCCCACTTCTTTTTCCACGTTGGTTTTTACTTTTTCCATGGAAGAGACCTTCTCCACTCGCTTTCTCACCTCTGCCTGATCCATTTCAAGCTCTTTTGCGAGAATTTCCGTCACCCGTTCCGGTTCCTTGATCTGACTGTGGATCACAGAAATCGTACACACTGTTTTGTTTGTAGCAAGCACAACGCCATTTCGATCCACGATTTCTCCTCTGGCTGCCTTGATCTTACGTTCCCGTTTATGCAGATCCTCGGCTCGTTTCTGATAATACTCGGCATCAAACACCATCAGATAGACCAGTCGCCCGATCAAACCTGTCAAAATCAGAAACGCGCAGGTAAACACTACCAGAATTTTCTTTTTATGATACGTTTTATTTTTCATAAAAAACCTTACAGAAGACTTTATACAACATATTTTCTCTTCTGTAAGGTTATTCCTGTTTTATTCTGTTGTTTCCGATGATTCCGGAGAGGTTGCCCAGCTATCATAATCCGGCTGGTAGTTCGGATCGATATAGGCGCCATCCTGATTACTGTAGGTATCTTCGAAGTTCTCATCGAAATCCTGCTGTACGTCTTCTCTTACACCGCTGTCCTCTGGCAGTGCATCCCCGTTTCTTGTAATGTTCAGATATGGAAATGCTTCCGCCATGATCTTCTGTGACAGCTCCAGAACATACGAACTTAATTCCTGATTTTCCACATTTGGCTCATCGATGACCACATAGATCACAACTTCCGGATTTTCCTGTGGTGCATATCCAATAAAAGAAAGCAGATAGTCTCCATTCCCTCGCGGAAGCTTCTCCGCTGTTCCGGTTTTTCCGCCAATGTCGTATCCCTCTACATTTGCCGGAACTCCGGTTCCGTCTGTCATTACCGCGCGAAGCGCTTCTTTGACACGGTCAGAAGTCTGTTTTGATACCGTTTTTCGAAGCAAAGTCGGATCGTTTGTTTCAATCACGTTTCCGTTTTCATCCTGAATCTGCTTCACCACATGAGGCTGATAATAATACCCGCCATTGATCAGAGAAGAAAATGCCGACACCATCTGTGTCATCGTTACATTGAAACTCTGCCCAAAGGAAGACGTTGCAAGATCTGTCTCCCCCATATTCTCTGCAGTAAAGATCAGATTTTCTGTGGACGCCTCTCCCGGCAGGTCAATTCCCGTGTACTCTCCAAACCCAAAGATATGCTGATACCGGATAAAATCTTCCACTCCGATCTTATCGGCCATAGCCATCAGAGCCACATTGCAGGAATTGGCGATTGCCTGATCTACATTCTCTGTCCCATGCCCTGACGTATTGTGACATTGAATATACCAGTCACCTTTCCATGTACCACCCTGGCATATATAGGTTTCCTGACCGGTCAAAGCTCCGGTCTCCAGACCTGTGGCCAGAGTAAACGGCTTGGCTGTCGATCCCGGTTCAAAGGCATCACTGACGCAGAAATTTCTCCAGAGATTGTTCATTGCATTCAGCTTATCATCATCTGACATTTTTGCCAACGCTTCCGTCGTATACCACGGCGTCAGATCTCTTGGATTATTCAGATCAAAATTCGGGTATGAAGCCTCTGCAAGAATCTCTCCGCTGTTCGGATCCATTATGATCACAGCCGTATTCTTACTTCCCAGCTCATCCTCCCGTTCTTCTCCTTTGTGTGCCTCATTAAATTCCAGAATATATTTTTCTACAATGCTCTGCAGTGTAACGTCGATCGTGGACACTACCGTATTTCCATTCTTTGCCGCTTTCACAGTACGTTCTACTGAAGAAGCACTGTCAAAATATCCATATTCTCTTCCGTCTGTACCGTTAAGAATATCATTGTATGCACTTTCAATGCCGATTGCTCCCTGATTTCCGGATACGGAAAATCCGATCACATCACTTGCCAGACTGTTGTAAGGGTATGTACGCTGGTAATCATCCTCCAGCCAGACTCCCTGAACATTCGGATATTTTTTATCATCCTCGTCAATTTCCTGGAATTTCTTGGCATCTTCATAAGAAACGCCTTTTTTTAAAACCTCGTAGCGGCTGTCCGGATTTGCCTTGATCGTATCCCTTACTTCTTCACTGTCAATGCCAAAGCATTCTTCTAAAACGTCCAGTGTGGAATCGATATACTTATCACTCTCTCCCTCGTCTGTCACAACCACCACATCCAGGATCACATTATACACACGCTCACTGGTCGCCACTTTTGTTCCGTTCCGGTCTACGATATCTCCTCGTTTATACGGAATGGTCCTGCTTCCATACTGCTGTTGGTTCAGAACGATCCTGGTATACTTTCCACCTTTGAATAGATTGATATACGTGATTCTTCCGATAAGAACAACAAAAGCCAGTATAATTGCCACAAACAGCATTACCAGCTTCTTTTGCATCCTTTTCGGAAATTTTTTTTGTTAAAAATTGAAATGGATTTTTTCTTCGTCTTCTTGTCATTACATCTTCCTATTTTGACACGTCCTTTGACTTTGCAAGAATCCCGTCAGATGGTATCTCATTATACTGCTTCACGTAATCACTGGTCGGGCTGTCATACTCCACCACATTCCCATTCGCCGCATATACCATGCCAAGTTCATTCATTGCTTTGTCCCGGATTCCTGCAGATTCACAGAATCTGCTGCCGCATTGTATGCCGTATCATTCGCCTCTGTCAGATTCGACAGCTCTTTCTGAAGAGCCGTGATATTTTCTGACCTCTGCACGAGTTCTGACTGGAGCTGCAGATATACGACACAGATGAAAACCGCACAAACAGCCGCCACTGTCAAAAACCCTGTATAGATCGGGCTCATATCCAATGCACGCCTGCGGTTCTTTTTCACCTGACTGCTTGTCCGTTTTTTAGGACGTACTTCCACTGCTTGTTTCTCCTGATTTGGCAATACCTTCGGCTGATGCGCTACATTTCCATAGACGTAGAACTGTCCAGATCTGTTTCCTGTATTAGATTGTCTTCTGTATGTAGTTCTCTTTCCTGCAGCCATTTGGTCTGCCCCTTTCCACGTACAATCTGCCGGGCTCTCCCCTTCCCGGCAGATTTTATTTTTTCAGATACTCACCCTCATTTTTTTCAGCTTCGTTCGAAAATGCGAAGTTTGGCACTTTTTGAACGGCTGTTATACATCAACTCTTCCTCAGAAGGAAGAATTGGTTTCCTTGTGATCACTTTTCCTTTCGATATGTTTCCACATACACAAACCGGAAAGTGACTTGGACAGGTACACGGATTTTCATTCTTTCGGAATGCACTCTTTACAATCCGATCTTCCAGAGAATGAAACGTGATAATACAGATCCGACCTCCCGGATTCAGCATATCGATCATATCATCCAGAGTCTCCCGAAGTACATCCAACTCTCTGTTCAGCTCGATCCGGATTGCCTGAAATGTCCTTTTGGACGGATGTCCGGATGTTTTCTGAAACTTCATCGGAATGGCTCTTCTGATAACTTCATTTAACTGTCCTGTTGTCTCAATTGGATGCTTTCCGCGCTCCATCACAATGTGTTTTGCAATATTCTTTGCAAATTTATCTTCTCCATAATCACGGATGACACGGTAAAGTTCCGCTTCGCTATAGTCATTGACAATGTCTTTTGCTGTCGTAGTCTGTCTCTGATCCATCCGCATGTCAAGCGGCGCATCTGTGCGGTAAGAGAAACCGCGCTCCGCCGTATCTAACTGATATGAAGACACTCCCAGATCGATTACAATCCCGTCTACCTTGTCAATTCCTATTTCATGGAGCCTCGGTTTCATATCACAATAATTGCTCCGGATTATTGTTACTTTCTCCCCGAAACCGGATAATCTGGCGCCCGCCGCTTCAATCGCGTCGGCGTCCTGGTCTATTCCTATAAATCTCCCCTTGTCACTTAAGCGGCTTGCGACTTCATATGCATGTCCTCCCCCGCCAAGTGTCGCGTCTACATAGATGCCATCCGGCTTCACCTTCAGACCATCTACTGTCTCTTCAAGTAAAACTGATGTGTGTTTAAATGCCATAGAATCCTCCATTCACTCTCTGTCCAGAATCAAATTCGGATACCGATCGCCTCCATACGTTCTGCAATCGCATCCAGATCTTCTTCACTGACCATACTGCGCTCTTCCAAAGTGCTTTATCCCAGATCTCCACGCGGTCCTGAACTCCCACCAGGACAACGTCCTTCTCCAGATGTGCAGCTTTTCGAAGTGATGCAGGTACAGAAACCCTCCCCTGCTTGTCAAAACTGCCCTCAGAAGCACTTCCAAAAAAATAACGCTTGAAAATTCTGGCATCCTTGTTCATCCGTGGTAAGGTATTTAATTCAGCAACAAACTGATTCCATTCGTCTTGAGAATACACAAAAAGACACCCTTCCAAGCCATTACAGATCACAAAGCTTTCTCCCAAGTCATCTCGTAATTTGGTGGATGATGAGTCGGCCTTTTTCATCAATACTATGATTAAACTCTCCTAATAACATCTGGAATCCCTTCTAAAAGCAGGACTCCACTTTCGCCCCACTTTATGCCACTATTCACCACTTCCTACCACTTGAAACCATTGTAAACCACCACGCCCCCTTTTTCAACCCTTTTTCACATTTTTCACATCTATGTCACAATTCTGTAAAAATTTGGTTAAAAAAAGAACAGGCTTCCAAAACCTGTTCTCATATCATTCTTTATTCTTTTATTCGCCAAGTCCGCTCAGATAATTATTCACCGCATCATAATTCACTTCTGCCACTTCCCGTTCCTGCTTTGACTCATGAGACACATATGCGGAATATCCGAGCCATCCCACCAATGCCAATGCAGTCAGTGACAGTACACACTTTCTGACAATGTTCATAATGCGCTGCTTTTTCATGTTCTTCTTCCGATTCGCCTTTTCCTGTTTATAGCGGTCTACTTTTTCCTGACTCATATCTAAAAGCTCCTTTGTCCCCTATGTATTTGACAGCTTCTGTCCTGCACTCTTTCTACATAGTGTACCACATCCGACTCTAAACTACAACAATAATTCCTCCGTCATTGGCATAAACCGTACTGATCCCGGATGTATCTACGATAAAGCTGGACTTCACTGCAAACCGTTCTTTTAAAAGGCGCTGCACTTCTTTTGCTCTCTCCTCACAGTTACAGTGTGCAATAGCCAGAATCTTATCTCCTGCATTGACCACATCTGCTGCCACACAGTCTGCCATCTTCACAAGTGCTTTTTTCATGCCTCTCGCTTTTTCCTTCTGACAGATCGTTCCCTGCGAAGTAGATCCCATGATCGGTTTGATATTCAACGCTCCCGCTACCAGTGATTTGATTCCCGTAAGTCTTCCGTTCTTTCTTAAAGTATCCAGATTCTCCAGTACAAAATAAGTGTGCTGCTCCTCAATATAACACTCTACACTTCCACAACTTCTTCGAACGTCATCCCGGCCTTTTCACACTGCTGAACCTTCAATGCGATCAAAGTCTCTCCTACTGAAGCGGAGCGTGAATTAAATACATGAATCTGTTTTTCCCCATATTCTTCTTCATACAGATTTTTTCCAAGAACCGCACTGTTATATGATCCGCTCAATTCTGCCGATAGTGTCACCACATAAATACGTTCGGCATCGCAGTGATAACTTTCCATATACCTTTCCGGAGACGGACAGGATGTCTTCGCACAGGATGTACTTTCTGCAATCTTTAAAAGCAGCTCTTCCTGCTTCAAGCTGTCATCATCTGTCCACTGAGTGTCTTCTATCTGAATTCCGAGAGCAACGTGTTCAAATCCTCCGTCTGCTTTCATCTCCGGCGTAAATTCTCCGCAACTGTCAACAATTACCTTATAGCTCATGTCTTTCCTCCCAAACCACACTTTCTTTTTCCACCATCTATTATATGTGGTTTTCAATACTACGTTACTTAATATACCACACTTTGTGTCGGATGAAAAGACATTTTTACATCTTTTGCTTTTCCTATTCTGTCTGAAGCTTAATTCTCCGGGATACACTCAGGGCAAGTCCCATCTCCGTCATCAGGAACAGAACCGAAGTTCCTCCATAACTGACAAACGGAAGCGTAACACCTGTTGTCGGGATCATGTTCGTCACAACCATGATATTTAAGATCACCTGCAGCGCGATATGTGCAAAAATTCCGGTCACGATCAGTGAGCCGTACAGATCCGGTGCATTTCTTGCAATAAACATCAATCTATATAGAAGAAGTCCGAACAGGATCAATACTACGATTGCTCCGAAAACGCCAAGTTCTTCGCAGATAACGCTCAGAATCATATCATTCTGCGCTTCGGGGATCATACCAAGCTTCTGCGTGCTGTTTCCAAGACCTTTTCCGAAGAATCCCCCGGATCCGATCGCATACAGTCCCTGAAGCACCTGGAAGCCGGTGCCATCCGAGTGCCCTTCCGGATCCAGCCATGTTGTGATTCTTCCGATTCGGAAATTATCACTGTTCGTCGCATAAACCGCAAGTATGGCCACTATCACGATCAAATTCCTGCTCCGATGGCAGCGATCATCAAAAACGGCTTTGTCTTCGGATGTGCCACAAAAATCAAGACACAGGTAATCGCCATTACGATCACGGCAGTACTTAAGTTGTCTGTAAGAATAAACACTCCACCTGCTGCCACCCCGCCATAGATCAGAAGTCTCCGGATTCCAAGCCAGTCATTGACTTTTCTTCCCATCTTACAGATCTCACAGGAAATAAACAAAATAATCGCGATCTTTGTAATCTCAGATGGCTGCAATGTCATATTTCCCGGAAGCTGGATCCATCGTCTGGCTCCATTGATCGTTGTTCCAAGAGGCGTCTGCACCAGCGCCATCATGACCATGGCAAACACATAGATTTCAAAAGAAAACGCTCCATAAACATGATAATCAATCCTGGAAACGACCAACATAACTCCAAAACTGCCCGCACTGATCATTGCCTGTTTGATAAAATAGGACATGTCATCCTGAAAATCCGCCTGAGCGCTGTACGCACTGGCACTATAGAGCATGATCAGTCCAAAGCAAGTCAAAAATATAATGACCAGCATCAGATTATAATCAAAATACGTGGTCGGCGCACTGCTTTGCGCACTCTCTCTTTTCTCCCGTTTCTGTCTGGCAGAACGTCTGCTTTTCGTTTCCCCCTGCTCTCTTCTGCGAATCGGCTGTACCGTTTTGCTGCTCATAACATCTCCCTGTTTTTATTTTACTCGGTTATCTTGCGCTCATTGCCGGATGCACCGGTTTTCCATGTTCAAAAACCGGTCATACCATACAAGGAAAATGTAGAC
>ENA-OQDE01000535-OQDE01000535.1-human-gut-metagenome-genome-assembly--contig:-NODE-535-length-21782-cov-2.225952_pt1 | contig 21782 bp, 23 predicted proteins | sample MGYA00242768_ERZ504595 | MGnify/ENA primary metagenome ERZ504595 (study PRJEB26092, sample SAMD00036307) | human gut metagenome | host: Homo sapiens | study: EMG produced TPA metagenomics assembly of... | reverse complement strand
TCCACAAATCCCACATTTCTACATTCTCCACACAATACCCCGAAGAAGCTTCTATATGTGCCTGACTCACAAGTAAGGTTTTTAATTACATGATTGCGTCCATCGAAATCAATCCATTTATGGTAACCATTAGCATCATTTAGAGGTGCCCACTTGATCCCCTGCATATCAATATCCGCACTCAAGACAAAATAAGTCGTTTGTTTTTCAATGAGGGCTTTGCTCATATTCTGAATATGGATAGCATTAGCAATCACATAAGGATTATTTTGAGTTCCGTCTCCATTGGCAAAATCTCCTTCCGGTTCGTTGTCATGTCCTCCATAACTAGCATAATCTTCTCTATCCAATTGCCACTCTAAAATAGGGAATCCCATATCTATATTCCCAACATTATGCCATGGGGTCCCCCAATTAGCAATGCTATTCTGCAAAGTCAGAGCACTTTCACTCACTCCATCATATTTTCCTGTCGAAACGGAACCTGCATTATCCTCCGGAGTAAATCCTGTACAAATCATATCCTCCCATGCATAACATTCAGATGCGACGGGATCCGCCTGATGTCCATTTTCACCTTGAGACAAAACTCCACTGATACGTCCAGATCTGGCAGCAGGACCTGTTATTTTCCAGTTCCAAGCAACACAGGACGTAATTTTAGCTCCTTCGGAAGGAAGTGCAGCAATACCTCCCACTGAATTGGCTCCAATTAATACACCTGTAGAATAGCAATACGACACTTCACTGTTTTCATACATAGAACCTACAATACCTCCACATTCATCTCCTGTAGATATAACCTCTGCTGTGGAATAACAGTTTTTGATATAACAAATCTGTCCTCCATACGGTCTACCCATACGGGAAGCTATTCCACCAGCATACTTTCCTTTCACTTTTCCGGAGACGTAACAGTTTTCCACCTGCCCTGTCTTCTCTACAGCGTTCGGAGCTTTCACTCCGATATAACCGCCGATAACCCCTGCCCCACTATTAGTAGCTGCTTCTACATGGGCATTATAGAAACCGACATTTTTACAAGTCCCGGCCAAAATACCGAAAAAGCTGGCATACGCTTTATCCGTACAGGTGAAATTCTTTATAATATGATTATTTCCATTAAAATAGATATAATAGTCACCGGTTGGGTTCAATGGATCCCAATTAGATATAGACTTCATATCAATATCAGCTCCCAATTGGAAATAAATCATCTTTCCTTTCACCAAAGCCTCACTCATATTCTGAATCTGTATCACATCCATAACGAGATAGGGCTTGTTCACTGTTCCATAACCTTTTTCAAAAAGCCCGCCTGCTCCGTCACCCTCGTCTCCGTCATCTATATCTGTGTTTCTATCCGGCGGAATACGACTATAGGAATCCATCGGATTAAAATCAGAGCATGAGAAAGATAAAACAGCCATCCATAAAATGGTCCAATATCTCATTACCGAATATGTACTTATATGATAAAATTTGTTTTTCATAATCTTCTTTTTTATTTTAGATTTCTACTACAATCACCATAGGATAATGATCGGATAAAGAACTGACAATAGTGCGGGTAGAAAGCACCGTAGCATGTTTCACAAAAATAAAATCAATTCTGGTCTTTTTAGAAGGAAATGTAAAGAGAGCTCCATGCTGAACGGCCGCTTCCCGATATGCATCTTTTAATATACCACTTTGACAAATCGTAGTGGCTATTTCGGGAGCATCGGGAGTAGCATTAAAGTCGCCGGTACAAAATGCGGGAGTATTGTCTTTTGCTTTATCGGAAACTGCATCTACCAGCATTTGACATGCGTGTTTTCTGGCATTATCAGCCAAAGGCATGTGAGTTTCAAAAAGATAAAATTCTTTTTGAGTCTTGCTATCCTTGAATTTTCCCCATACACAGAAACGTTTGAAATTTGTTTCATCCCATCCGTTGGAAGGAATTTCCGGAGTTTCGGAAAACCAGAAACGTCCGGCATCCAGTAATGTGTAGCGGCTCTTCTTATATAAAATGCCACTCATCTCTCCTGCCTTGTTATCGTCATTTCCAGTGTCACGACCATAAGCGAGAATCTGATAATCACTCGCAAGTTGAGTTCCTAAGTAGGAACGTTGTTCCCAACTGGCTTCTTCGAATCCACAAATCTCAAAATCGTAGTCTTTGATTAATTGTGCCACACGTTCCCGTCGGTTAGTCCATCCTGTACCAGTCTCCACCTGTAAGTTATAAGTTGCTACACGCATGGACGTTTCAGTTACGGGGTCTTCGTCTTCCTCTCCATCTCCTGTATCCCACGTGAAATCAGGATAGTACAATGAATTGTCTTTATTATCTTCACAACTGCTGGCAAAAACAGAGAATATGAAGGAAATCAATGTATATATTACTATCTTTTTCATAAATCTATTATTTATATCTTTTATACTTGTTATTCATTCCATCCCGGATTTTGGGTTACAACACCGTCAGATAGTGTTATTTCCTGTCTTGGTACCGGATATAGATAATCACGGTTCTCATTCCAAGTACGGTCGATCCAGCTATAACACAACAAATTACCATAATTACCTTCCGACAAAGAGGTGCCACTTCCATCAGAAGCCAGTTTTACATACGTCACACTCCCCACATTGGGTTGCGAAGATGTGGTGTAGAAACAGACATCATTTGTTCCGTCTCCATCAATATCATACGCTTTATTGATAGCTGTAGCAGGAAGATAAAATCCTTTAAAGGATTGGGCCATACATTGCCCCTCTTTCCAGCGCATCAAATCATAATAACGGAAGCCTTCCATGACCAGCTCTATCGCACGTTCCCGGCGGATTTCCAGAATCACCCCTTTATTATCTCCTGTGACATTCACATAACCGGTTTCCGGAGCACACATATAAGGGTCCGGAGAAAGGTTTGCTGCGTTCATATTCAGTTTTCCCATGACTCCTGCACGTGTCCGCAATTTGTTTATCGTATTGTCGATATCAGTTTGCGTCAGTGTGCCTAATTCTGCCTTTGCTTCGGCATAGTTCAAATAAACTTCTGCCAATCTGAACAGAGGAAGGTCATTGCTTGAATCACCTGTATAGCTCATATTATCATTTGCATATTTCAGCAGGTGGTATCCGTCATCGTGACATTCATATTTATATTTGAAGTACGGATTGTTTGCGCTAAACGCGGATCACGATTGACTATTTCATCCTTGAACTCCATTGTTGCATAATTGGGTTGGTCGGTGAAACGGTTGCCGTTCTTCATTAAATAATAATTGACCAGTTTTTTCGAAGTCCGGGGCGGCCTAATGTCGGAGAATTCTCAAAAGCCTGTACTTTATGAACCAGACTCAAATCATTATTATAATCCCTTGCCAATATGATTTCCGCATCAATCGCATTCTCGGATTTAAAGAGATTACGATAGGACTGTGAGCCGGATTGATACAATGAATATCCTCCGGAAGCAGTCATAATTTCATTAGAGGCACTTACACAGTCATTCAAGTATTTCTCATAATCACCCAATCCATGGTATTTACGATAAGTACCTTCAAATAATCCTACACGTGACTTTAATGCCTGGGCAGTCCACCAGGTTACACGATAAGTTCTTTTGTCCGGTTGGTTTCTTTAAAAACCTCTATGGCAAAATTAAGATCTTCCATTATCTTTCCCATCACAAATTCTCGTGAATCCCTGGCTTTGTATAAATCAGCATCATCCGAGCCGAGTACTTTATCGTACCAAGGTACATCTCCAAAACGTTTCACCTTTTCAAAATAAAAATAAGCACGGAAGAAGCGTGCCAGGGCTTCATATTTGTCGCGCACTTTCTGGTCTTTACAGTTTCCCAGATTATCCAATAAAAAATTAATTGATCGCAGTGCACTCCAACTCCATCCTCCACCCGTTTCCGGAATGACACGTTGTCCGCTCACTTCATCGTCCAAAGGTGATACGATCAACACATCAGCATTATCCTTGTAAATATCGCCATCACCCGGGAAGTTATTCGAATAGAATTGATTACTGTATAATCGTAATTGCTCTTCATTCGTAAAATAATCCTTAGTCGTCAAGCGATCTTTCGGATTTATATCCAATATGCTTTCACAAGAAGCAAATAACAACGACAGACCAACAGTCGCCCACAATGTATATTTCATTATTTTCATACTATATTCCTTTATATTCATTATTATCAGAACGTTATATCTACACCAAAAGAGTATGTCTTTGCCCAGGGATAAATATTTGCGTCACTTTTACTTGTTTTCCAGCTGTTACTTGCCGATGCTTGTTCCGGATCAATATAATCGGAATGTAGCTTAGTGAATGTCAGCAAGTTCTCACCACTAAAGTAAACACGTATTTTCTCGAAACCTATTTTAGAAAGCCATTTATCCGGCAATGTGTAACCAATAGAAAGATTCTTCAACCGACAATAAGCCAGATTCTGCAAATATTTAGTATTAACCACTGCCAATTCACGATTACTACCGAGAGCCACATATCCTCTGGGACGTGGGAAATAAGCATTTGTATTTTCTTCACTCCATACCTGGCTCATAAAGTCGGAAGGAATAAAACTAGCGTATGGTCGGGAATAAGGTCCCCAAAACATGGACGTTTCAGCACCAGGATACCAATTTTGTTTGCCAATGCCCTGAAAAAGAACTGAAAATCAATTCCATACCAATCTGCAGAGATTCCGAAATTATAATTATAGCGCGGCAATGAGTTACCGATCACTTTCATGTCTTTCCGGTCATTAGCTGATGTTGTCTGTTCAATCTTGTTGTTACCATCCAAATCGACAAATTTGAGGTCACCGGCATGAAGTCCATTATCCAAAGCGCTTGCATTAATCATTTGGTTAACGAACGATTGGTCCACTTTATAATTCCTTGCTTCTTCATCCGTTTTAAAATAACCGTCTACTACGTATCCCCATATTTCGCCCAACTGCTGTCCTTCGTAAGGATCAGTCAGCGTTCGGTTGGGATTATCATATTTTGTCACTTTGGAGGTGTTATCTCCGATACCAGCCATTATCCGGTAGTTGAAAGGCTTGCTTGCCAAAGTAAAACTATCTCCCCAAGTAACAGATGCTTCCCACCCTTTCGTACGCAAGTCTGCCACATTCATTCTGGGAGAAGAGGCACCATATACGCCAGGCAAAGTCTTTCCTGCCATCAACATATCTTTGGTATCACGAATATATGCATCAAAAGATACATTCAAACGGTTATTAAGAAAACCCAAGTCCAAACCTATATTTTTTGTGATTACAGTTTCCCAAGTCAAATCGGTAGAGTTCGGAGCTGACTCATAGGCATAATCGCCTTTCGTAGTATCTCCGAAAGCATAGTTCATTACCGCTCCGGTATTAATCAGTTGCAGATAGTCATAATAGCCTACTGTTTTCTGATTTCCCAATGATCCGTAAGACAGTCTTAGTTTCAGATTACTTACATAGTTTTTGGCTTGTGTAAAGAAGGCTTCTTCACTGACACGCCATCCGGCAGAGAACGACGGGAAGAAACCGAAACGATGTCCTCGACGGAAACGGGAACTACCGTCATAACGTCCGCTGGCTTCAAATAGATAGCGGTCTTATATCCATAATTCAAACGATAAGAAAAAACCAAGAATCGCATATTCCTCTTGTCCTCCGGTTATGGATATATCATCACCTTTTGCCAGGTTAAAATCATCGAGAGATTCAGAGAGTAACCCGTTACGTTTCATTCCCAGTTTCTTGAAATACTTATAATCATAGTTACCTCCCACAATGACCTTTACAGAATGTGCATTTGCGAAGGTATTGTCATACGTCCCGTATAAGTTGAAAGTTTGGCGTATCTGGTTGTTTTGTATTTCCGACAAATAATTGCCTCTGGTACGTCCGTTATCCATTGTGATTGTTTCTCCCGGATTTCTGGAGTATAATACATCTACGGAACGATTCAAATTCTGCTGGTTGTAATGCGCCCAGCTGTAGTTTGCACGAACCTCAAAATGTTTGATGGGTTTCAATACGGCCTCGAACGTAGTTACAAACTCATATTCACGATCCCGGTTATGGTGGCCGCCATTCAATAATACGGCACTAACACCATCTGCACTTCTCCTGTGTCTGTCAAACCTGTTCTGTAAACCAGAGTTCCATCCGGATGCATCGGCACAATACTTGCCAAAGCATGCCGCCCGGCTCTGGTGAAAACGTCATTCACTCCTGATAGTCCCGGATAGGTATATTCAGAATGGTAATAGGAAGTATTGTTACTCAATTCAAACCAGGAAGTGATATTGGCAATGATTTTCGAACGAAAAGTATATTTCTTAAAACGGTCCGGATCTATTCTGATAATTCCTTTCTGATTATAGTAGTTGCCTGATAGCATGTACTTCACTTTTTCGGTTCCTCCCGAAACCGTCAAGTTATGCTCCCAAGTAGGGCGGGTATTATCAAACAAACAATTATACCAGTCAAAGTTGCCGTAATATTTATACTCTCCGTTTTTTTCTACCACCCATGGACGGGAAGGATCTTCCACTTTATCATTACGGCGAATCCATAATTCATGGTAATCTTCTTGGGTATAATGTGTATAAGGGACGCCCTGGTATGTTTTGTAGAACATATCATTGATACCGGCCGAATAATAACCACGCGTCTCAAAATCCGTAGAAGTTGTCGTTTCACCAAACTGAAACGACCGTTATAGCTGACATTGGTCTTGCCTACCTTTCCATTCTTGGTTGTAACCAAAATAACTCCATAAGCAGCACGGGCACCATATACGGCAGCAGCCGAAGCATCCTTTAAAACACTGATGGATTCTACGTCATTGGGGTTTACCTTATTTATATCTCCCTCGATTCCATCAATGATAGTCAGAGGTGCTGCATCCGCACTAATGGAGTTGACTCCACGGATATTGAAGCTTCCCCCTTGTCCGGGACGTCCGAACTAAGTTTACGTTCATATTCGGTACAGAACCTTGCAGAAGCTGTGATAAGTTGGCAGCAGAACGGTCGTCAGTTCATCACCCGAAACGATAGCAACGGCACCAGTCAGGTTTACTTTCTTTTGCGTACCATATCCCACCACTACCACTTCTTCCAGTGTCTTACTATCTTCGCGGAGAACTACTTGAGACAGATTTCTGCTGGTAGCAGCGTAATTAACTGTAATATATCCGATATATGAGACTGTAATCGTACTGCTTTCGGGAACATTAGCCAAAGTATAACGTCCGTCTACATTCGTTATTGTACCCAAAGAGCTGCCTTGCACCATCACACTGGCGCCAATAATCGGCTCTCCTTTCTCATCGACTACCCGACCGGATATATTTTTTTGTTCGCATTACTGGTTTGTTGTTCAGAATCCGTAACTTTCTCCTTCAAATAAATTTTTGTTTTTCCGATCTCATAGTTTACGTTAGTACCGAGAAACAAATCATTCAGAACTTTAGATAATTCCTGATTCTTTGCTTCTACCGTCACTATTCGATCCGGATTGACGATCGTACGGCTATAAGCACCGTAAGACCAGTTTGCTGTGTAATAGCAGAGAATACTTTCTCCAGCTTTACTTGTTTAAGATTCATTGTCACCTTTTGGCAGAAGCGGACACGCTTATGATTATCCCCAGCAACAATACGAGCAGAACTTTGTGTTTCATACTACTTGCTTTGATTAAAGTTAAACTTAGATTTAAAATCTCATTTATGCTTAGTAAGACAACACAAGTCAAAAAGCGGGTGAGAGAAAAAAGAGTTTTTTTGCATAAGCCTAATTCATTTCATAACATTCTTATTCTAAAACAGTAAAGGCTGCGTATATACACAGCCTGTCCTCATTCTATTATCCTATCCAGTATATTTTACTTCTTTCCGTCCTGTTTCATTCGGACTGTCACTTCTTTCCGGACTTCATCATATTCAAATTTTACCGGCGCAATCTTTTCCAAATCCTGAAGCACTTTCTCCAGTATCGTATTATCCGAGGTCAACGTATATACATATTTCGATGCCTGCTCATCCTCTATCTTAAAGTTTACATTATACCAGCGGTTCAAAACCTTGACTACTTCTGTCAGCGGAGTATCTTTAAAAGAAATCACATTGTCTTTCCACATTGAGACTTGCTTTGAATGATCGTTTTTGATTATCCGGCACTGGTCACTTTCTTTATTATATATCAGTTTCTCGCCCGGCAGTAACGGGTATTCTTTTGCAGAGGAGAGAGTCAGATTTACATGTCCTTCATCCAGACAGATCACAATATCTTTATTTTCCGGATAGGCTTGTACATCGAAAGAAGTACCCAATACATGAACGGAAGGTCCGTTCAGATTAACAATAAACGGACGTTTTTATTCTTGGCTACCACGAAATAGGCTTCTCCCACCAAGAAAACTTCCCGCTTACTCAATCCGAACTTTTTAGGATACTTCAACCAGGAATCTGAATTGATATAAACTCGCGTCCCGTCTTGAAACATCATCTGTATCCGCTCTCCTTTGGCTACACGAATTTCCTCATACTCCGTAGTGCCGAATAAATCCACCCGGGAATTGATCTGTAAATAAAGACCTATCAGGAAAATAACGGGAATTAAGATTGCAGCCACACGGAAGCAGGTACGTTTGATCTGTTTACGTGATATGTTCTTTTGGATCTGATGGTACATCTTTTCTGAAGGTATAGTATGGTCCACATATATTTCTGCCGTTTCGGCTTTTAAATGTTCTGCCTCCCGAGTCATCACAGCATCTAGGTAAGTGTTCCCTTCTTCTGTGGCAAACCATTCCGCCACAAATTTTGCATCCTCCGGTGTAGCAACTCCGGCAAGCACTTCTTCTATTTGTTTATCAGTGGGTCGATTCATTCTCTTTTTATCTTAAATAGTGGACACTCAAATATGTCATTAGTGTGACAAAAGTAACAATTATTAGCATTTTACTTAAATGAATACGCAGCATTTTCAATGCTTCCGTATAATGTGTTTTGACTGTATTAACAGACAGATTCATCCGTTCGGCTATTTCCTGATTCGTTAGTTCCTCTAACACTTTCATCAAACAAATACTACGTTTCTGTGGAGGAAGCATATCTACCGCTTTATAAAAAGAGGCCATCAATTCTTTCTTCTCCAGATTTTCTATCAGATTATCTTCGTAGACAGGTGTCGATTGTGCTATTTCATAGTTCTTGCTGATTGCACTATTCTCATTACGAATCAGATTTAAGACATGATTTTTCGTCATAGTGAACAAATAGTTTTTAAGGCTGATTCCTACATGTAGTTCCGACCTAAATTCCCATAAACGAGCAAAGACATGTTGTACTACATCTTCTGCCATGTCTGCATTCATTAAATAACGGTAAGCTAATACATATAGCAGCTTATGATATCTGTCATAAGCTTGTGTAAAAGCTCCTTTATCTCCTTTTTCTATGAAGGAAAAGAGCTTCTCGTCATCTGTATTAGTGTATTGAGCTGATTTATCTAACATTCCTTGGATTTTGTTTAATTGTTTTTCCAAAAGAACAAAAGACGTATTACAATTAAGTGTCTTTCACAAAACAAAAGTAGTAAAATTTAGAAAAGGTGGCACACATTCCAATAAAAAAAGTCCCCGATTAACAATCCCCCACTATAAAAGAGGATCCATTAATCAAGGACTACTCCATTAACTAATTAACAATGTATTATAAATGATAGGTAACAATTCTTTCTTCGGGTGAATCAATCCAGAGCCGCCATACTCCTTCCGACACTTTTTCCGGTGTTCCGATATTTGCTTTAGGTGGACGACGGCTTTTGATGGTTAGATAGCCTTTCCCTTCTGTTGCTTTCACTTTCATCGTTTTGCTGTTCATATAGACATGGATATTGCCATTCGGAGTGGGTACAGTGCCTTCCATCCATTTCAATCCTCCCAACACAGGAGCAATAGCAAACTCTTTATATCCTTCTTTTACAGGTTTCACTCCCAGATAATATTTGCCCAACAGGTAGATAGGACTCGCTCCCCAGGCATGGCACAAACTCTTTCCATAAGGACGGCCATACATGGCAAGATGTTGCGTTCCGGTTTCTTCAGGGTTATATTTCTCCCAGAAGGAGGTAGCGCCTTCCTTCAACATTCCTCCCCAATAGGCTTTCATTTCTTTCATTACAGCATCTTGTTCGCCAAGGGCACAAAGTGCTTCCAGCTCGTAAAAACGCATATAGGGAGTTGTTATTTTCAGAATACTGTCATTCAGAAGAACAGAGTTCTTGATGGCTTGTTGCTTATCTTCATTCAAATATTGAAAGAAGACAGAAAACATATTCGCATAGCGGGTGACCGCATCACTTTGCTGACCGTTGACACAGTTATGTACAAATGCCTGTTTCTGATTATTCCAGAAGGTGGGTTCTAGTTTTGCTTTCAAAGCGACAGCTAATTTTTCGTATTTTTTGTTTGCTATTAGTGTCTCCAACCAATTCTGCACACAAAACCATCGTTTCCAGACTTCTGCAAAATAAGATTTGTTCAAAAGAGAGTTCGCCTTTCTTATCCAGATAGCCGTCTGCCCAGTCCACAAAAACCCAGTCGCCAGTCATGCCTTCTACCATGCCATTCTTATTGGTACGTCCCAACACGTAATCCATCATTGTTTGCATACGCGGATATAGTTGGTTGACAAAATGGCGGTCGCCACTATACATATAATAGTCATATACGCTAAGGAACCAGTAGAAAGTATAATCCATGATTGTATTACTGTGGCTGGTCACAGGGTCCTTGCCACGAAGCAACCAGATTGTACGTTTGACGGATTCGTTATCAAAGAAAAGATAATAATTCATCAAATAACTTTGGATGGCATCGCCACTCCATACCCAACGGTCACGTTTGATACCGTCAATAAAGAATTCGCGGGTAGTGAGATGCATGGTGTATGCGCCAACTTCCCAAATACGATTCAGTTCTTCATCATTACAACGAAAATTTCCGCGGTATTCTTCAGGAAGATATTCGTATTGCATGGAAACTTCTCCAATCTGTACACCCGGTTCGTGAGTTACATAGACATAGCGAAAAGCTTTACTGTTCTCCAATGTATATTCGTTTTCAGAATTACTCAAGGGAGAAGTGCTGCGGATAGCAAGGTCGGTCACTTGTCCCGGTTCGAGCAAGAGTTTGTCCAATGTTTCGCAATATGCTTTATCTTTTGCTTCTTCCGGGCTTTCACCATAATAAATTTCTATTTTTCCTTTTCCGGAAAGATTCTTCAATGTGATGAATCCGAATGTTTCTTTTCCAAAATCATAAAGAATACCTCCTTCGAACTGTTCTGACTTCGTAACAGGTTGCTGCGGTTCACGCATCAGACTGAATTGGGAAGGACGTTGGGCAGCTCCGTCAAAGTTCCAGCATCCGGCATCCATATAGATAGTGGCAGATGTGTCACTGGCTTTTCCGCTCTCGTCAATCCATTCTTTATCTTCGTAAGTCACACGCCAGGAAGAGTCTGAATTCACTGTTTTTCCCTTCACATAAATAGTGGGAGGAGTTGCCTGATTCCAGACTTTAATGTTCAGATTATGTTTTCCGGCCGGAAGCAACATGGTTTCCGGCATACCGAACTGGAGCTTTCCATCCAGTTTGACGTTGTACTTTCCTTCGGCAGCAATAAAGATTTCTTCCGGCTCGGAAAGATTCAGTTGCTTGCTGAATTCTACGACAACATAATGACTGTCCGTTTTCCAAAAAGGAGGAAAAAATGCACCTCGTTCCGTACGACGGTTATTCATTTGATTTCCCAGCCAGATTTCGTAGTCTCCTGGATACCATATCCAGGTCTGGGCAAATGTGCTGCTTGCCAAAGACAAGGCACTAAGCAATATCATATATTTCTTTTTCATTTTTCTTTCTATTACTAACAAACTGAATCATAAGAAATAATTCGTTCCACAGTGGTTGACGTTTAGTTCCACCATGGTTTCCCTTTCGTTATACCTAGGTTATCTTTCCGTTCCACCATGGTGGAACGAAGCATATCTTACAATAAGATTATTTATCGGCTGCTATTAATAATTCAGCAGATCCTTATACGCTGCTTCCACTCCCGCACGTTCACGAATAACACTATCCACCTTCGGGCCATTGTTCTCCCATACATTTCCCGGACCATTGGCATTTTGCAGATACTTCTCTCCTTCTGTCCAATTATCACGTACAGTAATAAAGGAAGAACCTTCATCCGTATAAAGATAGAACCAGTGATTAGGATCGTGCACATACCCCGGCTTATAAATACTATGCACGCAATTCTCCGTTACATAACTTTTCGGCTGCGAACCGAGTGTGTAAATACCTGCCACATCATACATGTGTTTCGCATAATGATGAATCAGATTGGCATGTACTCTGTTATTACGCATACAATTCACAGTTTGCGTCCATCCCCAACCAAGCTGATGCCACTATAAGGCACTTCACTGATTTCATTATGTTCGATATTGACGTCCCCTACATATCCCGCAGCAATGGCAAGGCATCCCCAATCTTCATTGCCTATTTCCGTGAAATAGCAATTATTGATATGTTGCTGTGTGCATACTTCCCGACGGTCAGCAGGGTCGTATGGCAAATGCGTTTCATGGGCAGCCGGAGAAAAACTGCCGACTAACAGACCATTTCCGGCAATATCGCGGAAGAGACAGCCACGAACAACACCGCCTTGCACCGCTTCTTCATAATCCAATCCGGTCGAGCCTAAATGCTCGAACCGGCAACGTTCGAAATCAATCTGCCTTGCAGCAACCACACGAACAGCAGCTGCGGGACGTCCCAACCATCCTTGGTTATCCAACGGATGATTCAAGTAGTTCCGTTGCATTTTCGGATCAATCCGGTAACCATCTGTCAGATACATACCTGCTTGAAGAGGTACATGTCCTTTTTCTGACGGACGCATCCACGTAGTATAGGAAAAAGTAATTTTCTCGAAACGAATATGACACACAGGGCGATCCAAAGTTCCTTCCACCGTACTAATGTCTCAACGGCAGGCACGATCACTTCCACCTCCTGCATCTTCTCTCCTTCCCGCGGATAATAATATACTTTACGGGCATCTATATCATGATACCATTCTCCGGGTACATCCTGTAATTCACGAGCATTTGTCAGATAGAAGGCAGAATTATGTCCGTTCGTCGTCACCATCGGACGCGGCCAGGGATGCTCAAACTGAATCCGGCTTTCCGTTGATGAAAACGTATTGCCGCGCTGTCTCCCTGCACTTCAACTGAACGAATCCGAAGATTGGCAACACACCACATCTGGTGTAATACCATCTCGGCATATTTAGCTTTCAAATTCCCTTTATTATCAATAAGTCTGCGAATGGAAACTGCAGGTACATAAAGAATTTCATTTTTCTCATCCACACTGCAAATGCGATTCATCTTTTCAAAATCTTCCACATCACGGGCACGAACTGCCTTTTTCCCATTCACCCACAACTGGCGGAATCCAATGGACGTCCATTAAATACCGGTACATCTGCCACCCAAACTTTCCCTTGCTTCTTCCATCCATTTATGCTGATTCCACCACTCAATATCACCTTTTCATCGCCTACCGAACGAATGGTTGTGGGCGATTCCTTGGTTCCGCTATCTTCCGGACGGATAAAAACCGGTTCATGGAAGGCATACGTTCCACCTTCCATATAGATTGTGATTCCACCTTGAATACGGTTATCCTCTGTCCTGCGCCATTCTCGTGCTTGTCGCAAGGCAGAAGTCAGCGTGGCTTTAGGAGATTGACGAGTTCCGTCGTTGAAGTCACTGCCCTTGGGAGAAATCCATATCTCACCGGCCAATAGCCAGTGACTGCACAAGATACATATAGCCGTTAAAAATAACTTTTTCATGATTTTTTCATTTCTGTATACTAAACAATCCGGATTATCTGGCAAGAGGCATCCATACAGTCATTTCTCCCTTTCCTCTGTTTCCCCAGGCATAATAAGGAATCAAGCGGATATTTACTGTCTTTTCAGCCTGAACAACCGGTCGGTAAAGCACTCCTTCCCACGAAGTTGCAGATGCCAGACGTGCCATTCCTTCAAGTGCAACAATCGGACTACCTTCGATTGTGATTTTCTTCGGAGTTAGTTTTATATCAGCGGGAATCAATACATTATCAATCTTTTCCCCGTTTGCAATATCCATACTTTCCAGACAGTAAACCAACGGCCCGCGCTTCACGACCACCTGATTACGAATCTCCTCTGCTAACGGATGAGCTTCGAGCAAACGGACAGGCATATCCATCATCAGCTCCACTATATCCCCCTTCTTCCATGCACGATTTACTTCCGCATACGAATTTGCCTTCGCATTGACTTGCAGCGGCTGCCCATTCACCCTAAGCGTAGCCTTTTCACACCATTCAGGAATACGTAAGAAGAGCGAGAAAGTACCTACCTTACGAGGAACTTTATCCAATGTTACACGTACATTTCCATCCCAAGGATAATCCGTTTCCTGTGTCAGAGCTACTTCTCCCTTCTCTTTCCAAGTCGTTGTCAATGTATTTGCCCCATACAAATTGCAATAAATCCCTTCTGGACTCAATGTATATGCATAGTTTTGTGCCTGACACAGCGTACGCAATGTGTTCGGAGGACAGCAGAAACAACTGATATATTCCGTCCGTTCCTTCGGCCAACGAAGTGTGTAAGGAAGATCGGCACTGATACGAAGCGGATTCGTGTAGAAATACTTCTTCCCATCCAGACTGATACCGCTCAATACACTATTATAAAGACAAGTCTCTACAAGATCAGCATATTTCGCATCCCCTGTCACTTCCAGCATACGCCAGTTGAAAAGCATATTTCCGATATTAGCACATGTTTCATTATGCGCAGTGCTATTCGGCAACTGATAAGGACGTCCATAACTCTGATGCACTTTCTGAATACTATCCGGCTCATAACACGTTCCATCGGGCGATGTACCATCATAAAGAGCACCGCAAGCACCGGTCACATACATTTTCCGGGTCACGATATCATTCCAGATACTAGTCAGATTCTTCATTAATTGCTGCTCACCGGTTTCTGCATATACATCCGCTACTCCGGCATACAGATAGTTGGCACGTACCGCATGTCCCATCGCACGATATTGATCGCGGAAAGGAATACGGTCCTGATTATCGTCCGTACCGTTCTCCACCATGCCACGGATATCAATCAGATTCTTGGAAAGTTCCAGATAACGGGGATTTCCGGTAGCCCGGTACATTTCAACTACCCCCATATAATGAGAGGGACAAATAGCATTACGAGCCAGTTCGGCAGAAGCCGTTTCATAAAAATGACAGAGGAAATCCGTCGCTTTCACAGCAGCATCAAAAAGAGTAGTTTTTCCGGTGGCACGACGATGCACAATACCCGCCATCATCAAGTGTCCCAGATTATAAGTCTCAAAGTTCAACCGATTCGCAAAAGCTCCTTTTTCATCCTCGTCACCTACTTTCGTTCCAATGACCGTTTGTTTATGCTGATCCTCCAATGCATGAGAGTCAATCCCTTTATTCAGTTCTTCGATAACAACAGGCGTATGTATATAACCGTCTGCACGTTGGGCTTTTACGACACAAGTAATAAAGTTATCCATTAACTTGTCCAACTCCAGATCTTTATTAACTGCATAGACAGAAGCGACACCTTCCATCCATTTATACATATCTCCGTCATGAAATGGAGGTCCCCAATGCTCTCCTTTGCATACCCCGGCAGCAATCTCAAAATTACGGAAACCGTGAGAGATCTCCGGCGCGTTCCAAGTGTTCCACATACTTTGCAGGGAAGTCCGGCTAAATACCTGAAAACGATCTCCCCAGAATCCATCCGTCCAATGTACGGCACCGATTCCGGTATTCGCCATCTTCGCAAAACGGCTCTGACTCATATCCGTCAATCCATTGCTTTGCGCAAGTGCTCCCGTAACGGAGGCGGAAGCTAAAAGAAGTAACAGTTTTATCTGTTTCATTAATATGGATAATTTAAAATTTACACAATATCTTTATAAAAAGACGTGATTATCCGCATTTTGTACTCAATAAAACAAAAAAGCGAAGATTGCCAAGCAACCCTCGCTTTCAGTAAAAAATATCTGAACTAACCTTTTATTTCTTGTTTATCAGGCGTATAATTCAATCCTGCCTTCCTCGCCTGCGAATGTTGGAACTGCCGGGCAATCTTATATTCATGTCCCTCTTTGAGCAAATAACTCCCAGTCTGTTTAAACCAAAAGCCGACATTCGCACCTATACATTGCTGCCGAATATCCAGCACCCACTCATAGTCACATATCCGGGCTTCCTTTCCCGACTCCCCTCCGGCAACCACCTGTTCCACCCAATCCCCTAACTCGCCTCTGAAATCAATCTGACTAAGTAGCGGCTCGCAGATAATAATTTTATGTTTAATAGGTATTTCTTTATAATAGGTAGACGATAATCCACTCTATCCTGATTCTCCATTGTGCAGCAGATTGTTACGTTCTCATATCCATCGCCCCAATCCGTAGGCAGACACTGTTGTAATCGATCGATTCGTTTGGTTATAAAAAGAAAATGCAAGTCCTGCCGTATCCGCATCATCTCCCATGCTTCGGCACGCCATTCGTCAGCATCTTCTATCAGAAAATCCGAAGTAAAACAGGTATATACCAGATTGCCCGAAGGTATCTTATACGTACCGTTCTTTTTCCGAAGCAAGGTAAATCAAACTTCTCCGTCTTTGTCACCACCGAACTGTCTTTTCCATATTTACCATCCGTCCGATACACATAACAATGGCGGCAGCCTCACTCAATTTGTGACAGCCATGCCAAAGATTCCACATTGAAGCTTTTTCACCCATCTTCTTTTTTTCTTCAAAGATATATTTAAACTATTACATAACCATAAAAAGAGTGCACCCTATTCTTCAACAGAATAAAGGTGCACCAAAACACAAACAAAACAAACAATAGAGCGACCTTCACAGGCAGCCGATCCACAAGGGATCTTTATCTTAGTCAGCCCATCTTGATGATGATAGCTTCACTCATAGCGATACTCCTACTGCTGATAACAATGCAGGCAAAAAGTATTCCAATGTATTGCCTTACATGAATCCGGTTTTCCATTTCCTCCCAAAATTCTAATTGCTTATAACGGGTAAAGTAGCACCCAAAAATCATAAAAGAATGTTTTTTTATCGAGAAGACATTTTGCTAATCGACTATTATATATAATCATTAATCCCTAATATTGTTTGTTAGTTACCTTCTGCAAAGGTCCGTATAATCACGAATATGGCAAATTGTATTCATGTTTAAGAGAACAATATCTGTTTACAAACAAGACTAATAGCTAATATTTTAAAATAGCCTGTTTCAGTATATGCAAAATTCAAACTCAAAAGCTACCACTTTTACGTTATTCGCACATTTAGGGCTATACAATTCCAATTATCACAATAGAAAAATTCGCCCTCATTCTCATTGTATATCCCGATGATGAATATGAATATTATTGAACAATCACTCCATTAAGCCCGATATACCTCTACAAAGATAGTATTATTCTATATATTTCTATGCAAATCCTCAAAAAAGAATTCTCCTCTTTTTATAAATAAAGTAAAGTAACATCAATGCCGATATACTAATTATTAGCATCCAACTTATATTTTTCCTATAATATAAGCTATTCTCTTCCTCCTCACAAACCACTTTATGATGATTCGTGTCGATGAAAGATGATATTTGAGTATCTTCTTTCTCATCTATCCTCTCTTTCTTTTCAAAAACCTTATTCACCGTCTTTCTGCTACCTGAAATAAAACAGGTGGAAGAGAAATCCCCTGTCGCAGTATCTTTCCCCAATACTACCAATATTTGTTCGGTAGACTCCTCCATCCGTTCCAGCATCTTCCTTTCCTGATTAACATCATACGAAGCCACATGGGAAGAATGCCCGGAAGAACTTGAATCCATCTGCACCTCACTGCTCCTACTGATAACTTCCTTCTTAGTCCTACATCCCGAAAGCACCCCCGGAAGAACGAACCCCAATAATAAAACAAACAGCAGCTCTCTCCCACTCTTCATAAACTCCCTCACATCAAAACAAGGACACGCTTTCACATATTCATAAGGTTCGATCACCCCGTCTCCATTCAAATCCGGCGAAGTATCCCGGTGTCCCAATACCTGAAGAATAGTATATTCCCGTTGCAAATCCATTATTACTTGATAAAGCACCCGTTTTTGAACATTTGTCCGAGTATCTGCCGGATGTCCGTTCTCATCCATCCCCGATATACAGAGCCCGATACTTCGCTCATTCCAACCTTTGCAATGTGCTCCAGGCAAATCAATTTCCCTTCCTTTCTCCAGTCTTCCGTCCAGACGGATAACATAATGATATCCGATGCCGTTGAACCCACGTTCCGGTGCCAACGGTCAATATCTGCGGCGGTAAAGTCCTGTCCGGCTTTTGTTGCCGAGCAATGCACTATAATAGAATCTATCTTTCTCATGACATTTTATTTTTATCAACTAACCTCATTAATATTCCGAAGGAGGAATGCGCTTCACACACCCTCTGATCTCACACTTTTTCACCTCCGACTCTTTCTGTGCCAACTCCACCTCATGGCATTTATGTATCCAGTCGATCTTCTCTTCCTGCTCCTTGCGAAGCTCGATATAAAGCCCGTCTATTTTCTCGTCCCGCTGTGCCAGGCGATCTTCCAGCCAATCCACCTTTTTACGACGATTTTCTTCTTCCAGACTGCTCACGTCTGCCTCTTCTTTCCGTGCATCCGTTTTCCGGCAAGAGATATATCTCACCATCCATTTCACCGCTTCCAAACCACCCATAGCAGTAATAAAAGCAAGGATTGTAGTTATTTGCATATTGATCTATTTATGTAGTTATAAAGAAAGAATGAGGCCGAAGCCCCATTCCATACAAAATCGCTAATTCCCGACTTTCCGTTTATCAAGCTGCCGGATCGGGTGCTTCACCATTACCTCCTGCACCTCCGTCAGGATCCGGTGCTTCGCCTCCTTCGCCTGAATCACCGTCGATGATACTTGAGTCGTTGATATGATCCAAATCCTTAAACTTCAATCCATCCGAACGCGTTGAAGTTCCCGTAAAGAGACGGATATCCGAATTCGCACGAAAACAAACCCGCAGACCACTGATGTCGGATACAGTAAAATTTTCCGCCTTTTCCGTTCCTTTGCTTTGAGCTGAAAGGAAAAAGTAACCCAATCCCTTAATGTTCACTGAACGGCCCGAAGTAATGTCTTACGTAGAAGTGTACGAAAATCTTTCAATACACTAATTGTTTCACCCTCACTTACACCGGAAGTAGAAGAGATTTCTTTTGCAAACTCATCCAGTGTAGCGCTCGTATCATATTGATAAGAAATCACCGGATACACTTTCTTTCCTGCCTCTTTGTTTGTCGGATCACACAGACGTTGAACTCTTTTAAATCTAATTGCCATAATACTTTTCTTTTTTTAAATGAATACTGTTTAATAATTACTTCGCTAACGTTAACAATGCAAAGATGCGACATATTCAACGGACATGAAACGACAAGCGATTATCGGCACTACAGAGCTACAAACAGTATTTATAGCAAATAATCAACCCAATACCTGGAAAAAAGCGACAAGCAGAGGGACAAGGGAGCATAAAAAAGACCGGCAAACAAAGTCACGCTTTGTATGCCGGTCCCACTACCTAAAAACAAATTCCTTTTCTAATCCTATCGATCACGAGTCCAGGTTAAAAAGAGAATCAATGACTAAATTCATTTTACGTAATGTTCCAATCCTTTCTGTAAAAACTCAATATAAGAAGTAATATCTTCATTATATGCATACGACTTATTCAACGGATAACCTTCATTATCCAGCAATACATAAAAAGGCTGTGCATTTGCTCCAAACTTCACACGTTGCAGATAGCTCCATTTATCCCCTACCGTGCGTAAGGTACGTTCCGTTCCATTTTCCGTTACTTTGAGCGGCTCATTCAATGGAGTTTTATCATCCACATACAACGAGATAAGCACATATTTATCATTGATGATACCGCCTACCTTACTATCTGTCCATACAGCCGCCTCCATCTTACGACAATTCACACAACCATATCCGGTAAAGTCGACCATCACAGGCATTCCCTGTTGCCGTGCATACTCCATCCCAATATCATAGTCCTTAAATTTGGGATGAACCTCATTCGAGTATAAATTGAAGTCCTGTGTCATCACAGGAGGAGCAAATGCACTGACAGCTTTCAAAGGTGCTCCCCAAGTCCGGGAATCATATACACAGCAAACGCTAAAGAGACAAGTGCAAGAAAGAAGCGAGCCACGCCTACCCTGTTTTCATCACCGTCATGCGGAAACTTGATCTTTCCTAACAGATATAACCCCATCAGTCCGAAAATCACAATCCATAATGCAAGGAAGGTTTCCCTATCCAAAATTCTCCAACCATAGGATAAGTCCGCAACCGACAAGAATTTCAAGGCAAAAGCCAGTTCCAGAAAGCCCAATGTCACTTTAATTACATTCATCCACCCTCCTGACTTAGGCATTGATTTCAGCCACGAAGGAAAAAGAGCAAACAGTGTGAATGGTAAAGCTAAAGCGATGGCAAAGCCTAACATTCCGATAGCAGGAGCAATCACGCTACCAGTTGTAGAAACCTGTACGAGTAGAAAGCCGATAATCGGCCCTGTACAAGAGAAAGACACTAGAGATAACGTAAATGCCATCAAAAAAATACTTAGCAGGCCACTCGTCGCTTCCGCTTTGCTGTCCACAGCATTACTCCATTTAGAAGGCAAAGTAAGTTCAAATGCCCCGAAGAAAGAAGCTGCAAAAACAACCAGCATCAGGAAGAAAAGAATATTGAATACGGCATTCGTTGATAAAGCGTTCAATGCACTAGCACCAAATATTAAAGTAATTGCTAATCCCAGTGTTACATAAATCACCACAATCGAAGCACCATAAGTCCATGCATCCCGAATCCCTTTCTTCTTGTCTTTGTTTCTTTTCAGGAAGAAACTCACAGTCATAGGAATAATCGGCCATACACAAGGAGTAAACAAAGCCAATAAACCGCCAAGAAATCCGGTGACAAAGACATACAGCCAAGATTTATCCTCTTGAGAATGTTCTTCCCCCAACTCTTGCAGTTCATTAATAACCGACTTCCAAAGATCACTTTCCGATTGCTTCTCTAGCACATTTGCCGGCCTCTCTTCCTCTTCTTTTGCAACTGCTATATCTGCTTCTGCTTTTTTCCCATATTGAAAAGGAATTTGAGTCGGAGGTAAACAGCTCTCATCATTACAAGCCCCAAACTCCAGAAACCCCTCTATAAAATAATCATTTCCTGTAAATTTCACTTTTTGGATAAACTGTACCGTATCTTCAAAATAGCGCACATTCATCTCGAACATCTTATCATAGATGCTGATTTCTTTTCCAACAGGTTGCAATTTACCCACTGTTTCTACATGACTACTCGCATTGATGTTGAAAGTAGCGGAAATAGGCCCATCATCCCTAGTCCAGTCGAGTATACATGCCATCCTTCTCTATCGAAGCGGTAAATACGATTTCCGCTTCCGTTTCAGATGTCATTTTCAACTCATTTTTGAA
>ENA-OQDE01000534-OQDE01000534.1-human-gut-metagenome-genome-assembly--contig:-NODE-534-length-21857-cov-4.133916_pt1 | contig 21857 bp, 23 predicted proteins | sample MGYA00242768_ERZ504595 | MGnify/ENA primary metagenome ERZ504595 (study PRJEB26092, sample SAMD00036307) | human gut metagenome | host: Homo sapiens | study: EMG produced TPA metagenomics assembly of... | reverse complement strand
TGACCAAGGAAAACCTGAGCCAGTTCCTGAAAGCAGAATCATAGCTTTATGACTGAGAAAGAGGATATTTATCAGGTCTCTTGCTCACAGCAGTGAAGAGATGGAAAAGAAGCAGGAGATGATACTCAGCTGAAAAAAGAGTCGGAAGAGTCTGTCCTTCATGAAGAACAGGCACAGATGCAGCTGAAAAATCTGCAGAAGGAGAAAGAGAGCAGAACTTCTCAGCATAAAGATTTTTTTGAGAAAAGAGATTATCTGTCCGGTCAGATCGGACTTCTGGATAAGGAATGTTACCGTCTGCAGGGACAGATGGACAAGCTGGAGGAGAACAGGGAAGAGCGGATTGCCTATATGTGGTCCGAGTATGAGATCACTCCCAATAATGCCGTTTCCTACAGAAAAGAGGAACTTACTGATCTTTCGCAGATGAAGCGACAGGCAGCTCAGATTAAAGATGATATCAGAAAGCTGGGACCTGTAAATGTAAATGCTATTGAGGATTATAAGGAACTTCTGGAAAGACACACCTTTCTGTCCGGCCAGTATGAGGATTTGGTCACAGCGGAGAAAACTCTGGAACAGATCATTCAGGAGCTGGATGAGGGAATGCGGAAACAGTTTTCTGAGAAATTCGGCGAGATCCAGAAGGAATTTGACAAGGCATTTAAGGAATTGTTCGGAGGCGGAAAAGGAACTCTGGAGCTGGATGAAGAGGCAGATATCCTGGAGGCAGGAATTAAGATCATTTCCCAGCCGCCGGGAAAGAAACTGCAGAATATGATGCAGCTTTCCGGCGGGGAAAAAGCTCTGACAGCTATCGCACTTCTTTTCGCGATCCAGAATCTGAAGCCGTCACCGTTCTGTCTGCTGGATGAGATCGAGGCAGCGCTGGACGATTCCAATGTTGGGCGATTTGCCGGATATTTACAGAAGTTGACGAAAAACACACAATTTATTATAATAACCCATAGACGTGGAACTATGAACGCCGCAGACCGGCTTTATGGTATTACCATGCAGGAAAAAGGGGTATCCACACTGGTTTCCGTCGATCTGGTGGAGAATCAGCTTACCCAGTAACAGGAGGAGTTTCACATGGCAGAAGAAAAGAAAGGTTTTTTTAAACGATTAGTCAGTGGACTGGCAAAGACCAGAGACAATATCGTAGCCGGATTTGACAGTATTTTCAGTGGTTTTTCCAGTATTGATGAAGATTTTTATGAAGAGCTGGAAGAGATTCTGATCATGGGTGATATCGGGATCAATGCGACCACTTCTATTATTGAGAATTTAAAGAAAGAGGTTTCCGAACGTCATATTAAGGAACCGATGGAATGTAAACAGCTTCTGATCAATGAGATCAAGGATCAGATGCGTGTGGACAGCACAGAGTATGAATTTGAGAACCGCAGATCCGTAGTTTTGGTGATCGGTGTCAATGGTGTCGGAAAAACCACTTCAGTAGGAAAGCTTGCAGGAAAATTAAAAGACCAGGGCAAGAAGGTTATCCTTGCAGCAGCCGATACTTTCCGCGCAGCAGCAGGAGAGCAGCTTACTGAGTGGGCGAACCGTGCAGGTGTGGAGATCATCGGCGGACAGGCGGGAGCAGATCCTGCATCTGTTATCTATGATGCGGTGGCAGCAGCCAAAGCAAGAAATGCAGACGTACTTCTCTGCGATACAGCAGGACGTCTTCATAATAAAAAGAACCTTATGGAAGAACTCCGCAAGATTTACAAGATTCTGGAGAGGGAGTATCCGGATGCATATCTGGAGACACTGGTAGTGCTGGATGGTACCACCGGACAGAATGCCCTTGCACAGGCGAGACAATTTGCGGAGGTCGCAAATGTCAGCGGTATTATCCTTACCAAGCTGGACGGAACTGCCAAGGGAGGTATTGCAGTTGCCATCCAGTCTGAACTGGATATTCCGGTGAAGTACATTGGCGTAGGAGAAAGTATTGACGATCTTCAGAAATTCGATGCAGATGCATTTGTAAATGCGTTGTTTGATGTAGACCATAAAGAAAACCCGGACGCTCAAGATTAGGATGTACTTTCGGAGTCAAATCAAGTACAAAAAGATTCCGGGAGTACATTTAGGACAAAATGGAGGAAAAAACAATGCTTACTTTAGAGAGTTTTGAACAGGCATCAGAGATCGTAAAACAGGTCACACAGGAAACAAAGCTGATCAAGAGCAGCTATTTCAGTGAACTTACAGGAAATAAGGTTTATTTAAAACCGGAGAATATGCAGCGTACAGGTGCATATAAGGTTCGTGGTGCCTATTATAAGATCAGCACTCTTTCCGATGAAGAGAGAAATAAAGGTCTGATCACAGCATCCGCCGGAAATCATGCACAGGGTGTTGCCTATGCTGCGCATAAATATGGTGTGAAGGCAGTGATCGTTATGCCTACCACAACTCCGCTGATCAAGGTTGAGAGAACAAAGAGTTATGGTGCAGAGGTTATCCTGCATGGTGATGTATATGATGAGGCATGTGCACATGCACTGGAACTTGCTGAGAAAGAAGGATATACTTTTATCCATCCTTTCGATGATCCGGCAGTTGCCACAGGACAGGGTACATTGCAATGGAGATCGTTCAGGAGCTTCCGCTTGTTGATTATATTCTGGTTCCGATCGGTGGAGGCGGACTTGCAACAGGTGTTTCCACACTTGCGAAGCTGTTAAATCCACATATCAAAGTCATTGGTGTGGAACCGGCAGGGGCTGCCTGCATGAAGGCTTCTCTGAAGAAGGGTGAGGTTGTGACTCTTCCGCACGTAAATACGATTGCTGACGGTACTGCCGTACAGACACCCGGAAAGAAAATCTTCCCGTATATCCAGAAGAATCTGGACGATATCATCACTATCGAGGATGATGAACTGATTGTTGCTTTCCTTGACATGGTTGAGAACCATAAGATGATCGTAGAGAATTCCGGTCTTCTGACAGTGGCAGCGCTTCGTCATCTGGATGTGAAGGGAAAGAAGATTGTTTCTATCTTAAGCGGTGGAAACATGGATGTTATTACCATGTCTTCTGTTGTTCAGCATGGCCTGATCCAGAGAGACAGAATCTTCACAGTATCTGTGCTCATTCCGGATAAGCCGGGCGAACTGGTACGCGTGGCAAGCGTGATCGCCAGGGCTCAGGGCAATGTTATCAAGCTGGATCATAACCAGTTTGTAAGCACGAACAGAAATGCGGCAGTGGAACTTAAGATCACATTGGAGGCTTTTGGCACAGATCATAAGAATGAGATTGTTAAAGCTCTCGAAGATGCAGGATGCAGACCAAAGGTGATCCGTCCAAGTCTGTGATTGTCTCAGAGTAGCATCTGCCATGTAAATAAATGAAATGGGAGCCCTGGTGTTCAGTATATGAATGCCGGGGCTTTTTTGATGAGATTTTTAAGAAGTGTATCGGAAAAAATAAATTTGTGCTGTCAAGAGAAAATGCTTGACAGCACATTGGAAATAGGTTAATATAGTCAAGGTGATTACAGATGGAGAAGTTTGTAGAGCAAGGTTATTTATATGATTTTTATGGAGAACTTCTGACAGAGAGACAGCAGCAGGTTTATGAGAGCGTGGTGCTGGAGGATTACTCGCTGAGTGAAGTTGCAGAGGATCTGGGCATCAGCAGACAGGGTGTGCATGATATGATCAAGAGATGCAACAAGACCCTTGAAGAGTATGAACAGAAGCTTCATCTTGTAGAGAAATTCCTGAATATACGGGCACAGGTAAAGCAGATCCGTGTACTTGCCCGGGAATATCATTCCGATGAAATTGTAAATATTTCCAATGAGATTTTAGAGGAGTTATAACATATGGCATTTGAAAGCTTGACAGATAAACTGCAGAATGTATTTAAGAAGTTGCGAAGCAAGGGCCGCCTGACAGAGGAGGACGTTAAGCTTGCCCTTAAGGAAGTAAAGATGGCTCTGTTAGAGGCAGACGTAAACTTTAAGGTTGTGAAGCAGTTTACTAAATCTGTACAGGAGCAGGCAATCGGACAGGACGTTATGAGCGGTCTGAATCCGGGTCAGATGGTGATCAAGATTGTTAATGATGAACTTGTGAAATTAATGGGAAGTGAGACAACAGATCTGCCTCTTCGCCCGGGAAATGAGATCACAGTGTTCATGATGGCAGGTCTGCAGGGTGCAGGTAAGACCACCACAGTTGCGAAGCTTGCAGGTAAGCTGAAATCCAAAGGTAAGAAACCTCTTTTAGTAGCCTGCGATGTTTACCGTCCGGCGGCTATCACACAGCTGCAGGTCAACGGCGAGAAACAGGGCGTGGAAGTATTTTCCATGGGAGATAAGCAGAAGCCTGTGGATATTGCGAAAGCAGCCATAGAGCATGCGAAGGCAAATCAGCAGAATGTTGTACTTATCGATACAGCCGGTCGTCTTCATGTTGATGAAGATATGATGCAGGAACTTGCAGATATCAAGGCGAACATTCAGGTAGATGCAACCATCCTCATTGTAGATGCGATGACCGGACAGGATGCGGTAAATGTGGCAAGCACATTTGCTGATAAAGTAGGAATCGACGGTGTCATTCTTACCAAGATGGATGGTGATACCCGAGGCGGTGCAGCCCTTTCTATCAACAGTAACCGGTAAGCCTATTCTGTATGTAGGTATGGGCGAGAAACTTTCTGATCTGGAACAGTTCTATCCGGAACGTATGGCTTCCAGAATCCTTGGTATGGGTGATGTCATGAGCCTGATCGAGAAAGCAGAAGCTTCCATCGATAAAGAACAGGCGCAGGACATGCAGAAGAAGTTAAAGAAAATGGACTTTGACTTCAACGATTACCTTACCAGTATGGAACAGATGAACAAGATGGGCGGTATCGGCAGTATCCTGAATATGCTTCCAGGTATGGGCGGTAAGATGAAAGATATTGAGGGAATGATTGATGAGAAAGCCATGGACAGAACCAAGTCAATTATCCTTTCCATGACACCTCAGGAGAGAAGCAATCCGTCAATCCTGAATATTTCCAGAAAGAACCGTATTGCCAGAGGTGCAGGAGTAGATGTCTCTGAAGTAAACCGTCTGGTGAAGCAGTTTGAGCAGAGCAAGAAGATGATGAAACAGATGCCTGGTCTTATGGCGGAAAAGCCGGTAAGCGCGGCGGTGGATTTAAACTTCCGTTCGGACTGTAATTGAGAAGTTAGCGAAGCGGATAACGCTTTGACATAAAAGTTACTGTTTCATAGCTGAACAGTAATATAACATAAGAAAACAATATATTTTATTTAATGGAGGAAAAGAAACAATGGCAGTTAAAATCAGATTAAGAAGAATGGGACAGAAGAAAGCACCTTTTTATAGAATCGTAGTTGCAGATTCCCGTTGCAAACGTGATGGAAGATGTATCGAAGAAATCGGAACATACGATCCAAACCTTGAGCCAAGTGCTGTAACAGTTGATGAAGAAGCAGCTAAAAAATGGCTTGCAGCAGGAGCTCAGCTACAGACGTTGTAGCAAAAATCCTCAAAGATGCCGGAATCGAAAAATAATTCAGATTTACCATGTAAGGTATTTCTGCAGCGTCCACAGGGGACGGGTCAGGGAGGTATGTAATGAAAGAATTAGTGGAAGTAATTGCAAAATCTCTTGTTGAAAATCCGGATGAAGTAGTTGTTACTGAGACAGAAAAGGAAGACGCGATCATCGTTGAACTGAAAGTCGGACCTGCTGACATGGGCAAGGTTATCGGACGGCAGGGAAGAATTGCGAAAGCGATCCGAACTGTGGTAAAAGCAGCTTCTTCAAAAAGCAGCAAAAAAGTGATTGTAGATATTCTGCAATGAAAATAAGGGTCAGGAGCTGTGGAACATCCCATGGCTCCTGATTTGGGTTTAAGCGGATTTGGAATATGGATCAGCATTCGCTGTGAGCAGGCATAAAAGCAGAATGCAAATGACGTATGATATGAAAATTATAGGAGTCAGCAGATGGAAGATTTATTAAAAGTTGGTGTGATCACTACGACACACGGAATACGCGGGGAAGTAAAAGTATATCCTACCACAGATGCAGACAGATTTCTGGATCTGGAATATGTTCTGCTTGACACAGGCAGAGAGAAACGAAAGCTTGAAATAGAGAATGTTAAGTATTTCAAGAACCTTGTAATCCTGAAATTCAGGGGAATTGATAATATTAATGATATAGAGATGTATAAAAAAAGAGAACTCTGGATCCCGAGAGAAGAAGCGCAGGAGCTGGAAGAAGATGAATATTACATTGCAGACTTGATCGGTATGGATGTAGTTCTCGAAGACGGAAGCAAATTTGGAACTCTGAAAGATGTAATGGAAACAGGCGCTAATGATGTCTATGTAGTAGAGGATGCCAAAGGCGAAGAAATTCTGCTCCCTGCTATCAGGGAATGTATCCTTGATGTGGATGTGGAGAAGAATGTAATGACCATTCATCTGATGAAAGGATTAATATAAAATGAATTTTCATGTTTTAACCCTGTTTCCGGAGATGATTGAAAATGGCATGAATACCAGCATTACCGGACGTGCGATCACAAAAGGTCTCCTCACACTGGAGGCAGTGAACATTCGTGATTATGCATTCAATAAGCATCAGAAAGTGGATGATTATACCTATGGCGGCGGTGCCGGAATGCTGATGCAGGCAGAACCGGTTTACCTTGCTTATGAGGCGATTGCAAACCGTACGGCAAAAAAGCCAAGAGTTGTATATCTGACTCCTCAGGGGCAGGTATTTAACCAGGCTATGGCCAGAGAAATGGCGCAGGAAGAGGATTTGGTATTCCTTTGTGGACACTATGAGGGAATTGATGAGCGTGTTCTGGAGGAAATCGTCACAGATTACGTATCTATCGGAGATTACGTGCTTACAGGCGGCGAACTTCCTGCAATGGTCATGATGGATTCCATTTCAAGAATGGTTCCGGGTGTACTGAACAATCAGGAGTCCGGTGAGACAGAATCCTTTGCAGGAAACCTTCTGGAGTATCCGCAGTACAGCCGTCCGGAAGAGTGGCATGGCAAAAAAGTACCGGAGGTTCTTATGTCCGGTCATCACGCAAACATAGAAAAGTGGCGCAGAGAGCAGTCAATTTACCGCACGGCAAAAAGACGCCCGGATCTTCTTAAGAAAGCTGATCTGACAAACAAAGAATGGAATTATGTGCGCCAGTTAAGGAAACAGTGGAAGGAAGAAGAGGAGCAGATAAAATGAAAACATCAGATTTTTATTATGACCTTCCTCAGGAACTGATCGCTCAGGATCCTCTGGAGGACAGAAGTTCATCCAGACTGATGCATCTGTCTTTAAAAGATGGCAGCATTGAGCATCGCCATTTCACAGATGTTCTGGATTATATGGAAGAGGGAGACTGCCTGGTCATCAACGATACAAAGGTAATCCCTGCCCGGTTATACGGACATAAAGAAGAGACAGGAGCACTGATTGAAATCCTGCTTCTGAAGCGAAGAGAGAATGATATCTGGGAGTGTCTGGTAAAACCCGGAAAGAAGGCGCGCCCGGGTGCTAAGATCACATTTGGAAATGGTATTTTAAAAGGTGAGATCATTGATGTGGTGGACGAGGGGAACCGTCTGATCCAGTTCCATTATGAAGGAATCTTTGAAGAAATCCTGGATCAGCTTGGCGAAATGCCTCTGCCACCTTATATTACACATAAACTGAAAGATAAGAACCGTTATCAGACAGTTTATGCAAAGAACGAAGGCTCCGCAGCAGCACCGACAGCAGGATTGCACTTTACTAAAGAGCTTCTTGAAAAAGTAAAGGAAAAAGGTGTCAATATCGCTCATGTGACTCTTCATGTAGGTCTCGGAACTTTCCGCCCTGTCAAAGTAGATGACGTGGAAAGCCACCATATGCATTCCGAATTCTACATAGTAGAGGAGGATCAGGCAAAGCTGATCAATGACACAAAGAAGGCAGGTAAACGTGTAATAGCAGTAGGAACCACAAGCTGCAGAACACTGGAATCTGCAACAGGAGAAGATGGAATTCTGAAATCCGGAAGCGGTTGGACAGAGATCTTTATCTATCCGGGCTATCATTTCAAAATGATTGATGCCTGATTACAAACTTCCACCTGCCGGAATCCACACTTGTGATGTTGGTGTCTGCGCTGGCAGGCAAGGAGAATATCATGCATGCCTATGAGACTGCAGTGCAGGAAAAGTACAGATTTTTCTCTTTTGGAGATGCTATGATTATCATATAATGTCACCCAAATAATTATATCAATCAATTATCTGGTTATGAGCAAGTAGCGAAGAGGATGCTTTTATCTGCCTGATAAAAGCATAGTAAAAATATAAAAAAGAGCTGAGAAGTCCTTAACTGGATTTTTCAGCTCTTTTGAAGTATTGATGTGATTTTGGATGAATGAAGGCTCTATTTATTCGGCGTCCGAATTATCAGTATCATAGGATTCGTCGTATGTCTCTGCGTCTGTGTCATCTGAAGCTGAACTGTTCATATCAACGATATCGCTATCTGAAGCAGCTGTATCTGCAGAACTACTCTGGGAGTCGTTATTACTGTTATATTTTGCAGTAAAAGAACTGCCTTCTGCAGTAGAAATCCAGGAACTCCGCTCATTGATTTTTCCAAGGATTCTTGTTGCCTCATCACCTTCTGCCGGAGTTGGCTGATAATTATTATATCCATCATAGGCAGCAGAAGAAATGGAGCAGGGAATGATATTGGTCACGTTGTCTTTTTTACCCCATCGGCATCAATAGTAAAGGTCTGCTGGTAGATCATGGTGTCCATATCACTTGGAGAACTGTTACCGCCGAAGCAGAAGTTTCCGAGGCTGTATACAATATTTCTGCCTTTATAAGTTTCAATGCCCTGAAGTACATGCGGATGATGTCCGCATACAAGATCAGCGCCTTCATCGATCGCGATGCGTCCAAGTGTTGTCTGGTTGCTGTCCGGAACGGTTTCCGTTTCATTACCCCAGTGGAAGATCACTACGATCAGCTGTGCCCCGTCTGCCTTTACTTTTGCAATATTGTCTTTTAACTGCTGCTCGCGCTCAAGATGGTCGTACAGTTCATAGATACCGACTAATCCCACTTTGATTCCCTTTACATCCATAACAGCAGTTTCATCATATCCGAAATGAACAATTCCTGCATCATCCAGTGCTGCCAGAGTATCATCGAAACTCTGATCACCGTAATCATGACTGTGATTGTTAGCGGTATTTACGGCTTCTACAGATCCGCCTGTCAGAATAGAGGCATAGGATGCGGGTGCTTTAAATGCAAATGTTTTATCCTCCCGTTCATCAGAATCGGTGAGTGTTCCCTCAAAATTCGCAATAGTCAGATCATCTGCGGAAAAAATATCTTTTACATTCTGCAGGAAATAATCTGCACCGTAATTTTCATAATAAGCATTTAAGCTGGTATCATAATCAAAAGTTTCATCTGTGCCAAGAGTGCAGTCACCGACAACACTGAGTGTCAGAGAAACAGGAGAAGATACTGTAGCATTGGAGGAATCCGTGTTCTGAGAATCTGAGGATGCTTTCTGGCTGTTGTCCTCAGAAGCGTTCATGGAAACAGTTTTTTTGGCTGCTGCCTGTCTGGAACTCATATAGTTGCTGCATCCGCGGATACCTGCCAGAATAAGTATAAAAACCAGAACAAAGATACCGATACCTGTTGCAATCAGCAATTTTTGCCTTTTTTCCTGATAGTATTTTGATTTTTTGTAGATGTCTTTCCTGCGTGCAGAAGAAGATTTCGTCTGGCTTCGCTTGTTGGATTGTAGGCTCATATGTATAGTTCTCGCTTTCATTTATAATAGATTAGAGATATTATTTAAAAAAATATTAAAGAGACCGGGCGGTTAAAATATCTGAACAGATGATCAGAATTAACAAAAAATAAATCGTAATTGCTATAGGATATATTCAAAGTATATAGAGAATTCACAGAATCGTCAAGAAATAAGTCTTTTCATAAAACCGTATTTTTGTTATAATACCATGACAAAAGGTTACATAAATATTACAGACAAAGAATGAGATGTGTTATCCTAGAGCGTGTCTGAAAAATCATTCCCGCAATCTGCACGCCCCACTTTGCGGGATATTTCACCCGAATTCAGTTGCCATAGCCCGCTACGGCGCCCTCATTCGGGCAAATATCCCACAAATTGTGACGCACATCTTGCAGAAAGCCTTTTTCAGACACGCTCTAAAGCGTATGAAACATGCTCTGAAAGCACTCAAAGATAATGAGAGATGGGTACGTGAGATAGCACTTCTCAGGAAAGAATATGAGGAAAAATAAAGATGAAAACATTGATATTCAACGGTTCACCGCGAAAGAACGGTGAAACTGCATATATGATCCGGACTCTGCAGGAAAATCTTGGAGGGGATTTTAAGGTGGTTAATGCCTACAGGGCAGATATCCGCCCGTGTATAGACTGCAGATGGTGTTTTGACCATGCAGGATGCGCAGTCAAAGATGAATGGCAGGAGGTTCTTTCGTACATTGAAGAATGTGACCATATTATTATGGCATCTCCTGTATATTTTGAGGAGGTTACGGGAATGCTTCTTGCTGTGATGAGCAGACTGCAGACCTATTTCAGTGCAAGATATATCCGTAAAGAAGAACCTGTTCCTAAGAAGAAAACAGGAGCAGTTCTGCTGACAGCAGGAAGTATCGGACCCAGAGAAAAAGCGGAAAGTACGGCAGAGATGCTGCTTCGTCAGATGAGCTGTGACAGTCTGGGGACTGTATATGTGAACCGTACAGACAAAGTGCCGGTCAGAGACAGAGAAGATATCATACAGGAAATAAAAGATCTGGCAGGCAGATTGAGAACAGCAGAATAAATATTATCTGAAAATGAAACACCATTTGTGTTATGTGGAACAGACGAAAGGATGATTAAAATGAAAAAAATAAAATACTTTATGATTACAGGAATGCTTCTGGCATCCATCGGTCTTGCCGGATGTGGGAAGAAGTCAGAAGATGATATTACAAATAAGGAAATTTATCAGGATGATCTTGAACCGCTGACAGAAGAAGAGCTGAATGAAATGGATGCAGATACTTCTGACGAGGATATGAAACAGATTGATGAGCCTGAGGAAGAAACCGCTGACATTACAGATACTACAGATGCAACAGAAACTACAGATAAAACGGAAAATACAGATAAAGCAGAAACTTCAGATTCTTCTGCAAAAAAATCTGCGGATAAAACTGAAACATCAGATTCTGTAGATACAACGAAATCAGAAACTAAAACGAAAACTGAAAAATAATCACAAGGGGGCTGTCGCTGGAATTATTATTGCGACAGCCCCTGATCATATTTCTGTAATTATCAGGAAAGAACCTCGTTCTTCAGTTCGTTCCCATCCATAAATGCTTTCGCATTTTCGAGAGTAGTCTCGGCAATGTTAGTCAGTGCTTCTTTTGTAAAGAATCCCTGATGAGAAGTCATCACTACATTCGGGAAGGAGAGCAGACGCTGGGTAATGGAGCTCTGCAGAATACGCTCGGACATATCCTCGAATACGAAATCAGTTTCTTCTTCATAAACATCCAGTCCTACTGCAAAGAACTTATGATCACGGATTCCGGAGATCAGGTCCTCTGTCTTGATCAGGCCGCCGCGGGAAGTGTTTACAAGAATTACACCATCTTTCATTTTGGTGATAGTTTCTTCATTGATGATGTGTTTGGTTTCTTCTGTAAGCGGGCAGTGAAGACTGATGAGATCACTGGTTGCCAGAAGCTCATCCAGAGATACATATTCCAGATAATCCAGGCTCTTATTCGGGAAAAGATCGTAAGCGATAACTCTCATACCAAAACCTTTGCAGATTTTTGCCATTGCCTGGCCAATTTTTCCGGTACCAATGATTCCGGCAGTTTTTCTGATAGAAATTAAGTCCCATCAGACCACTTAAAGAGAAGTTGTTTTCGCGGCATTTGATGTATGCTTTATGTGTGTGGCGGTTTGCGGTCAGCGCAAGTGCCATTGCATGCTCAGCCACAGCTTCCGGAGAATATCCCGGAACACGCAGAACCTTCATTCCGAATTTGTGAGCAGTTTCCAAATCTACATTGTTATATCCTGCGCAGCGCATAAGGATCAGTTTTACACCCTGAGCATTCAGCTCTTCGATAACAGGAGTGCTCAGATCAGCGTTTACAAAAGCGCAGATTGCCTCATATCCTTTTGCAAGGGAAGCAGTTTCTTCGTGAATATTTGCTTCGGTAAATTTAATTGTAATTCCCGGATAGGAAGGAAGAAGCTTCTCGAAAAATTCCTCGTCGTAGTTTTTTGTGCCGTAAAATAAGATTTTCATAAATGTTAGCTCCTCTCTGGCTGTATACCTGTATGGTATACTCACCGTGAAAATTATAATATCAGTGTTTATAGCAATCCTCATAAATAATGCATCTTAATCCAGACCATCAGAGTGTGAAATCCTGCTATAGTAAAACAAATCGAATAATGTTAAAATAATAACAATCTTCTGACGATTCACATTATAACCGATTTATCGGAAAAAGAAAAGACTATTTTGGATAAAATTTATCAAGTATCTATAAAAATACAATCTGAGAGAGTATGAAGATACCTTAAACAGGAATTGCAAATTATGCTTTGTTATGAAAAGTATGTACAGAAAGACAAAAGATATGCAGGATAAAAAAACATCTTGCGGGATATTACAGGTGAACAGTAAAAATTATGCTGCTGTCAACAAACATAAAAAAATGATATGTTGACAGCAGCATAATTATAAATGACAGTTGCTATTTTCCGAGAGAGTACAGATCTTCATAGAATTCCGGATAGGAAATTTTAACGCAGTCCCCATCTTTGATAGTAAGTGTACCGTCACAAATTGTACCTGCAACAGCAAAGGACATGGCAATACGGTGATCAAGATAAGAATTGATCTCGGCACCATGAAGTGGCTTTCCTCCATGGATGATCATTCCGTCATCAGTCGGCTGAATATCAGCTCCCATGCGTTTCAGTCCTTCTGTTACCACTGCGATACGGTCGGATTCTTTTACCTTCAGCTCCTGTGCGTCCCTGATAACAGTAGTCCCCTCTGCAAAAGCTGCCATTACAGCGATCATCGGGATTTCATCGATCAGTGTGGGGATGATCTCACCCTCAACAGTGGTTCCGTGAAGACTGCTTGTGCGGATCAGCAGGTCAGCGGTAGGCTCACCCTCTGTACTTGCATTCAGAAGAGTAATATCAGCCCCCATAGCCTTGCATACACGAAGCATTCCGTCTCTGGTTGGATTAATGCCTACATTTTTAAGAAGAATCTCACTTCCGGGAGTAAGAAGCCCTGCTGCGATAAAGTAAGCAGCAGAAGAAATATCTCCGGGAACTTTAATCTCGCGTCCGTTCAGTACAGGCTCCGGTTCAATAGAAGCAGTTGTTCCCTGGGAAGTCACATTTGCGCCGAAATAATTCAGCATGATCTCCGTATGATTTCTGGAAAGTACCGGCTCAGTAACGCTGGTGATCCCATCTGCATACATACCAGCCAGAAGCACGCAGGATTTTACCTGTGCGGAAGCAACCGGTGACTGATAATGAGCGGCATGCAAAGACTTCCTGTAATACGCAAAGGTGCGCATCCATTGCCCCTCAGACTTACGATATCAGCGCCCATAGACAGAAGAGGAGTCATAATCCTTTTCATTGGACGGGACTGAATGGAAGCGTCACCGTTTAATTCGCTGGTAAAAGACTGTCCTGCCAGAATTCCGGAGATCAGTCTTGTGGTAGTCCCGCTGTTTCCCACATCCAGAGTTTCAGACGGAGCACTGAGTCCGTGAAGTCCCTTTCCATGAACGAGGATTTCGGAAGCATTTCTTTCAATATCGATTCCCATTTTCCGGAAACAGGAGATAGTAGAGAGACAGTCAGCTCCCTCAAGAAAATGTGTGATCTTTGTAGTACCCTGTGCAAGAGAACCGAACATAACTGCACGATGAGAAATGGATTTATCTCCGGGTACAGTGAGTTCTCCTCTGAGGTTTGTCTGTTTTTTTATTTCCATGTTTGATTCCTGCCTGTTTTTATAATATTTCTGTATTTCCCTGCAGCTATTTATAGCAATCTGCTTTTGACAAAATATTTTTGAAATGAATGTCAAAGGGTGATCTGTTTAGCGCTCGTAGACAATATAATTTCTTTTCTTAAGGAGTGCGGCACCCTTTTCCATAGAGATTCCGTCGTAGAATTCAATTTTGAGGACACCTTCCTCGAATTCACGGTTGTGAATGATACCGATATTTTTAATGCTGATCTTCTCCATCGCAAGGATAGTGGCAATCGTAGCAATACCGCCGGCCTCATCCGCAATATCAAGATACAGGACATAAGCCTTTTTCAGCAGACCATTGTCTACCACATCAATAGAATCACGGTAATCCCTGGAACTTGCAAACATCTGATACAGACTCCTGGAGTCCTTGTTATCCACAAAACATTTGATCTGAACCAGCAGGCGGATGTAGTCATCCAGAACATTGGAGATATTCTGATTATTTTCCACACAGATCTGCTCCCACATAATCGGGGAAGAAGAAGCAATACGTGTGATATCACGGAAACCTCCGGCTGCAATCGTTTTCATGTATTCCTGATCACTGTCCAGCATATTGACAAGATTTACCAGTGCAGAAGCAATAATATGAGGCAGATGGCTGACTCCGGCAGTGATGAAATCGTGTTCTTCACTTGTAAGGACCATCGGGATCGCACCAAGGGAAGAAATCATCTCTGTGAAATCTGTCAGGCGTTCCAGTGCAACTTCACCGCCCGGAGTAATAATATAGTAAGCATTCTCAATCAGACGGTCACTGGAAGCTTCGAATCCGGTCTTCTCAGAACCGGCCATTGGATGACCTCCGATAAAACGGGATTCCATTCCAAGACGTTCTACTTCTTTATGGATAATGCCCTTGACACTTCCAACATCTGTGAGGATCGTGTCAGGACCGATATTGTCTTTGAAATATTCAAGATATTTTACATTAAATTCTACAGGAGCACACAGGAAAATATAATCGCAGCTCCTGAAACGTTCATCATGTTCTTCGCATACAGCATCGATCATATTGCTGCTTACTGCTGCAGCAAGTGTTTCCCGATCCTGATCATAAGCAAGAAGTCGGTAGTCTTCATGGTATTTTCGGATGGCCTTGGCAATTGATCCGCCAATCAGTCCGAGACCGATAAAACCGATAGTTTTCATAGTGGTTTTTGCATCCTTTCAGGTAACATTATTCGTAACTGTGAAAATACGGAACAGTTACATGATTTCATAATTTACTATTTTAAAGGATATGATTTGAAAAGTCAATTCATACGGCACTTTTATACATAAATAATTTAAAGTGACAAAGCGAACGCCGTATCATATGCAGATATCTTCCATGTCTTTCGCACTCTGGTTACTAGAGTGTGTCTGAAAAATCATTCCCGCAATCTACACGCCCCACTTTGCGGGATATTTCACCCGAATTCAGTTGCCGTAGCCCGCTACGCGTCCTCATCCGGGTAAAATATCCCACAAATTGTGACGCACATCTTGCAGAAAGCCCTTTTCAGACACGCTCTAGGACTGCTATAGTCAACTGAAAAAACGATGCATTATAAATATTCGTACAATCAAAATCAGTCAGCTAGCTGCGCGCTTGAGATAAAATTCACAGTCGAGATCCGTGAAAATTACTGAAAATATATAAAATGCTCATCAATTTACAAGAAGTTCACAAAAAAAGATGTTAAAATTTCATAAAATACTTGAAAAATATAAAAAAATTTAGTAATATATAGCCATATCGTTGCTGCGGACGTTGCAAGCGGCAATAACATAACAGACAAACAGGGAGGTACGCAACATGGATGTATTTAGAACTGACCGAATTAGAAATGTAGTCCTTTTAGGTCATGGGGGCGCTGGCAAAACTACACTGGCAGAAGCAATGGCTTACTTAGCAGGAATGACTAACCGTCTCGGAAGAGTAGAAGACGGAAATACTGTCAGCGATTATGACAAAGAAGAGATTAAGAGACATTTTTCCATTTCTACCACATTGATCCCGGTACCGTGGGATAAGGTAAAGATCAATGTGCTGGATACTCCCGGATATTTCGATTTCGTAGGCGAAGTAGAAGAAGCAGTAAGCGCAGCAGATGCAGCGATCATTGTAGTTTCCGGTAAAGCAGGCGTTCAGGTTGGAACACAGAAGGCATGGAACTTATGTGAGAAATATAAACTTCCGAGAATGATCTTTGTCACAGATATGGACGTAGATGATGTCAGCTACCGTAAAGTAGTAGAACAGCTCACTGAACTCTACGGCAAGAAGATCGCACCGCTTCACTTCCCGATTCGTGAAGACGGCAAATTTGTAGGATATGTAAATGTTGTAAAACAGGCAGGACGTAAGTACATAGATAAAGGTAAGAAAGAGGAATGCCCGATTCCTGAATACCTGGATGAATATCTGGAGAAATATCACGATATCCTTATGGAATCTGTTGCAGAGACCAGCGAGGAATTCATGGACCGTTATTTTGAAGGTGATACATTCTCGGTAACAGAGGTTTCCGCAGCACTTGCAATGAACGTACAGGAAGCATCTATCGTACCTGTATGCATGGGCTCACCGATCAATCTTCGCGGTGTATCCAACTTACTGGATGATATCTGCGGATATTTCCCAAGCCCGGACAAACGCTCCTGCAACGGAATCGCTCAGAAGACAAATGAGATCTTTGAAGCAAACTACGACTCACGAAAGTGAAATCCGCATATGTGTGGAAAACAATTGCAGACCCGTTCCTTGGCAAATATTCTCTTATTAAAGTATGCTCCGGTGTTATCAAATCCGATGACACTTTATTAAACGTAGAGAAAGGCGAAGAAGAACGTCTGAATAAATTATATGTACTTGAAGGATCCAAACCGATCGAGGTTCCGGAACTTCATGCCGGTGATATTGGTGCAATTGCCAAATTAAACAGCGTACAGACTGGTGACAGCCTTGCGACAAAAGCAAATCCGATTCTTTATCCGAAGGCACTCCTTTCCACACCATATACCTGCAAGAGATTTAAAGCAGTGAAGAAGGGTGATGAGGATAAGATTTCCCAGGCACTTGCGAAGATGATGAGTGAAGACAAGACACTTCGTGTAGTAAATGACAGTGCAAACCGTCAGAGCCTTATCTATGGTATCGGTGATCAGCATCTCGATATCGTTATGAATAAATTAAAAGAACGCTACAAAGTAGATGTTGAGCTGAGCAAACCGAAGGTTCCGTTCCGCGAGACGATTCGTAAGAATGCAGATGTAGAGGGTAAACATAAGAAACAGTCCGGTGGACATGGACAGTATGGACATGTTAAGATGCGTTTCGAGCCATCAGGCGATCTGGAGACACCTTATGAATTTGAACAGGTTGTAGTTGGTGGTGCAGTTCCGAAGAACTACTTCCCGGCAGTTGAGAAAGGTCTTCAGGAATGCGTATTAAAAGGACCTCTGGCTGCATATCCTGTAGTTGGTGTGAAAGCTACCTTATATGATGGATCTTATCATCCGGTAGACTCCTCAGAAATGGCATTCAAGATGGCAACGATTCTTGCATTTAAGAAAGGCTTTATGGATGCATCACCTGTACTCTTAGAGCCAATCGTATCTATGAAAGTAACTGTTCCGGATAAATTTACCGGTGATGTTATGGGCGACCTGAACAAACGTCGTGGCCGTGTTCTTGGTATGACTCCTGATCATCAGGCAATACCATTATTGAGGCAGATGTTCCACAGCTTGAGATTTATGGATATTCCACAGATCTTCGTTCTATGACAGGTGGAAGCGGAGAATTCTCCTATGAATTTGCACGCTACGAGCAGGCTCCTGGAGATATTCAGGCAAAAGAAATTGAAGCAGAGCAAGTAAGGTAGATAAAGCGGAAGAATAAAAAAGGGTAATTAAAATATAGTTAAGAAATAAAAATGGCAGGACATTTTGCAGAGATGCGGAATGTCCTGTTTTTTCAGACACACTCTAGTGGTGTATTACTCGAAAATGCGAAATAAGTGCCATTTGTAAAGCAAAAACACTCGATACAGCGAAACGTTACATTGACAAACAGCCTTTGTTGAATTAAAATAAATTTTTAGGATAAGATGTCCATAATCGGACTGAAACCGCCGGAAATAATAAAAGCAGCTGTGTAGCTCAGTGGAGCAAACAGTAGTGGTGTCATGGACGCACCCTGAAAAAGACGGTATCTCGCCTTAAGTCAGATGCCCTGGTGACTCTGTTGCCGGGTAGTTCACATACAGCAAAATGTTGGAGGAAGTATAGAGATGAAATACTTGTTTAAAAAGATCGAGCCTAAGTGGCAGGCAAAATGGAAGAAGCCAAAGTCTTCGAAGCCAAAGATAACAGTGACAAACCTAAATTCTATGGTCTGGTAGAGTTCCCATATCCAAGCGGTGCCGGTATGCACGTAGGACATATCAAAGCATATTCCAGTCTGGAGGTTATTTCCAGAAAACGTCGTATGGAAGGCTATAATGTACTTTTCCCGATCGGATTTGATGCATTTGGTCTCCCGACAGAGAACTACGCGGTAAAGACCGGAACACATCCACGTATCATCACAGATGAGAACATCAAGAGATTCTCAAACCAGTTAAAGAAAGTTGGATTTTCCTTTGACTGGAACCGTGTGATCGATACAACAGATGAAGACTACTATAAATGGACACAGTGGATTTTCCTGAAAATGTTCGAAAAAGGTCTTGTATTCAGAGACAGAACACTGGTTAACTACTGCCCGCACTGTAAAGTAGTCCTTTCCAATGAAGACAGCCAGGGCGGTAAATGTGATATCTGCCACAGCGATGTTGTTCAGAAATCCAAAGATGTATGGTATTTAAGGATCACCCAGTATGCAGATAAGCTTCTGGAAGGTCTGAAAGATGTAGATTATCCGGATAATGTAAAACAGCAGCAGATCCACTGGATCGGCAAATCAAAAGGTGCTTTCGTTAACTTCGATGTTGACGGAATCGATGAGAAACTTGAAATCTATACAACCAGACCGGATACTCTGTTTGGTGTAACATTCATGGTAATCGCACCGGAACATCCGATCATTGACAAATATGCAGATAAAATCACAAACATGGATGAGATCACTGCATATCGTAATGAGTGTGCAAAGAAAACAGAGTTTGAGAGAACTCAGCTTGTAAAAGATAAAACAGGTGTGAGAATCCAGGGACTTGAGGGAATCAACCCGGTTAACGGTAAGAAAATCCCGATCTACATTGCTGACTATGTAATGATGGGATATGGTACAGGTGCTATCATGGCAGTACCTGCTCACGACCAGCGTGACTATGATTTCGCAAAGAAATTCGGCATCGACATTATCGAAGTTATCAAAGGCGGAGATATTTCCAAAGAAGCCTATACAGGCGACGGCGAAATGGTAAACTCCGATTTCCTGAACGGATATGCAAAGAAGAAAGATTCTATTGAGCGTATGTTGGAAGAACTGGAGAAAAAAGGAATCGGTAAAGCCGGTGTTCAGTATAAGATGAAAGACTGGGCATTCAACCGCCAGAGATACTGGGTGAGCCAATCCCGCTTATCCACTGCCCGAACTGCGGTGTTGTGGCAGTTCCGGAGAACGAACTTCCGCTGCGCCTGCCGGATGTAAAGGACTTCGAGCCGGGTGAAGACGGACAGTCCCCACTTGCAAAGATTGATTCTTTCGTAAACTGCACATGCCCGAAATGCGGTGCTGCAGCGAAGCGTGAGACAGATACTATGCCTCAGTGGGCAGGATCTTCCTGGTATTTCTTAAGATATACAGATCCGCACAATGCAAATGCACTGGCAGATATGGACAAACTGAAATACTGGATGCCTGTTGACTGGTACAATGGTGGTATGGAACACGTTACCAGACATATGATCTACTCCAGATTCTGGCATCATTTCCTGTATGATCTTGGCGTAGTAAATACACCGGAACCATATGCAAAACGTTCCATCCAGGGATTGATCCTCGGACCGGACGGAGATAAAATGAGTAAATCCAAGGGCAACGTAGTTGATCCGCTGGATATTGTAGAAGAATACGGTGCAGATACTCTTCGTACCTATGTACTGTTTATGGGTGACTATGGCGCAGCTACACCGTGGAGCGAGAACTCTGTAAAGGGCTGTAAGAAGTTCCTGGACCGTGTTGCAGGGCTGACAGATATCCTTTCTGAAGAATCCGTATCTGATGAACTGGAGATGAAACTCCACCGTACCATCAAGAAAGTTTCTTCTGATATCGAGAACCTGAAATTCAATACAGCGATCGCCAGCCTGATGACACTCATTAATGAGATCACAGCAGAAGGACACTTAAGCAAAGATGACCTTACCATCTTTATCAAACTGCTTAGCCCGTTCGCACCGCATATCTGCGAAGAAATCTGGGAATTCATCGGAGGTGAAGGCTTACTGGCAGTTTCCGAATGGCCGAAATACGATGAAGCAAAACAATTGCCAAGACCGTTGAGATCGGTGTACAGGTGAACGGTAAAGTAAGAGGAACAATCGTAATCCCTAACGGATGTGAAAAAGAAAAAGCATTCGAGATTGCCAAAGCAGACGAGAGAATTGCTTCCTTCCTGGAAGGTAAGAACCTTATCAAAGAGATTTATGTACCGAACAAGATCGTAAACTTTGTTGCGAAATAATAGAAACAGTAAAAAGAGGACTGACAGAAATTTTTCTGAACAGTCCTCTTTTGAGTTTGCCAGCTGTATTAAGAGACCTTTTCAGGCAACCGCCTGCTGATATGCCGGAATGTCAGTGTAAACACGATTCCCTTCACGATAGAAGAGATTGTAAGCGCCCACCATACACCATTTAATCCCATTCCCGCATGTGTCAGGATCAATGCCAGCGGGATTCGTGAGCCTGTCAGGATCACACTGATCGTGCTGGATAATCTGGTGCGTCCAAGTCCTGATAATGCGCCCACTGTCATCAGCTCAATGGACATAAAGACTTCACTGAATCCGATAATGACCAGATAATTGACAGCAGTATCCAGAGCTTCTTTTTCGTGGAAAAATAACCTGGCAATTGGTTCCGGAAGAAAGACAAAAGCTGCAGTGACAAACAGGCCCCAAATTGTGAGAACGCGAAATGACAGACTGTAACCTTTACGGATACGGTCTTTTTTTCGTGCACCGTAATTTTGGGCAATAAAAGCATTCAGTGCTGAAGCAAAACCATCAGCAGTATTCCAGGATACGGATTCAATCTGTCCGCCAACACGCTGCGTTGCAATAGCGGCAGCACCATAACCGGAAACCATACGGGTCAGAACCATGGAGATGAAACAGTAAATGCTTCCCTGTATAGCTGTGGGAAACCCGATCCTGAAGATGTGCTTATAATATTCTTTTGGAAAAACAGACAGCAGATTCAGATGCTGTAAAACATTGGGCTCCAGTCTGGAATGCCGGATACGCAGAACCATCACTACAAAACCAGAATCTGTGAACTTACTGTCGCAATAGCGGCTCCGGCAACCTCCAGCCTCGGGAAAGGTCCGATGCCAAGGATCAGCAGCGATCCAGGATCATATTTCCTGCAAGCCCGATAAAGTTTGCAAGCAGGGGAGTGCGGGAATCTCCCTGCGCAGTAGAGAGTCCGGTCAGCGTCAGATTCAG
>ENA-OQDE01000533-OQDE01000533.1-human-gut-metagenome-genome-assembly--contig:-NODE-533-length-21861-cov-3.420861_pt1 | contig 21861 bp, 22 predicted proteins | sample MGYA00242768_ERZ504595 | MGnify/ENA primary metagenome ERZ504595 (study PRJEB26092, sample SAMD00036307) | human gut metagenome | host: Homo sapiens | study: EMG produced TPA metagenomics assembly of... | reverse complement strand
TTTCTTCTTTCTTGCAAGGAACATAACGCCTGCTGCTGAAACCATAAGACCTGCCATTACGAAAACGATAGTTGTTTCAACACCTGACTTAACTGCACCTGTGCTTGAAGAACCTGAACCTGATGAGCTTGAGCCACCGTTGCTTGAAGAAGAACTTGAACCGTTGCTTGAGCTGCCGGCTGCTGCCTTAGCACCTGTCTTCTTAGCGCTGTCAAGCTTAGCTGTATCTGCCTTCTTACCTGTTGTAGGATCTGTGCAACCTGAGAGAATCTTCTCAACTGCAGGAGCAATCTTATTCTTATCCTCGTTGTTTGTAGCATTGAGCCTATCTGTTACAGCACCCATAACATCTACAGGGCTAACCTTGAGTTCGTCAAGAAGTTTCTGTGTAAGACTTGTCTTAGCGTCATCATTGTAGTAAGCGACGAGGTATGTAGCCAGCAATGTTACATCTGATTCGCCCTCAGGGAAAGCAGAACCGATGATGTTACCTGTTGATGTAATCTTCTTTTCAGGACCGCAGTCTGAATTGTTTTCCCATTTAGCTTCGTTTGCCTTCTTTTCTGAATCCTCAGGGTTTTCAAGCTGATTACCTGTGCAATAAAGTGTGTCACCGATGCACTTGCCGCTCATGATAGCGTTGTATGACTGCATACCTGTGTTAGCACTAAAGATTACACAGTAAACTCTTCCGTCTGACTTAGAGATTGTGTTACCTGTCATTGAAAGATCATATGTAGCGATACCTGTTGAAGCGTCGTACTTACATTTTTCTTTCTTTGACTGCCAAGCCGGCCAATCGCCTGAACCGTCAGCTCTCCAAATGTGACAGAATACTGTCTTAACATTATTCCAGCCTGACTTCTTAACATCAAACTTAACAACATTGCCTGCTTCAACTTCTGAAGAAGCGTCAGCTGAAACCTCTGATGAACCGTCGGCTGAAACCTCGCCTGACTGATCTGCTGCAGCAACAGCAGCGTCATCCTCTGCTTCTGCAGCGCTAGCTGTGATGGCAGCTGAACTGCACATTACTGCTGCTGCAAGAAAAAGACCTGCAATTTTCTTGAACATTTTTAATCTCCTCCTAAAATTGTTCATAAATATCCAAGATAGATTTTCATATCTTAGTACTGCTTATTATACTATAAAAATAACAAAACTGCAATAGTTTTGATTTAAAACCGTTTTTGTTAATTGCACAAGATTTTATGTAACCGTTTGGCTATTTTCCACAATTCAACCGGCAAGCAAGCCATAAATACACATTAAACGATTATTTTAACATTGCATAAACAGTTTCTTTTACGCTGTCAAGAGCCTCTGAAATCTTCTCAGGCTGTTTAGCGCCTGCCATAGCCATATCTGGCTTTCCGCCTCCGTTGCCTCCGGCCTTCTGAGCAACCGCCTTTATGATTTTGCCTGCATTTGCACCGAGAGCAAGAGCCTCTTTACCGCAGGCTGCGGCAAATGTCACCTTGCCGTCATTTTCAGTTGCAAGAACACATACGCACTTCGGGGCAAAATCTCTTGCCTTTTCACACATTGTGCGAAGAATGTCGGCATTAGCCTTGTCAATTCTGCCTGTTACCACTCTTACACCATTTTCCTCCGTTGTGCCTGCAAAAAGCTGACCGATCTGAGCAACGGCAAGCTTTGAATTAAGCTCGTTGATTTCTCTCTGCTGTTCCTTGATAAGCTGTTCAGCCTTCTGAACACCCTCAACAACTGCCTTTGGATTTGCAATTTTGAGTAATGAGCAAACATCCATAATAACAGCGCTCATACCGTTGATGTACTTGAGAACGCCCATACCTGTGAGAGCCTCAATTCTTCTTACACCTGCGGCAACCGAACCCTCCTGTCTGATTCTGAAAAGACCGAGGTTTGCGGTATTCTTTACATGTGTACCGCCACAGAATTCAACAGAGAAGTCGCCTGCGCTTACAACACGGACAACATCGCCGTACTTTTCACCGAAGAGTGCCATTGCGCCGAGCTTTTTAGCCTCTTCAATAGGCATTTCCTGTGTTGTAACGGGGATTGCCTCAAGAATCTTTTTATTTACAAGATTCTGAACCTCAATAAGTTCCTTTGCAGTGAGAGCCTCAAAGTGAGTAAAGTCAAAACGGAAGTAATCGTCTGAAACAAGCTGACCTGCTTGCTGAACATGGTTGCCGAGAACCTCACGGAGAGCCGACTGAAGAAGGTGAGCCGCTGTGTGGTTTCTTGTAATATCCGCACGGCGCTCTTCATCAACAGCAGTTGAAACCTCTGCACCTACATTGATGCTGCCGCTCTTTACTGTACAAGCGTGAAGGTAAATTGTGCCTGACGGATTCTTTGTTGTGTTGTCAACATCAGCTGAAAAACTGCCGGACTCCATAACACCTGTGTCGCCAACCTGACCGCCGCCTTCTCCGTAGAACGGAGTTTTGTCGAGAACAATGATAGCATTTTCGCCCTCACCGATACTGTCAACTCTCACACCGTCCTTAACGATTGCAAGAACCTTTGAAGTTACTTGAGGTCTGTATAACCTACGAATTCTGTATTTGCAACATCCGAAAGGTCTGTTGTGTCAGAAATCCAAGCGTCTGCACCGGCATTCTTTCTTGCGTCACGGGAACGCTTTTTCTGCTCCTTCATAAGCTCACGGAAACGCTCAACATCAACCTTGATGCCTTTTTCCGAAAGAATTTCTTTTGTAAGGTCAATCGGGAAACCGTAGGTATCGTTAAGCTTAAATGCGTCCTCACCGCTGAGAACCTTAACATCTTCGCTGTCCATAATGCCGTTGAGCATCTTAAAGCCCTGATCAATTGTCTTGGCAAAGCTTTCTTCCTCAACCTTGATAACCTTTGTGATGAACTCCTGCTTTTCCTTGAGTTCGGGATAAGCTGTGAGATTTTCCTTGATAACCGTATCGCAAACCTTATAGAGGAAAGGCTCGTTGTAACCGAGAAGTCTGCCGTGACGAGCGGCTCTTCTGAGCAAACGGCGGAGCACATAACCCTTGCCCTCGTTTGACGGAAGAACACCGTCACCGATCATAAATGTTGTACTGCGGATATGGTCTGTGATAACACGGAGTGAAACATCGCTCTTTTCATTTTTGCCGTACTCAACACCTGTAATCTGTGAGATGTGTTTCATAATATTCTGAATTGTGTCAACGAGGAAAAGGTTGTCAACACCCTGCATAACACAGGCAAGTCTTTCAAGGCCCATACCTGTATCAATGTTCGGATGTTCAAGAGGAGTGTAGTTACCTTTACCGTCACTCTCAAACTGAGTAAATACAAGGTTCCAAACCTCAACAAAACGGTCACATTCACAGCCTACATGACAGTCGGGTCTGCCGCAGCCCTTTTCGTCACCACGGTCAAAGTAGATTTCGGAGCACGGACCGCAGGGGCCTGAACCGTGTTCCCAGAAGTTATCTTCCTTGCCGAGTCTTACCATATGTGACGGATCAACGCCGACTTCTTTTGTCCAAATGTCAAAAGCCTCGTCATCGTCCTCATAGATTGAAACATAGAGCTTTTCGGGAGGCATTTCAAGAACCTTTGTAAAGAATTCCCATGCCCATGCTGTAGCCTCGTGCTTAAAATAGTCGCCGAATGAGAAGTTACCGAGCATTTCAAAGAATGTACCGTGACGGGCTGTGATGCCGACACGCTCAATGTCGGGAGTACGGATACATTTCTGACAAGTTGTAACACGCTTGCGAGGAGGTGTTACCTCACCTGTAAAATATTTTTTCATAGGAGCCATACCGCTGTTGATGAGCAGAAGGCTGTTGTCATCCTTTGGAACAAGCGAAAAGCTGGGGAGTCTTAAACAACCCTTTGATTCAAAGAATTCAAGGAACTTTTCTCTTAATTCGTTAAGTCCTGTCCACTTCATAAAAAATCTCTCCTTATACAAATTCACAGGGGAATACAATATTCGTTCAAATTTGTTTAAAGTATGCAACCGAGCAAAATAAAAAATCCCATTGTATAAAAATACAATGGGACAGGAATATCCTGCGGTACCACCCAAATTGACGCCAAGCGTCCGCTTTGAGTAATCGTCATATAGATTACATTTCCTTAACGCAGAAATACGCTGTGCTTAATCACACAGAGCTCAGGGGCAGCGCACCGAAACTTCACATAAAAGCCTTGCACCAAAACGGCTTTCTCTCTGAAATGCTGACATCTCGGTTAATCCCGTCACAGCCGAATATTGTAATTCAATTTCAATACATAGATTATAAAACTGTTTCTTTGTGTTGTCAATAGCAAAATTCGGGATTAATCACGCTTTTTTCTGATAACCGAGCCTGACGGAACGGGAGCGTTGCATTTCATTGTAAGTCTTTGCATCGGGTGCGGCGCACTTTCAACGGGCATACCCTCGTCGGTTGTAAGTGATTCACACTTGATTTCAAACGGCACTCCGCTTGGCGGAAGTACATCAAGTGTGTCGCCCACATAGAATTTGTTGCGCTGAGTGATTACTGCGGTTGTGTCGTCAACAAGCTCTTCACACAATGCAACATTGTCATAATGACGGATATATCCTCCGTTGCCCGTAACCTGACCGGGTTCTCTGCCGAAATAGAAGCCTGTGTTGTACTCACGGTGGCTGATTTTTTCAAGTTCTTCCCTTATCCACGGTTTGAGAACATAATCGTCACCCTCTGCAAAATAATCGTCAACAGCGTGACGGTAAGCGTTTGTTGTAACAGCGACATAGTAAGCCGACTTTGCTCTGCCCTCAATCTTAAAGCTTGAAACACCTGCCTTTACAAGCTCGGGGATATGCTCAATCATACAGAGATCTCTTGAATTGTAGAGATATGTGCCGTCACCTGTTTCTTCAACAGGAAATACTGTCCCTGACGGTTTTCTTCGTAAAGATGATACTTCCAGCGACACGGCTGAGCGCAGTCGCCGTGGTTCGCATCTCTGCCTGTCATATAGCTTGAAATAAGGCATCTGCCTGAAAATGAAACACACATTGCACCGTGTACAAAGCATTCAATTTCAAGCTCTTTCGGAACTTTTGCACGCATTTCGGCAATTTCATCAAGCGGAATTTCTCTTGCAAGCACAACCCTTGACGCACCCATATTGTAAAGCACATTTGCCGCCGCATAGTTTGTTACTCCCGCCTGAGTCGAAATGTGACGCTGAACCTTTGGCGCATACTTTTTAGCCGCCTCAAAAACACCGAGGTCGGCAATTATGAACGCATCAACTCCGCAAGCCTGAGCATTCTCCATAAATTCCTGAAGATGAGGAATTTCATTATTGCGTGGAAGTGTGTTGCAGGTCACATGGATTCTTGCGCCCTTTGCGTGTGCAAGGTCACAAGCTTTTTTGAGCTGATCGTTATCAAAATTCTGCGGTGCGGAACGCATTCCGAACATTTTTCCTGCAAGAAAAACTGCATCTGCGCCAAAGTTTAAAGCGGATTTAAGGCAATCCATATCACCTGCCGGTGACAAAATTTCGGGTTTTTCAAAATTAGTTATCATAGCTTTCAATATACTCCAGATTTGCGTTTTGCTGTTCAAGTGTTGATGCGTAATAAGCCTGTCCCTTGCTGTCATGACAGAAGAAGTAATAATCCGAGCTGTTCGGATTGAGTGCGGCAATTATCGCATCCATACCGGGATTGCAGATAGGACCGTAAGGAAGGCCCTTCCTGTCATATGTATCATATCTGCTCTTGTAGGTGCTTCTGTCATTTTCGGGAACATCCTCAAGGCTTCTGTACGGATAGAACTTTGTTGAATCAAGACCGAGGCTTGACACGCCGAGACTGCTATCGGCTGTAAGACGGTTGTGTAGAATTGAAGAAATGTAGTACATATCCTCTTTGTCAGCCGCCTCTGCCTGAATGATAGATGCGATTGTCATAACCTGATCAAGCGAATACTTTGTGTCGCTCTCTTCAACCATTTTCAAAACTGTTGTTTTCTTTGAATATCCGTCAACAGTCTGTTTTTCGTTAATCTTTGTTTCGTAGTTGTTGAGAAATTTGTAGATTACGGATTCTGCATTTTCGTTTCTGTAGATTCGTAGGTATCCGGATAGAGATAGCCCTCAAGCTGTAGTAACGCTTGTCCGCATTTGTTTCAGCCTTGATAAAGTCAAAGTCGCTGTCAAACTTTTCGGAATTGCAAAGCGAAAGAAACTCGTCCCTGTCGCCCAAAGCACCGTTCTTTTCAAGAGTGTTGGCAATTTCAAGAACGCTTTCGCCCTCGGTAATTGTAACGGAAACCGTGTCGGTTCTGTTGTTGTTACTCGAAAGGAAGTTGATGATTGCCTCGTAGTCCATATTTCTGCGAATTTCATATGTACCCTGAGTAAAATCATCGGCAGACTTTGTGACATTGACAAAAAGCTTGAAATATGACGGCTCACCAATTACTTTATTGTCAACAAGTACCTTTGTAACATCGTCAACAGTCGGATTTTCGGGAATTTCAATTTTCACGGTTGAGGAGTCGGTTCTGTTCACGGCAAGCAAATCGTTCATACCTGTTATCATATATACAGCCGCCATTGCTCCGACAATTAAAACCGAGATAATCCAGATAAAGCGGAAGGTTCTGCGATTATACTTGTTCTTTGCTTTAAGAGCCTTTTTTTCTTCCTTTTTCTTCTGCTTTAAAACCTGCTTTGATTCACGGGCCATTTGCTTTTTGACATCCTGACCGCTGTATGAATTAAGGTTTGACGGTTCATCCTCAGACTTGACGAAATTATCGTCCTCATACTCGCTTTCATCAATATTAAGTTTAAAGTTTTCGGCTCTTCTGCGACGCTGAGCGTTAAGCTCCTGTTCGCTCATATTAAAATTATCAGGGTTCATAATGTATCATTCCTTTACAAACTCGTTATTTGTTCGGTTGGTATATTTTTCGGTAATCACGGCGTCAACGGGGCGGTCGAACACTCCCGAGGGCAGAGTATGCTCTATACATTTGGAGTAGCAAAGCCCAACGCTCGTTCCCGAAAAATTCTGTAAAAATCTGTCGTAGTAACCCTTGCCGAATCCAAGGCGGAATCCCTGCATATCAAAGCAAAGTCCCGGAACAAGGCAGAGTCCGTGTGAGAAATCCTCGTACTTTTCGCAAACCTCGGGGTTTGGTTCCATGATTGAAAACGCACCCTTTTCAAGCTGAGAAAGTGAATTTACAAGGTAAAAATCCATTTCGCCGAAATTATTTTTACACTTTGGCAAAGCAAGTCTTTTGCCGTCTTTCAGCGTTGTTTCAAGAATAAGCGAGGTGTCAACCTCAATCGGTGATGAAACAAAGGCAAAAAGCACATCACAGCTTTTGTATTCCTCACTTGCCAGAAAAGCATTCTGCAAGGCGAGGTCAAGCTGTTGCTTTTTTCGGGAGGACAGCTTTTTCGGATTTTTTTATATTTTGCACGGAGCTGACTTTTCAGCTCACGAACATTTTTTACAGGCATTGCATATCACCGATAACCTTGTCGGCGGCATCCTTTGATACTGCGAGAGAAACAATTGCGTGACCGAATTCAATTGCACAGCCTGCGCCCTTTGCGGTAATAATATTGCCGTCCGTTACGGTGTGAGTGCTGTATAGTCTGCACCCTTGAGTTCCTTTTCAAAGCCCGGAAAACAGGTTGCCTTTTGCCGTCAAGGATTCCGAGATGACCGAGAATTGACGGAGCGGCACAGATTGCGGCAACGATTTTGCCGTTTTCACAGCTATACTTAACAGCCTCAAGAACCTTTTCGTTTGCCTCAAGATTAAGAGTTCCGGGCATACCGCCGGGGAGTACAACACCCTGAACATCGTCAAGGTCAATATTGTCAATTGTGATATCGGCTTTTACAGGCACACCGTGTGAGCTTGTAACACATTCGCCTGTTACACCGACTGTTTTAACATCAAGCTTTGCCCTGCGCATTACATCAACGGGGGCAAGCGCCTCTGTTTCTTCAAAGCCTTCTGCAAGAAATACATAGAACATAGTAAACTTCCTTTCAGGAAAGAGTAATCCCGATATAGACATCGTCGGGAATTTTATGGTTTTTGTCGAGTGATTTAATCATTCCGCATTTTTGTAACCTACAGTTTTCAAAAAGAGCGTTGTCGGATTTGCCCGTAAACACAAACCTTTCTGATTTTGTATTTTCAAGCAAAAGTGCGGAAAGTTCGTTTATATTTTTATAAGCCGAGTAAAAAACATCGGCAGTATTTTCGTTTTCATCAAATACGGCAAAGCAGTCATTCTTATTAATCACCTTTGAGCCGTAAATCTCATAATAGGACTTTGCAAATTTTAAAAAATTCTCACCGTATATGAAAGAATTTTCTTTTGAACAGCCGATATTCAAACCATTCTCTGCAAAATTTTCAAGCGTTTGTCTTGAATTTCACGGTTTTTTACGGTACAGCTCGGAGCATATCCGAGTTTTGCGTAAAAGCCGTACAAGCCGTCATTTGCAGGAAAAAGCAGAGAATAGACATCACCGTTATTCTTTGCGTCATCAAGTGCAAAATCAATCAGCCTTGACATTATTCCTTTGCCACGGTAAGATTCATCGGTTGACGCACCGCAAAGATAATGCGATTTTTCGCCGTTGAGCGTACCTTTTACAAGGTAAAGAGCCGAAACGATTCTATCGTCAACAACGGCACAGCAGCCGTCAAAAAGGTCGCTGTCAAAAATCAGATTAACGGCAGTTTCATCCTCGTCAAAACACGAGAGCCACAGCTTTTTTAGGCTTTCGGTATCGGATTTTTCGGTTTTGCGAAATATCGTTTTCATCGTTTTTTCGGTATTGCATTCCAGCGGTCGAGGATAATAACGGGATTGTATGAAAGTTTAGACTTTTTGAGTCCCTCAAGTCCCATATCTTCCTCACGGTTTATATACTCATACTGCGTAAGAGTTTTGGCAAATTCGTTGTTGATTACGGCATAAACACCGTCATATTCACGAAGTGCCTTTTCAAAGTTGATGTCATACACCTTGGGTGAAATTTCACTTCCGAGAGTCATGGCAACGGGCTTTGAGTCAACATACAGTACAGCGCCCTTGACATTATATTCGTCTTTGAGGTCGCACATTTCCCTGATTGCCATAATTTCGCTTGAAGCTTCGGGGTCGGTGTCATTTTCCACACACCACAGTTTTGCAACCGTTAATGCATCGGGAATGTTTGAATCCGACAAAGTTTCAAAACGGGTATCGGTGTAGGTTCTGTAAAATTTTGAAATGTGGTTACGCTTTGCGTGAAACCTTTTGCCCGCAAGGGTTGCAAGGTCACGAGAAGTGTAGATGTAATCCTGATTTTCGGGTGAACGGACATAATCAAATTTGTCGGGAAACATTGTTTCAAGCATTGCACGATTGCCGTTTGTCAGCATAACAATCCGCAAATTGCCGTTTCTCTCCTCGGCATCTTTGAAAACTTCTTCAAGCGCACCCTTTATATTTTTGCCTGTAGGCATACAGTAACCCCAGACAGACTCGTCGGGATTACAATACACCTTGACAATTGTATCATCATAAAAAGCAAATTTAATATTGTATTCGTTTCGCCAAAGATAAGCGTTCAAAAGGTTGGTATCGCAACCCATGCACTCATCATAATCGTAGTATTTTTTAAGTTCGTTTATGTCACTTTGCTCAATTTTTTTAAAGCTCAGCATAAATTTCAGCCGCTGCCCTCTCTATCTCTTCCGATATTTTTTCTATACTCTTAATCTCTCCGTTTTCACAGCAATTAATAACCTTCCAGCCGCATTTTTTAGCGGCATAAACTGCACTTTTTCGACAGTCAAGAAGGAAACGGAGGTTTTTTTCATGCAAATCTTTCTTGCTGTTGTCACCGCCGTAGCGTTTTTCCATAAGCTTCTGCGAAACCTCGGGTTCAACATCAAGGTAGATTACAAGATCGGGTTTCGGAATCCCGAGCTTTTCATATTCAAAATCGTTCAGCCAATCAATAAAGCTGTTCCACTCCTCTTTCGGAAGTTTGGACATCTGATAAATTATATTTGAAGTCACATAGCGGTCGCTTAAAATCACACCGCCGTTGTCACATTCCTTTTTCCAAAACTGAAGATAGCTTGCAACACGGTCAACCGCATAAAATGCACTCGCCGCATAGGCATTGACATCATCGGGCTTGTCGCCAAATTCACCGTCAAGATACATCTTCACGGGAGCAGCGGCAGGACTTTCATAATTCGGAAATTCAAGCTTTGTGACCTTTTTGCCGAGAGCGGAAAATTTTTCGCACAAAATCCTTGTCTGCGTAGCTTTTCCGCTGCCGTCAAGTCCCTCAATAACAATAATTTTGCTTTTCATATATATACCTTACTTTTCTCTGCCGTATTTCTGACGCATTTCCTTTTGCTTTCCGCAACACATATTGCCCTCGGGGCATGGTCCGAACAGGCATGACGGGCCGCAGTTTTTGAAAAGGTGCGGAGCAACCTCAAGACATTGCAAAAGCATCTGTTCGGCAACCTCACGAATTTCCCACTGTGCTCTGTTGCAGCAACGGTGTGCAAAAAAGTTCTGCAAGCTTCTTGCATTGAAAGTGCAGACAATTTTTGTTGTCGATGCATTCGGAAGAATAAATCTTGCGTCCTCATTGGCTTTCTTGATGAAAGCATTGCAGGTTTTTTATCGTCAGCCTTGTAAGCATTGATAATTTCTTCATCCGTTCCGCTGTACTTATCGGGACATTTCTCGTTGATGTAACCGACAGCAAGCGCATCTCTGATTTCCTTGTAAGCGTCAGCCTCAACCTTGAGGGCCTTTTCATAGGCGGTAAGAGCCTTTTCGTTCTTTGCAATCTCGGGCGGAGTTACAAAGTCAAACCTTGTGCCGTCAACATATCGCTGTGACTGCTGACTGTAGGATGCAATTCTGTGGCGGACAAGCTGGTGTGAGCAGCTCTTGAAATGCCCTCAATGCCGAATGTAAAATATGCGTGTTCGGTAGGACTTGCATGGCCGAGGCTTGCAAGCATATCAATAAATGAGGAAGTTTTTTCCTCGTCAAGACCTTCTCTTATATCTTCAATCCCTGACGGCGAGTAGCAAAGCTTTGCCGCCATCGCAACCGTCTGTTCAGGGTTAGGTGTGTGTGTAAGGAGCGTTACCTTTATTGCCATTTTTAGTTTTCATCTCCCATTTTCGATAAAGTTATTCACAATTTCCGATATTCGGATTTATTATAACATTATTATTCAGTCTTTTCAATGGTAAAAACAAGCAAAAATCCCGACAGCACAAAACCTGTCGGGATTTTTGATTAAAATACTATTTTCTTGTAATTGACCAACCCTTTGAGTTGAAACCGCTTACTGTTTTGCCTTTTCTGTCAATACAACGAACTGTGTAGGTTACCTTCTTACCCTTTTTAGCACCTGAATCTGTGAAAGAGGTTGAAGTTGTATCTTTTACCTTTGTCCAGCTTCCGCCGTCATATTTTCTGTAAAGTCTGTAGCCGTAAACGCCTGCGATTTTATTCCAAGTTACGCTTACACCCTTTGATGTGTTTGAAAGCCTTGTAATTGTCGGAGCAACAGGAGTGTATTTCTTCGACCAACCCCTTGAATAAAAACCGCTGACGGTATTGCCGTTCTTGTCAATACAACGGATTGTGTAGGTTTCGGTTCTGTTAGGACTTACTCCCGAATCGGTGAACGATGTGGCAGTTGTGTCCTTAAATCTCTTCCAACCGCCTGACGATGTTTTATAGTAAAGTCTGTAACCGTAAACACCTGCGATTTTGTTCCAACTAAGCTTGATACCGCCTGTGGTGATATCGAGTTTTGAAATTGTCGGAGCAACAGGTGTATATTTTTTTGACCAGCCTGTCGAGTTAAATCCGCTGATTGTGTTGCCGTTTTTGTCAATACAGCGGATTGTGTATGTTTCAGTTTTATTCGGTACTACTCCCGAATCGGTAAACGATGTGGCGGTTGTGTCTTTAAAGCGTTTCCAACCACCCGACGCAGGCTTGTAATAAAGTCTGTAGCCGTAAGCACCCGAAACCTTGTTCCACGAAATCTTGATACCGCCTGTTGTGTTTGCAAGGCTTGTAATCTGCGGAGTGGGAAGATTTACGGTAACTTTGCAAGTTGCGGTTTTGCCGTTTGAAGTTTTTACCGTGATTGTTGCCGTACCTGACGCTTTGGCGGTTACTTTGCCGTTGCCGTCAACAGTTGCAACGCTTGAATTTGAACTGCTCCAAGTGCATTTTTTATTTGATGCATTTGATGGGTATACTGTTGCTCTGAGATTTGAGGTTTTTCCAATGTCAAGTGTTAAAGTTGTCTTGTTGAGGGCAACCGAGGTTGGAACAACCTGCAACTGAACAAAATTAAAATCATTGTTTCGTGCATATCTTTCAGCTTCTGTACCCTTGTAGCCTTTGATTGTAAAACCGCTTACTTTATTATAATTCCAACCGTCTTTTGTAGTATATCCTACAGCATTATTTCTAATGTCAGTAACACTTGAAGGAATTGTAATTGTTTTTAAATAAGGATTGTTGTTCGTACTCATGAAGTAAAGGGTTTTTATTGTACTCGGCACGGTATATGATGTATCTTTTTTCGCTTGCGGATATACTAAAATTTCAGTTTTCTTTTTATCATACATAATGCCATTAGCGCTACTGTAGTTATTATTTGAGGAACTGACAGTAATACTTTCAAGAGCAATACAATCACCAAATATAAACCGACCATCGCCTTGAGTATAACAATACTTTAGTCCGCTACCTATTGAAACTGTTTTCAATGAACTACAACTATCAAAGGCATAAACACCAATCTCTGTAACACTATTTGGCAAAGTAACGCTTGTTAAGCTTGTACATGATTCAAAAGCCCATCCGCCTATACTTCTAATTTGTTTGAAAGTGTTAAACTCGATAGATTTTCACATCCTGAAAAGGCAAACTCATCAATCTCTGTAACAGAATTTGGTATTGTTACTTTTTTCAAATTAGTTTTTGCAAATGCGCTGTAACCTATTGACTTTAAACTATTTGAATGTTACAGTGCTTAACGAATAGCAATTTGCAAAAGCATAGCTATCAATTTCCTTTACAGAATTTGGAATTGTAACACTCATAAGATTGTTATTCTCTCTAAATGAAGAATTCCCAATTTTTGTCACTTTATTCCCATAAATTGTTGACGGAATAGTGACATTAGCCGCATGACCATTGTACTTTGTAATCGTACAGGTATAGTCATCTTCGAGGGTATATTCAAAATCGCCGTAGGTTGCGCTTACGCTTTCCTGTGATTCGGCGGCTGAGGCTGTAATCGGCACGGCAACCGCAAAAGTTGAAAATACCATTATACCCGAAAGGACTGCACATAATAATTTTTTCATTTTCTTTCCTCCTAACAAGAATTTTTAATAAAATAATTATCTTATTAAGATAATTATATATTCCTATTTTTCAATTGTCAACATATTTTAATCTGATTTGGCTATTATTTTTATTATTTATGAAACAAATGGTATAATAAACCAAAGAAACTAAATTACAGGCAAAGGTGTTATTATGGAGTTTTCAGTCAGATTAAAAGAATTGCGTGTTGACAACGATATGTCACAGACTGAGCTTGCTGAAAAGCTGAATTTAAAGGCGAGTGCAATTTCAAAATATGAAAAGGGCATTACACAGCCGTCTATTGACACGCTCAAAAGCTTGGCGGAAATTTTCAGCGTTACGGTTGACTACCTTATCGGTATGTCAGATATCAAAAATCCATACAGCAACTCACAAATTACACCGAACGAAGCGATTGATAGAACATTTCAGACAACTGACCTACGAAAACAAAATCCGAATTGATGAAAGAATTAAAACAATGGCAGATGCGTGATACTGCGTAATATATAGTAAGATGTAAGCGAGAGTATCCGCCTTTTTTATTTTAGAACGAAATTTGATTAAAAAATTGATTTGCAATAATAAATCGGTTGGTAATAAGGGTATATAAGTTAATTTAAGTATAATATAGTGTGTCGGGCGGTCAAAAACCGCCGTTTATTTTTGCCCCAAAATAATTGGAAATAAAATTATATTTCGTTCGTAGAATTATCCAAATAAGACAATTTTAAAACAATTGCAAAATTGTAACGGCAAACAATATCCATACATATAAAAACAGTCGGATAGACGAACTACCCGACCGTAAATTTTACTTTTCAATTTTCAGATTTTTAATTAAAAATTAATCAAAAATCATTTTCATAGATATTGAGCAAAAGAGCCTTGATGTCATAGAGTTTCTTTGAGAGGTCAACATAATAGTTATGCGGATTTTCAAAACGCTTAACCTCGTCCCAGAGAAGGTCAATCTGCTCACGGCAATAGGTTGCGATTTCCTCAATTGACGGTGACTCATACACGCACTTGCCGTTCTTGAAGATTGGCACAAGAAGTTCCTTTGCAGTATAGTTATCAAGCATTTTTGTTTTCCAAACTGCATTCGGATCGAAAATTGTTCTCGGCTTTGAATCGTCAACAACCTCATCATAAATGCAAAGCTCATCGGCAATAGCCTTACCGCTGTCCTTGTCAAAGTAGCGGTAAACCTTTTTGAAGTGCGGATTTGTAATCTTGGTTGTATTTTCGCTGACCTTAATTTTCGGCACAATTTCGCCGCCGTCATTTTCGACGGCAACAAGCTTATAAACACCGCCGAATACAGGCGAGCTTGATGAAGTGATGAGTCTTTCACCGACACCGAATGTGTCAACCTGAGCGCCCTGCATCATAAGGTCACGAATAAGGTACTCGTCAAGAGCGTTTGACGCAGTAATTGTACATTCAGTAAGACCTGCGTCATCAAGCATTTTTCTTGCTTTCTTTGAAAGATAGGAAATATCGCCCGAATCAAGGCGGATTGCACACTTGGTCTTACCCTGCGGAAGAAGAACCTCCTTGAACACCTTAATGGCATTCGGGACACCGCTCTTTAATGTGTTGTATGTATCAACAAGGAGAGTAGGATTATCGGGATACATCTCGCAGTAGGTTTTAAAAGCGTCATACTCGCTGTTGAACATCTGAACCCATGAATGTGCCATTGTACCGCCGGCAGGAACACCGTAAAGCTCGTCTGTAAGTGTGCAGGCTGTACCCTTGCAGCCGCCGATATATGCAGCTCTTGCACCGTCAACTGCGGCATTTGCACCCTGAGCACGGCGTGAACCGAATTCAAGTACGGCTCTGCCCTGAGCGGCACGGACAATTCTGTTAGCCTTTGTCGCAATAAGCGTCTGATGATTGATTGTGAGGAGAAGGAATGTTTCAACAAGTTGAGCTTCAATTGCAGGCGCTTTGATTGTCATAACAGGCTCGTTCGGGAAAATCGGAGTTCCCTCGGGGATTGCATAAACATCACCGCTGAATTTGAAGTTTCTCAAATACTCAAGAAACTGCTCGTCAAAAATGCCCTTGCTCTTGAGATATTCGATATCCTCGTCTTCAAAATGAAGTTTCCTGATGTACTCAATAGCCTGTTCAAGACCTGCCATAATCGCAAAACCGCCGTTGTCGGGAACTTTGCGGAAGAACACATCAAAATAGACATTCTTTTTATAAAAACCGTTTTTAAAATAGCCGTTTGACATTGTAAATTCGTAGAAGTCACACAGCATAGCCATATTTTCTTTTTTCATAATAATCACCTTAAATGAGATTGTATATTCTGCAACGCAGAAGCATAGATATAGTTTAGTCTTTTTTCGTCAATTTGTAAAGCGGAATTTGCACAAAAGCCGTTAAAATCCAACCCTCTTGCCTATACATTTTTAATATCTCGGTTGACATTTTACCGCTTAAAGGTATAATTAAGTTATATCGAAAACAATCCACTCGGAGGTAAAAATATGAACAGCGAAAATAATAAACTCTGCCCATTCTGCGAAAGCGAAATGATGATTATTCAGGACAACCTCAACAACGGCAAGCCGTACCTTGAATGCCCCACCTGCGGACTCCGTTTCCAAATTGAAGGCTTCCCCGAAAATCCGCAGGAAATCAGAGAAACTGAGTGATTTGGTTAGCTTGATTTGTCTGATTTTAATGTAATTCAATTAAATAAGCATCACAAAAAAGCGAAAGCCGTGTATTCGACTTTCGCTTTTGTTTTTGTTACTGTGCTGTGTTGTAAATATCAATTGTTTTTACCGATGAGGTATCTATGCTGTCAAAAACAACTTCTCCCTTTTCATCAAGCACAGCAAAATTATATTTTGTTGCATCTCCACTTATTTCAAGAGTGTCTTTATCAAGAGTTGCCTGTCCTTTGTTTCCGATAACCAACACATACTTATCCGAACTATTAACTACTATGTTGTACCCTTTTTCAGAAAATGAATATAACTTATTACCGTTTTTATCATATAAGGTATTGGAACCATTATATATGACAAATGTTCCGTTTTGATTGGCTATGTAATCGGTAGCCTTAGTTGGTTCAAGTTTACAATTTAATTCATAGTCAAATAATCCGCAATAATTTAATCCGTCAGCGCCCTTAAAGCTGAATAAAATTCCATCTTTATTATACGAAGGTGCAGGGTGCATCATATAACCGGGAGAAGTATCTACAACTTTCAAGTTTTCTGCATATTCACTTTCCATTTGAAAAACTGTTTCTTTTTGCAGGTCATATGTTTCTACCGACTTAGCACCGTCTAAGTCCGCATAAACCAAGCAATTATCATATACCCTACTATTTTTTCTGTCACCTTTCGCAGTTATCTTACTTTTTTCAAATTCAGTTATTTCGCCGTCAGATTTGATAATAGCCATAGTCTTTTCGCCTGTTTCGATAACAGCTATACCATTATTAAAGTACAAATCATTTAGGTCAGCGTCATTGCATTTCCATTCTTTTCCTGTTTTGCAAAATACACTGTTTTTTCATCATTATCGTGTATACAAAACACTCCCTCTCCGCTATATCCAACAGAGGCTTTTTCGCTTGACACAGATTTGTAAGTATATACAATTTCGCCGTTTGGATTATACATATCATACTTATAATAAGCGTCATTAAAATCAGCCACACTGGTTTCAACAACCGTATATCCGTACCCATAGGCAGTTACATTGGAATATGTTCCATATACTTTACCGTTTTTACCAACAACCGTACAAGTGGTATTACTATCTGTATTTTTCAATCCGCTGTATCCGTTTTCAAAAATTGTAGCTTCTGAAAAACTCTCAGCAGGACACCTAAAAAGCATTTTTCCGTTATTATCAATGCAACCGTAATAATCCTGACCGTCAGTATATTTAACCCAAGCAAGGTCTTCATTGAAATTAAAGCCGGAATTATTTGTATTTATTGGCACATATGTTTTTGGTGAGCCGCAGGCGCATAACATAAAGGTCATAACCAAAGACAAAAATAACGCTGTTAATCCTTTTTCATAAAAATCCACTCCTCATTAATTAAATTATGTAACAATCTGTTACATAAATATTGTAACAGATTGTTACAATAGTGTCAATAACCAAATGCAAACAGGGATTGATATTTTGATGAAAATGGTCGGACTTCATGCCATAAGAAAGAAAAAGGGATACAGCCAGCTTAAAGTTGCTATGGATTTGAGCATAAGCCGTGAGGCTATCTCTTATTACGAAAACGGTCTGCGTTGCCCAAACCTCGAAATGCTCGTAAAACTGTCCGATTATTTCAATGTTTCAATCGACTACCTTATTACAGGAAAAAACTTCGGCGAATAGTCAAACAAATTATTTTGCAGAATAAATCACCGCTCGGCTCAAAATGTCAAATTTCACAAAAATGTGTTGACAAATCGACTGAACGGTGATATAATCTATCTTGCGTTGAAATTTATAAGTAAGTTTGCAGAACCGACCTTCATAATTTCATCGGTTGAAATCAATATAGGGGTATAGCTCAGTTGGTAGAGCAGCGGTCTCCAAAACCGCGTGCCGAGGGTTCAAGTCCTTCTGCCCCTGCCACAAACAAGTCCTTGAAAATGGCTTAAACAAGCCGTTTTTGAGGATTTTTTCTTTTTAGTCAGAGGTTGAAAAACTTCGTTAAAAACCGCTTTTCTAAAAATTTTCTAAAAATGCTCGAAATCCATTTTCTAAAACTTTCTAAGTAATTCTAAAAAATTCACGCTGAAAAAATATTGTTAATGGAGTTAGATATACTTATTTTACTTGTCTTATCCGTGTGTGCATAGTAATTTAATGTAGTTGTTGAAGAGCTGTGTCCTAACCATTCCGCAACCTGAACAACAGTAAATCCCATATTTAAAAGATTACTTGCTACACTGTGCCTTAAATCGTGAAGTCTGATTGTCGGTAAATCGCTTTTTGAAATCATTTTATGGAATGTTCTTGTAAGATAATTCGGCTCTATAACTCGTCCGTCTTTCCAAGTACATACATAATCTGATTTTATGTAACCGTCTTCTAAAAGCTCTTTCATTTTCTCCTGTTCCTGCTTATGCTTTTTAAGAAGATTATATACATTTTCAGGAATAGGAAGCGTTCTGTAACTGCTTTCTGTTTTCGGCGGAACTGTTATAGAACCACCTATATTCTGTTGCAAAGTTTCTGAAACGGTTATTGTTCGCTTTACCATATCTATACTGTGCCACTTTAAGCCGAGAACCTCACCACGGCGAAAACCAAACAACGCACACAACACAACAGGAATTTCAATTACTGAGCCTTTGAACAAACTTAACAGCTCTTTGACTTGTTCCTCGTTAAGAAATTCGCTCTTGTGCTTTTCTGCTTTCGGAGTCTTTGCTGTTGAAGCTACATTATAATATAGTATTCCTCGTCTTACTCCGTCATTCAAAGCCTTGCTGATTGTTCGGTGAATGTGTTTTATCGTTGTTGCCGATAAATGTTCGCTACCGTCAGTCTTGCTTTTATCTGTAAAGAGATAATTATAAAAGTCCTCTAACATACACGGTGTCAAGTCCTGTAACTTTGTTCTTCTGCTATTAAAATAAGGAATAATATGATTATTAATATTGCCCGAATAACCTCTGTATGTTGACGGTCTTAATTCAGGCTTAATATTTTTCAGCCATAATTCGATATAATCAGCAAAATACAAGTCGGAATAATTCAGATTTTTCCTGTCATACTCATTTCGTTTCTCTTCGAGGAAATGTTCAGCTCGCTTTTTGTTGCCTTTTACCGTATAGCCTGTACAAAACCATTTTGTCTTGTATTTAGGCTTTCCGTTAGCCTGAATTTCATCAGTCTTAAAGCTCAAAACAGCATAATATTTTCCGTCTTTAACCTGTAAACTACCTCTTGTTGTTGCCACTTAAAAAACTCCTTTCAAAAGCAACAACTATCAACTCAACTATATTATAAATTGAATTAATAGCTGTTGCAAGTGTTTATTAAGTATTTGCCTGATTATTGATTAAAAAATCAATCAACAATTGTTTAGGAATAATATATTTCTTCCCTATTCTCAAATTTGGAATTGTATTTTCTCTTAATAATTCATACACCTTACTTCTGCCGATATGCAAAATAACCATTAAATCCTCGGCAGTAAGCACATCAGAATAACTTTCCAACATACTCACACACCCCCTCTAATCAGCAGGATTGTCAAGGCTTTCTACAAGCTCAAGAAACTCCTGACAAGAAGTCCGTCTGCCGTCCTTATCTCTGGCGGGGTGGTAATTTTCACCGTGAAGAGGAATACCAAGTCCACCCAAAAAGTAACGGAGGTCTTCAAAGCTGTAGCCGTTATAAGATGTACCCATTTTTTGACCGTTACTCATGTCGATTATCCAATATCTCTGACACTCTCTGTACCTAAGTGCCTTATAACCCAAGTACACCGGCTTTAATTCATACCCAGCTTCTCGAAACACTTCCTTAATACGCCATGTTGAGTATTTTTCGTATATGGTTCTAAAGGTTAAATCGCTAAAATCGCCTTTCTCAAAATACTCCGCTAACTCCTCATCTACAATAATTTCGTCATCATCAATCATATACAACGCCCTCCGTTTCATCTGTATTATGATACCTAATATATCCAAAGATTGCATACTGTAGTATATCGTCTGCAATCTCGGCATTCATCATAAATGGGTTTGTGTCATCAATATCACGTGAAGCCATATCATATGAATACAGAACATACAACCCTGACAAAAAGCTCTCAAAGTCAAGAACATATATTTCAGAATTGTAGCGGTTGCTAATAACAAAATATCCACCCTCGGTAATAGGAAAGACAATATCTTTGTCAGTGCTATCACCTATAAAATCTGCATTCTTAATCCAATGTCGTTTATTACTGCAAAAAGCTAAATACAGGATATTGTCTATAACTTCCTCAGACAGATTTAAACGTACGCTCACCGAACTGTTACTGTCAGGGTAATATAAATCCACAGTTAATTTATGGTTCATATACCACTTCTCACTTAAACTATTTTTCATAACTATCACCTTTCTTAAATATGTTATTTGAATTTGATATGGCTATTCCATATCCTTTGAATAAAAAGTGCGTTCAAACTCTTCATCAGACACTGTCTGATTATCTTCAATGTTTGTATAACTGCCTGTATTTATTGCTGTAAGGGTAAACGGATTGTCACTTTCGGAGATCTTATTTACAATCTCGGCAACATCAATCTTTGTAAGGTCAACACTGACAAAGCAATCTGATAAACTTTGCTGTGATAAACTAAGAAAATTCTTTTTAAGCCAAGCCCTTATCTGAGGGTTAATTTCAAGTTTTTTCTTATGGTATTTCTTGTATATTTCATACAGAATACTCCAAAATTCAGCAACAGCTTTTTCACCCCATATAAAGCTGATTTTATATATCAAAGGAAATAAACCGCTACCGTAAATGATATGCTGAATACTTTTATTCAGGCTATTATTAGCAGGACTTTCACAACGCAGTGCAGGGTAGTTACTGTTTTTTGATATTTCAATCAAATATTGTGTGAAATCCGTGTAATGCCCTGTTGATACATCAAAAAAGCGGTATCTGTCACAAATCTTACTTGCTATGAATTGTGACATTGAAATGTCATCGGAAACACTTTAATTGTTCAGTTATCTGGTGTGCGTACTTCCCTCTGAAAGAGGTTTCAATCCTTACCCAATTCTCACAATTAAGAGCTTCATCAAGTCTAAATCCGTTAGTGTTTATCTGCTCATTCTTTTTGTTATAAACTCGCAATAAACTTTGAGAATTTTCGGCTCTGCTCCCAACGTAAATCGTTTCTGTAACCAAATCATTTTGTACTGCGGAAATCTTTCTTTTAGAATGTCTGTCATTGCAGTCAACTATGATATACTGTTCATTTTTCAATTTATCGTATATACTGTGCGGAGATAAGCCATCGAAATTTTTATAATCAGCGGTTAAATCAATTCTGCTCAATCTAAATTTGTAAAAAGGGCTGTCAATCATACGCAAAAATTTTGCTAAATTTACGCTCTCACCATAAATCTGATAATATCGCTCCTGATAAGTTGCCCACGCTTGGGCAGTAAACCTAACAAGTATGCCCATGTGTACAAAATTATCGTGCATAGCTATGGCAAAATAATAGGGGGCGTTTTCAATGGTAAATGCTTGTGAATATGCCTGCGGCTTTTTATCATGCATTTCTACCACTTTACCGAGCAACATTTCTATGTCCGCCTTATAGATAAATTCCTGTATCATTGAATAAGCTGTACTTTGCCAATCGTTACAAACATCGTCAATCGGATAAAAGAAAACTAAAGAAAATTCATCTACACCGACTGTTACTTCTTTATC
>ENA-OQDE01000532-OQDE01000532.1-human-gut-metagenome-genome-assembly--contig:-NODE-532-length-21897-cov-3.420395_pt1 | contig 21897 bp, 33 predicted proteins | sample MGYA00242768_ERZ504595 | MGnify/ENA primary metagenome ERZ504595 (study PRJEB26092, sample SAMD00036307) | human gut metagenome | host: Homo sapiens | study: EMG produced TPA metagenomics assembly of... | reverse complement strand
CTCACTTTCCATAGAGACTGAGTATTTTTACAAGTTTATTATAAAAATCAGACTGAAAAAAGTCTATAAAAAATACGTGCATATATATGGAATTATGTTGTATAATAGAGGCAAAGAACAGATTTGGGGAAAGGAAAGAAGAACGTGGAACAGACATACAAATACTCCTATAAAGTAGGAGATAATCTTCTGAGTTCTCTTTCCGTTTATAATGTGGGATATCAGCAGTGCGGACCGGAGCAGCAGTGGGGACCGGGAATCCGGGATCATTATTGTATCCACCATATTATTTCGGGAAAGGGGACCTATGTGGCAGATAAAAAAGTATATCATCTGGGAGAGGGAGACAGTTTTATTCTGTATCCGGATACAGAGGTCAAGTATTATGCAGATCCGGATGATCCGTGGGAGTACGCATGGGCAGGATTTATGGGAACCGATGCGGCTGTGATGGTACGGGCAACTGATTTTGCGAGAAAACGGCCGGTGATCGGAAGGGATAAGATTCCGGGAGATTTGATCTGGCGGCAGCTGGAGCAGATCTATCAGGTGAGAGGAACGACATATGAAGCGGCAGCAGCTATGACAGGAGCTCTTTATACCATGCTGTCCGTGTTTATTCACTATGCGGAAAAAGAAGAGAAAAAAGACGACCTCCGGCAGGTTTATGTGGAGCGGGCAAAGGATTATATTGCATCCAGTTACTCCTATCCGATCACGGTGGAGGATGTAGCGGATTATACGGGGATCAGCAGAAGTTATCTCTTTCGTGCATTTCAAGCATATCAGAAGCAGTCCCCAAAAGAATATCTGACGGAATATCGAATCCGTCAGGCATGCCATCTTCTCAGGGAGACCGGGCTTTCCGTTGCATCCATTGCGTATTCGGTAGGATTTGAAGATAATCTGTATTTTTCCAAGGCATTCAAAAAGAAGATGCAGATGAGTCCGTCCCAGTACCGGAAGAATCACATGCCATAAATTCAGGAAAAGCCGCATATACTGGCAATAACGAGAAAAAAGGATTGTGAGTCAATTGCGTTGGAAATGGATGGGGAGAGTGCTGACAGTTACCTATGTTTTTTTGTTGCTGGGGATTCAGCCGTTTGCGGATATTCCGGCAGAGAGGGAAGTACAGTCTGTGAGTGCGGATGTGGAGCAGACAGAAGAAATCAGACCAAAGATCGCACTGACTTTTGATGACGGACCGAGTGCAGCGTATACAGAGAAACTTCTGGACGGGCTGAGAGAGCGGGATGTGCATGCTACGTTTTTCCTGATCGGAGAGAATATTGAAAAAGGCGACAATGCTCTGCTGGTGAGGCAGATGGCAAGAGACGGACATCTGATTGGAAATCACACGTATCATCATGTTCAGCTGACGAAGATCAAAGAAGAGGAAGCGCTCAAAGAGCTGGAGGAGACGAACCGTCTGATCGAGAAGATCACGGGAAATCCGGTAGAATATGTAAGACCTCCTTTTGGAGAATTTCCAAAGGGACTTTCCGCAAAAATTTCCATGATCCCGGTTATGTGGACAGTGGATCCGCTGGACTGGTCTGTAAAAGATACAGAGAAAATTGTCAGCAAAGTAGTGACGCAGGCAAAAGAAAATGATATGATTCTGTTACATGACTGTTACGGAACCTCTGTGGAGGCGGCCTTGCAGATCATAGACAGACTGAAAGAAAAAGGATTTGAATTTGTGACGGCAGACAGATTGCTTCTGCCTTAGAAATAGAGGAGATATATAAGATGAATGAATATTCCAGAACAGAACTTTTGATCGGAGAAGAAGGGCTGGGGAGACTTAAGCAGGCGACTGTCATGGTATTTGGTGTCGGCGGCGTAGGCTCTCACTGTATCGAAGCACTTGCAAGAAGCGGTGCGGGCAGGCTGATCCTGATCGATAATGACAAGGTTTCTCTGACGAACATCAACCGGCAGTCGATCGCATATCACAGTACCATCGGACGGATGAAGACGGAAGTGATGCGGGAGCGGATCCGGGATATCAATCCGGAGATTGTTGTAAAGACCTATGAGACCTTTGTACTGCCGGATAATGTGGAAGAATTGTTTGAAGAAACTCCGGATTATATCATTGATGCCATCGATACGGTAACGGCAAAGCTGGCGATCGCGGAACTGGCGCAGAGAAGGGAGATCCCACTGATCAGCAGTATGGGAACCGGCAACAAGCTGCATCCGGAACTGTTTGAAATCACAGACCTGTCAAAGACCAGTATGTGTCCGCTCTGCAAAGTGATGCGGCGGGAACTGAAAGCAAGAGGGATCCGGCATCTGAAAGTATTGTATTCACCGGAAAAACCAGTCGATACGTCCGGACGTGAGACCGGAGAGGACAAAGGAGCCGCCGTGTACTTCCGGGCAGCATTTCCTTTGTACCGCCGGTGGCAGGGCTTTTGATCGCAGGAGAGGTCATCCGCGAGATCAGCGGTGTCTGAAATATACAGAAGCCGGCAGGAGGAAGAGTATGGATTTATTTGATTATATGAGAGAAAAAACACAGGAGCAGGAATCTCCCCTGGCATCCAGAATGCGTCCGCAGACGCTGGAAGAGTGGTAGGACAGCAGCATATCATAGGGAAAGACAAGCTTTTGTATCGTGCGATCAAGGCGGATAAGCTGGGATCGATCATTTTTTACGGACCTCCGGGAACAGGAAAGACGACTCTTGCAAAGGTGATTGCACATACGACCAGTGCGGAGTTCAAGCAGATCAATGCCACAGTAGCGGGAAAAAAAGATATGGAGCAGGTGGTAAATGAAGCGAAAGAACTGCTCGGAATGTATCGCAAAAAAACGATCCTGTTTATTGACGAGATCCACAGATTTAACAAGGGACAACAGGACTATCTGCTGCCATTTGTGGAGGACGGTACCATTACCTTGATTGGAGCAACAACGGAAAATCCGTATTTTGAAGTCAATGGTGCGTTGATTTCCCGATCCAGTGTATTTGAATTAAAATCTCTGGGAAAAGAAGATATTCGCACCCTGTTGAAGCGTGCGGTTTATGATGAGAATAAGGGCATGGGAAGCTTTCACGCAGAGATTGACGAGGATGCGCTGGAGTTTCTGGCAGATGTATCCGGCGGAGATGCAAGAAGTGCGCTCAATGCCATTGAGCTTGGTGTTTTGACGACAGAGCGCAGTGAGGACGGCAAGATTCATATTACGCTGGATGTGGCGTCAGAGTGTATTCAAAAGCGGGTTGTGCGCTATGATAAGGGCGGAGACAATCATTATGATACGATTTCTGCATTTATCAAAAGTATGCGTGGATCTGATCCAGATGCTGCAGTGTATTATCTGGCAAAAATGCTGTATGCAGGAGAAGATATCAAATTTATTGCCCGCAGGATCATGATCTGTGCAGCAGAGGATGTGGGAAATGCAGATCCTATGGCGCTCACGGTGCTGTCTCCGCAGCACAGGCAGTGGAGCGGATCGGGATGCCGGAGGCACAGATTATTTTATCGCAGGCAGTACTGTATGTGGCGACTGCGCCAAAAAGTAATTCGGCGGTCAATGCGATTTTTGCGGCAAATGAAAATGTACGGCAATATAAGACCACGGTTCCGTCACATCTGCAGGATGCACATTACAAGGGTTCTAAAAATCTGGGACATGGGATCGGATATAAATATGCACATGACTATCCGAATCATTATGTAGAACAGCAGTATCTTCCGGATGAAATCAAAAACGCCAGGTTCTACGAACCCGGCGATCTTGGCTATGAAAAACAAATCAAAGAGCATTTACAAAAGCTTCGCAAGCAGTAGGGTATAGATATCCTGGCTCTGGGAAGCCCAGTTTCCGGCAATGGCTTCAGCTTCTGATTCGGTAGGAACCGTGAGTTTCAGATCGATCAGGCTGAAGCGTTTTCTACAATCTGACAGCAGACCTCATATTCATGGTTGGTGTTCAGATAGTAGTCGGACTTGACAGAAACCTCTTCTTTCAGATCATACTTCTTTTCTTTGAGAAATTCATCAATATCCCGCTGAATGGCAGGGGAAATCTTGTTTTTAAAGTATTGGATGGTGTCCAGACCGTTGTCTGTCAGATGATACAGAGTACGGTTGTGTGTCGTTTCCACGCGGAGCAGTCCGGAATGTTCCATTTCAGCGAGTGTTTCCTGAAGCTTAAAATAAGTTGTGTATTCTTTTTCCAGAATAAATTCGGAAATCTGTGAAGTTGTCAATGGAAAATCCACTTTATCCAGCATGTACAATACGATCAGTTTATACAGTGTATAAGTTTCAGACATAGTACTCCTTTCCCTGCCAGATATCCTGTTCTTTCAGGTGGCTGTGAAGCTGATTTAATACGGTTCTTTTATTGCTTGTCCAAAGAGGGGCGATCAAAAGGTCTTTTGGCCCGTCTCCGGTCAGGCGATGAATCACGATTTCGGGGTTCAACTGTGCGATGCAGGTACCGAGAAACTGAATATAATCCTGCATATCGGGAATATAAAAGGGGTGTTTTTCATAGTCGGCTGCAAGGTCTGTGTGGGTTAAGACATGAAGCAGCTGCAGTTTGATCCCCTGAATATCCATATGATTGAGATAGTGGATCGTATCCAGCATATCGTCTTTCGTTTCACCCGGCAGATATAGAATTGTATGAACAATTACCGTGATGCCGATGGCACGAAGTTCTTTTACTGCCTGTTCAAATACTGAAAGCTCATATCCGCGCCGGATGTAGGCGCTGGTTTCGGGATGGATGGTCTGCAATCCCAGCTCTACCCAGACAGGTTTGATGTGGTTGATCTCATCGAGCAGTGCGAGGACATCTGCTCCCAGACAATCCGGTCTGGTGGCAATGGAGAGAATCTTCACCTCCGGATCAGCAATGGCTTCCATATAAAGGGCGCGAAGTGTTTCCACCGGCGCATAAGTGTTCGTAAATGCCTGAAAATAGGCAATATAAGAGTGCACCGGACGTTTGGAAGAAATATCTGCTTTTCCCTGTCGTATCTGTTCGGCGATGGAAAGTCTGGCAGAGCCGGCAAAATCACCTGACCCCTGGGAACTGCAGAAGATGCAGCCCCCTGTTCCCACATGACCGTCACGATTTGGACAGGTCATTCCGCCGTTTAAGGCGATTTTGTAAACTTTTTCTTTGAACATCTGTTTTAATTCATAATCCAGAGAGTGGTATCTTTTTTCACCCCAGCGCATGATCAGATCAGTTCCTTTACCGCTTTGCTGACTACGTCGGCAACACGGGAATCAAATGCTTCCGGGAGAATATTGTTTTCATTGAGTTCTTCATCAGAAACAAGACTTGCAATGGCATTGGCTGTAGCAAGTTTCATCTCTTCCGTGATCTGTGTGGCGCGCCTTCCAGCGCTCCTTTGAAAATTCCCGGGAAAGCGACAACGTTATTGACCTGATTTGGAAAATCAGAGCGTCCGGTTCCAACAACGCGTGCACCCGCTTCTTTTGCAAGATCCGGCATGATCTCCGGCACCGGATTTGCCATGGCAAAGAGTATGGCGTCGGAATTCATGGATGCGACCATCTCTTTTGTGACGATACCAGGAGCAGAGACACCGACGAAAATGTCAGCTCCACACATGGCATCTGCCAGAGAACCGGTTTTGTTTTCCAGGTTTGTCACTTCTGTCATCTTTTTCTGCATCCAGTTCAGGTTCGGTGATGCGCTGCTGATGATTCCGTTGATATCACACATTGTAATATGTTCAAATCCGTAGGTCAGAAGCAGTTTTGTGATGGCAACTCCGGCAGAACCTGCACCGTTTACGACAACGCGGCAGTCTTCTTTCTTCTTTCCGGTAACTTTGAGAGCATTGATGATACCGGCAAGGACAACAATGGCAGTTCCGTGCTGGTCATCATGAAAGACAGGGATGTCCAGAAGCTCTTTTAAGCGCTCTTCGATCTCAAAACAACGCGGTGCAGAAATATCTTCCAGATTGATTCCGCCAAATGCAGGTGCAATGTTGACAACGGTTTTGATAATCTCTTCTGTATCCTGCGTGTCAAGCAGATCGGAACGGCATTGACACCGCCGAATTCTTTGAAAAGAACTGCTTTTCCTTCCATAACAGGCATAGCTGCCAGTGCTCCGATATTGCCAAGTCCCAGAACCGCACTTCCGTCAGAAACTACGGCTACGGTGTTGGATTTGATTGTATATTTGTAAGCAGCTTCGGGATCTTTTGCGATCACCTTACAAGGTTCGGCTACACCCGGTGTGTAAGCAATTGCCAGATCTTCTCTGGAATTGACATGTGCTTTGGCTGCAGTTTCCAGTTTTCCGTTCCACTGTTCGTGCATCTGTAATGCTTTTTCGCTGTTTGTCATAGTTTTTACCTCGCTGATTCTTAGATTTTCTGTGCAGAACACATTCTTCCATAATCATAACACTGTTAAGGAAACGGTGCAAGATTTCAAAAAAACTTTCTTTTTTGGAAAAGATGCGCTATAATAAAAAAACAAACTTTACAAAATTGTTCAAGTTAAGTCAGTTCAGACAAAGATCCCCAAGAGATTGAAAGTAAAATGAATAAATGAAAAGTGAATTTTGAGAAAGGCAGGTAATTATGACAAGAGAAAAATATGAATCGTTACCGCTCGCTACATTGCGGGAATTGGCAAAGGCAAGAAAAATGAAAGGAATTTCCACTTTAAAAAAAGGAGATCTGATCGAAGCAATGCTGGCGCAGGATGATAAAGAGAAACAGGAAGAGGCCAACGCACAGGCAAAAGAAGAAGTGAAAGAGAAAAAGAGGGAACGGATATCGAACAGCTTGACAGCGGGCGTACTGCAAACGGAATTTTAGAGGTGCTTCCGGACGGGTATGGATTTATCCGGTGTGAAAACTATCTTCCGGGTGAAAATGATGTATATGTGTCACCATCTCAGATCCGGCGCTTCAATTTGAAGACAGGAGATATCATCACAGGAAATACAAGGATTAAAACACAGTCTGAAAAATTCAGTGCACTTTTGTACGTATCGACCATCAATGGGCTGCGTCCGGCAGAAGCAGTAAAGCGCCATAATTTTGAAGATCTGACTCCGATTTTCCCGAATCAGAGGATTTCGCTGGAAACACCGGGAGCAACGACTGCAATGCGGATCGTAGATTTGCTCTCTCCGATCGGAAAAGGGCAGAGAGGAATGATCGTATCACCTCCGAAAGCCGGTAAGACAACCCTTCTCAAAGAAGTGGCACTCTCTGTTCAGAAAAGAGAGCCGGACATGCATCTTCTGATTCTTCTGATCGATGAGCGTCCGGAGGAGGTAACCGATATCAGGGAAGCAATCGCGGGACCAAATGTGGAAGTAATCTACTCTACATTTGACGAGCTGCCGGAACATCATAAGAGAGTATCCGAGATGGTGATCGAGCGTGCGAAGCGTCTGGTAGAGCATGGAAAAGATGTTATGATCCTGTTAGACAGTATCACCCGTCTGGCAAGAGCGTACAACCTGACTGTGCCGCCGTCAGGAAGAACCTTGTCCGGCGGTCTTGATCCGGCTGCACTGCATATGCCGAAGCGGTTTTTCGGTGCGGCAAGAAATATGCGTGAGGGCGGAAGCCTTACGATCCTGGCAACAGCACTTGTGGAAACGGGAAGCAAGATGGATGATGTTGTTTATGAAGAATTTAAGGGAACCGGTAACATGGAGCTGGTGCTGGATCGAAAACTTCAGGAGAAGAGAGTGTTCCCGGCGATCGATATTCCGAAATCCGGAACCAGAAGAGAAGATCTGCTGCTTAATAAAGAAGAGCAGGATGCAGTTTATATCATCCGAAAGGCAATGAATGGCATGAAAGCAGATGAAGCAGTGGACAATCTGCTGAATATGTTCTCGCGGACAAGAACGAATGCCGAGCTGGTGCAGACAGTAATTCGTCAAAAATTTATCTAAAATCACTCTTGTACGAAAGAAAATACTTGATTCTGACTCACAAAACAGATATTATATTCTGGTTGGTGTCCTGCAAAATGTGACAAAATGCGGGATGTTCAAGAATACTTGAATGATGAGAAACTGAGGAGGAAATCAAGATGTTTCGTGAAGAAATTGACATGGCAGGAAATGCAGCCAAAAAGAAAATCCAGTTCCTGCGGCAGCAGACAGGGGCATACTTCATCTCAGCGATGCTGGCGGGAATGTTTGTTGGATTTGGCGTTCTTCTGGCATTTACAGCAGGTGGAATGTTAAAAGAAGGCGGCGTGCCGGGTGTGAAGTTTATTATGGGAGGCTGCTTTGGCGTTGCCTCAGTCTGGTTTTGATGGCAGGAGCAGAGCTCTTTACAGGAAGTAATTTTGTGATGGCTGTTGGGATGTTTCAGAAGAAAGTGACATTTCAGGATTCTGTGACAGTGTGGGTGACCTGCTGGCTCGGGAATCTGGCAGGCTCTGTTCTGGTAGCAGGAATGTACTCTCTGACAGGACTCTGTACAGGAAGCGTACAGGCGATCATGGCAGATACTACAGCGATGAAGATGTCTGTAGAACCTCTGCCGCTGTTTATGCGGGCAATACTCTGTAATATCTTAGTATGTCTGGCAGTGTGGTGCGGAATTAAAATGAAAACAGAAACAGGAAAGCTGATTATGACGTTCTGGTGTCTGATCACATTTTTTACAGCAGGATTTGAACATAGTGTGGCAAATATGTCTCTGATGATGATCGGTCTTTTGAATCCGGCACAGTACGATATCAGCATCGGCGGATATGCCTATAATCTGGCTGTTGTAACCATTGGAAATATGGTGGGCGGTATTTTGTTCCTGGCAGTTCCGTATTTCCTGATTGGAAAAGAAAAAGCAGCAAAAAATTAAAAATTGAAAAAAGATAAAGTTTTCTTATTGAAAAAACTTGCAAAACAGAAAAAACTATGCTATTATGGTGTAGCTGTTTAGAGATTAGAATAATATTTTAAAATAGAGAGGTGAAAATCATGAGAGAAGGAATCCATCCAGAGTACCATCAGGCAACAGTAACTTGTAACTGTGGAAACACATTTGTAACAGGATCTACAAACGAGAGCATCCACGTAGAAATCTGCTCCAAATGCCATCCATTCTATACAGGTCAGCAGAAAGCTGCTCAGGCTCGCGGACGTGTTGACAAGTTCAACAAGAAATATGGTATTAAATAGGAAAAGACTATGGCAGGCTGAGGTGAATGTATCTCAGCCTGTTTTTCGTATACAGAAAAACAGGAGGGCAGTATGAAGTCATCAAATATAGGCGGACAGGCAGTGCTGGAAGGTATTATGATGAAAAATAAGACACGGTATGCAGTGGCTGTCAGAAAACCGGATCAGCAGATCGAGGTTTGCGTCAAAGAATACAAAGGTATCATCCCTGGCAGGGTGTTTATAAAGTGCCGTTTATCCGGGGAATCTTTAATTTTATCGATTCGCTCGTGCTGGGAATGAAAACTCTGACCTATTCGGCCAGCTTTTTCGAGGAAGAAGAGGGGGAAGTTCTTACTGAACAAGAGGCGCAAAAGCAGGAAAAACAAGAAAAGATCATGATGGGCTTTACGGTGGCATTTTCTATCGTGGCAGCGGTTGGGATTTTTATGGTCCTCCCGTATTTCCTGAGTGATCTTTTGAAAAATTATATTTCGTCCAGAGGGGTACTTACTGCGCTGGAAGGTGTGATCCGAATGGTAGTCTTTCTTTTGTATATTGGTTTGATTTCCAGAATGAAGGATATTCAGAGGACGTTTATGTATCATGGGGCAGAGCACAAGTGTATCAACTGCATTGAACACGGAATGCCGCTTACGGTTGAAAATGTAAGAAAAAGCTCCAGACAGCACAAGCGCTGCGGGACAAGTTTTCTCTTTTTTGTTATGATCGTCAGTATTATTTTCTGCTTTTTTATCACAGCAGAATCGCAGGTCTTAAAAGTAGGAATCCGGATTGCGCTGATGCCGGTGATCGCGGGAGTTTCTTATGAGATCATCCGCCTGGCGGGAAGCAGTGAAAATCCTGTGGTCAATGTTTTGAGCAAACCGGGAATGTGGGTGCAGATGATGACGACAAAAGAACCGGATGACAGTATGATTGAAGTGGCAATTCGGGCAGTGGAAGAGGTATTCGACTGGAAGGCGTATCTGGAAGAAAATTTCTCTAAGACAGAGGAATCCTTTGGGGAAAACAAGTGTACACAGGAGGAATGTGCCTTATGACCTGGAAGGAAGCCTGGAAAAGAGGAGCGCAGAGCTTACAAAAAGCCGGCGTGGAAGAGTATGATCTGGACGCCTGGTATTTATTGGAACATGTGACCGGAATTACAAAGGCTTCTTATTATATGGAGCCGGAGCACCCGATGCACGATCAGGAGGAGCGAGAATATCTGGAGCTGATCAGAAAGAGAAGTACACGGATTCCGCTTCAGCATCTGACAGGTGTTCAGGAGTTTATGGGACTGGAATTTCTGGTCAATGAACATGTGCTGATTCCGAGACAGGATACAGAAGTACTGGTGGAAACAGCGTTAGAGGTGTGCAGAAAGGAACAGATGGGAGAAATCCGACTCCTGGATATGTGCACCGGTTCCGGATGTATTCTTCTGAGTCTCCTGCATGAATTAAATCCCCGGACAGTGACAGGTGTTGGTGTGGATCTTTCAAAAGAAGCGCTGTGTGTGGCAGAGAGAAATGCTGAGAAGCTGAAGATCGATGCAGAGTTTCTGGAGAGTGACCTGTTTGAAAATGTAAAGGGAACTTATGATGTGATTGTATCAAATCCGCCGTATATCAGGACCTCTGTGATAGAAACACTGCAGGAGGAAGTAAAAGACCATGATCCGTATCTTGCGCTGGACGGAAAAGAAGATGGACTGTATTTTTACCGGAGGATCATTGAACAGGCACCTGCATACCTGAAAAAGAAGGGATGGCTTTTGTTTGAAATCGGTTCTGATCAGGGTGAGGATGTCAAAAATCTGATGGAACAGGCAGGATATACGGGCGTAAGCGTGAAAAAGGATTTGGCAGGTCTTGACCGGGTGGTCTTTGGCGTGTATGATAGGTAGGATGAGTAATAGAAAGGACGAGGAAAAAGATGTTTGATAAATTGGAGGATTTATTGATCCGCTATGAGGAAGTCATGGGCGAGCTTCAGGAGCCCGGTGTTGCAAATGATCCGGAGCGTTTCCGCAAGCTGATGAAAGAACAAAGTGATCTTGCTCCGATCGTAGAGGCATATAATGAGTATAAACAGTGTAAGCAGAATATAGAAGACAGCCTGATGATGCTGGAAGAAGAATCTGATGAAGAGATGCGCGAGCTGGCAAAGGAAGAGCTGAATGAGTCCAAAGCCAGAGTGGAAGAGCTGGAGCAGGAATTAAAGATCCTGTTGCTTCCAAAGGACCCGAATGATGATAAAAACGTAATCGTGGAGATCCGTGCCGGTGCCGGTGGTGACGAGGCTGCACTTTTTGCTGCGGAAGTATACAGGATGTATCTACATTATGCAGAGAGCCGCAGATGGAGAACAGAGATGATCTCTCTCAATGAAAATGGAATCGGCGGATTCAAAGAGTGTGTATTTATGATCACAGGACAGGGAGCATACTCCCGTATGAAATACGAGAGTGGTGTACACCGTGTACAGCGTGTGCCGGAAACAGAGAGCGGCGGACGGATCCATACCTCTACGATCACAGTGGCAGTGATGCCGGAGGCAGAGGATGTGGACGTTGTGATCGATGAAAAGATATCCGTATAGACGTCATGAGGGCATCCGGAAACGGAGGACAATGTGTAAACACAACAGACTCTGCAGTGCGTCTGACCCACTATCCGACAGGAATTGTGATCTACAGTCAGACAGAAAAATCACAGTTGCAGAATAAAGAAAAAGCATTCCGTCTGCTCCGTTCCAAACTGTATGAACTGGAACTGGAAAAACAGCAGTCCGCAGAAGCTGAGGCGAGAAGAAGCCAGATTGGAACAGGAGATCGTTCTGAGAAGATCAGAACTTACAACTTCCCGCAGGGACGTGTGACAGATCACAGGATCAAGCTGACACTTCATAAACTGGATACGATTTTGAATGGAGACCTGGATGAAGTAATTGACAGTCTGATCGCAGCGGATCAAAGCGCAAAATTGGCCAATATGAATGAATAGAATATAAAAAAGAAATAGAAATCGGTATACAGAATGAAAATGTAGCCGATTTCTGTTTTTTTCTCTACGGTAATACTATTTTTGGCGGACTTATCGTCCATTGTGTCAACTGTAATTTTTTTCAATAACAGTTTCCACTACATCATCAAAAACCAATCTGTTAAAAAGAAACTGGAGAACAATGAAACTTTGTCAGAGAAGGAACTTATGCTGCTTATCATTCTTCCACTTGCAAAGAAAGGCAAAGAAGTGAAGCAGAAAGTGATTGAGCAAGTAGTAGATTTGGCGAAACAGATTGAAGATGAAAACACACAGGCATTTGTTATCCTGGTATTTTGGTGAGCAGTGATAAATTTATAGACAGAGACTATGCGAAGTCAGTAAGGAGGTATTTGAGCATGACGAAAGTATTCCAGAGTTTAGAAGAAGAGAAATTAGAGGCTGTAAATATTGCCAAACGAAATGAACGGCATGATACTAATGTGGAGATTGCTAAGAGCCTGCTTCGTGACGGAATAGATACAGTAGTCATTATGAGAGCAACAGGCTTTTCAAAAGAACAGATTGAAGAAATCCGTAACAATATGTTGACAACAAAATAGGGTATCAGAACAGGCTGTCATTTACCGAGAGGTATCTGGCAGTCTTTTTGTATACTTAGCTTTTGGAAGGTGTATTGGGGTGGCTCTGTGTTTGTCCAGACCTTGATATTGTATTCGTGGTGTATGATTGGTATCCAAGTAAGAATGAAAAGTTATTATATCAAACAGCTTTTCATGTGAAGAATGTGCAGTTAAAGTGGTAGGTGCTTCTGAAGCTGAGAAGCTGTACAAAGAGTATCACGAAAAGTATCCGTATGACATGGAAGAAGTTGAACGTTGGCTACGAGACTTGTATGAAAACTAATACTTTGATAGGGGATATCCGAGGCAGGACTTGTTCCTGCCGATATTTTTATGATTCGCTCAGACCGTCAAGATATGCTTGAAGGCGTTCCTGCTTATTCTTGGTTAAAGCCCTGTATTTGTTAATCAGTTCATCCTCTTTTGGTGTCAGATTTTCATTTTGCAGTGGATATAATTCAAAGTCAAAAAATTCTGATAATGTGATATTTAACCCTTTGCAAAGTTTTTCAAGAGTTGCGATTGTAGGGCAGGTACGTCTGTGAATGATGTTGTTCAAACTGGAGTAGGGGATATCCGCTTCTTTCGCCAGACGGTACATAGAAAAATGCTTTGTTTTACGGATATAGCCAATACGCTCAAATACTTTATCTTCAATCATGTTATTACTCACTTTCGTTAGGATATTATCAGTATAATAAAAAAGAGTAATAAAAATCAGATATTAAAATGAGTTATATTGACTAATATATCAGAAGTGAGCTATACTCTTTAGAGAAACATGACCAGATGCTGAAAAAAGAAAAAGACATAGCGTATTATCAGCAATGCCTTTTTAACAAGAAGTTTGATTATTTGTTTTATTCTGGTTCCATGTTGTCCAATGCATATTCGATGCATTGAATAACTACTTTGTTAAAAGAAAGATTGTTTTTATTAGCGAGTGCTTGAACTTCGTCTATGAGATCCTTTGGCAATCGAAGTGACTTGTTTTCGTACTCAGTAGCTTCTTTTTTTTAATTTAAACATACAATACCACCTTTCATAGTATCTATTGTATTTTAGAAGTCAATGTGTTAATATATTTAAGATGTAATATATTTTATATTATAAAAAATAAGATAAAACAAAGGAGAAAAACATGAGAAGGAAAAGTTTATGGAAAACCTAATGATTGCAACAGCACTGACAGTTGTATTGGGGACTGCACCAGTGACGGCGTTTGCAGCAGATGTAGATTCAACAGTGACAGAGGCAGAGCAGACAGTACCAGAGGCAGACACAACTGTCAAGGAAGAAATTGCTGACCAAACTCAGGCATATACTGTAGACGTAAGTTCTACAACATTTGACGGTACTCAGGATATCGTAATCACATATACACTTAATACTTATGTTGAGGGAGATTCAGTATATGGGGATGTACCGCTGTTTGACGGACACACTGGAGTATTACGAGAAAAGGTTGCCAACAATGTATACAGATTTACAATTACAAAAGATGCACTGCAGGCTTGTATTGAGAGAAATGGTGCAACTAATGGGCAGACATGCGTATTCAACTCAGGTTATTCTTATGACGGAGACTTCCCAACAGTCACACTGACATACACAACTGGAGATAACGGAGACAACGGCAACGGAGAGACACCAGAGAAACCAGAAAATCCGGACCCAGACAACGGCAACGGCGACAACAACAACGGTGGGGATAACAACAACGGACAGACTCCAGAGAATCCAGACAACGGCAATGGAGACAACAACAACGGTGGACAGACACCAGAAACTCCAGATAACGGCAACGGACAGACACCAGAAACTCCAGACAACGGAAATAGCAACACAAACAACCAGAACAATACACAGAACAACACAAACAACAACCAGACAACAGCAAAACCAACAACAACTTCTCCAAAGACAGGAGATGCAACAGCTACACTTCCAGTAGCAGGAACAGGTCTTGCTTCACTTGGAGTTGCTCTGGCTACTGTATTGAGAAAGCGTAAATAATTTCAATAAAATCTTAACGAAGACCTTTACTACAAACATGTGGTGAAGGTTTTCTTCATTTTCTTCAGATTCTGTAATTCCTCAAGATTAGAAATTTCCTTCAGATTCAATTCCGCTTTATTGATATGATTTTAAACTATTATAAATAAAAAGTGGAAAGAAGGTGTTACATGATGTGAAAGACAGGAGACGTAGTCAAGCAGTTGAGAATATCAGAGAATACAGTGAGAGACTATGTCAATCTAGGCTGGCTCGCCTGCACGATTACTCCTACAGGCAGACGTCTTTTCGATGAAGAGGACATTGAAGTATTCAAGAAGAACTATTACAGAAAGAAGACAGGAGAAAATGAGCAATGAGATATAAAAGAGTCATCCTTTTTTGCGTTTCCCAAAAGAATATGCTATACTAACAAGATATCAGCGACATACTATGGAATAAACAAATTTAGAAAGAGGATATTATGGAAGAAATTATTTTTAGAAGACCGGCACTGGAAGATCAGGAGCTGATCCGTTCTTATTTTGACAAGGCACCAAGTAGAAGCTGTGAGAGGACATTTGTAGATGTGTTTTTGTGGGCTCGCCACTATGATGTGACATTTGCGGTCATAGAGGATACACTGGTGTTCCGTGACGGAGGAGACGATCCGGGCTTTGCTTATCCCGCAGGGGAAGAGGCTTGTGTGAAAAGAGCGCTGGAATTTTTGATGAAGTATAGTGAAGAACAGGGGTATCCGTTTAAACTGTACAACGTGACAGCGGAGAATTTTGCACAGATAGAAGCGTGGTTTCCGGGTGAGTTTGAATTAGAATATGACAGAGATCAGGCAGATTATGTGTATGAGTCTGAAAAACTGGCGACTCTGGCAGGAAAGAAGCTGCACGGAAAGCGAAATCATATTAACAAATTTCAGAAGCTTTATCCAAACTGGAGCTATGAACCATTGAATGATGAAAATATGGAAGAGTGCTTTCAGATGGCGTTGAAGTGGAGAAACCAGAACGGATGTGAGGAAGATCCGGGCAAAAATGCGGAGATGTGTGTTGCATTAAATGCACTGAGACTTTATAAAGAACTGGATCAGCGAGGCGGAGTGCTTCGTGTGGATGGACAGGTTGTTGCATTTACGATTGGAGAAGAGCTCTGCGAAGATACATTTGTCGTGCATATTGAAAAGGCGTTTGCTGATATTGACGGAGCATATCCGATGATCAATCAGCAGTTCGTACAGCATGAATGTACCGGGTATCAGTATGTGAACCGGGAGGATGATGCCGGTTCAGAAGGCTTGAGAAAAGCAAAATTATCATATCGTCCGGCATTTCTGGTAGAAAAAGGAATCCTGACGAGAAAGAACGCGTAGGTCAGTAAAAGAAAACGGGGTGGTATCATGATTTCAAAGAAAATGGAGCAAATGGTGGCGAACAGTTCAGCAATCCGGGCAATGTTCGAAGAAGGAAACAAAATGGCAGAAAAATACGGGGCGGAGAATGTCTATGATTTCAGCCTCGGAAATCCTAATGTGCCGGCGCCGAAGGCAGTGAAAGAAGCAATCGTTTCCATTCTGGAGTCAGAGGATCCTGTACGTCTGCACGGCTACACAAACAGCAATGCCGGGTATGCGGATGTAAGACAGGCAGTTGCGGATTCGCTTAACGCGCGTTTGGCACGGGATTTTCAGAACACAATATTACGATGACTGTGGGAGCTGCAGGTGGATTGAATGTCATTTTAAAAGCGCTGTTGAATCCGGGAGATGAGGTGATTACATTTGCTCCGTATTTTGGAGAGTACAGAAGCTACGTCAGCAATTTTGACGGAGTGCTGGTAGAGATTTCCCCGGATACAGAGACATTTCAGCCAAGACTGAAAGAATTTGAGGAAAAAATCACGGAAAAGACAAAAGCTGTGATTGTGAATACACCGAACAATCCGACCGGAGTGATCTATTCTGAAGAGACCATACAAAGGATGGCAGCGATTCTGAATGCAAAACAGCAGGAATTTGGAACGGATATCTATCTGATCTCAGATGAGCCGTATCGTGAACTTGCCTATGACAAAACAGAAGTACCGTATCTGACAAAATATTACGACAATACAGTGGTCGGTTATTCATTCAGTAAATCATTGTCTCTTCCGGGAGAGCGGATCGGATATCTGGTAATTCCGGATGAGGCGGCGGACAGTGAAATGCTGATACGGGCAGCGAACGTGGCGACCCGGATCCTCGGATTCGTAAATGCACCGACACTGCAGCAGAAGCTTGTAAAATACTGCCTGGAAGAAAAAACGGACATTTCGTATTATGACAGGAATCGAGAGGTATTGTATCAGGGGCTTCGCAATCTGGGATTTTCGTGTATCAAGCCGGAAGGAGCGTTTTATCTGTTCATGAAGTCTCCGGTTGCAGATGAAAAGCAGTTCTGTGAAGCAGCGAAGAAGTATCATATTCTGATTGTTCCGGGAAGCTCATTTGCCTGCCCGGGATATGTCAGACTGGCATATTGTGTATCTTATGAGACGATCATAAATTCTCTGCCGGAATTTGCAAAGCTGGCAGCAGAGTACAAGGAGGGTAAGGATGAATCAGGCAATTTTAGATAAGATTCGAAAAGTAGAGCCGTATGTGCCGGAGAACAGCCGAAAGAGCGGGTGATCAAGCTCAATACCAATGAGAATCCGTATCCGCGGCGCCGGGAGTTGCGAAGGTATTAAAAGAGATGGATGCGGACAGTCTTCGCCTGTATCCGGATCCGGCAGCAGATATCCTGGTGGAAGAACTGTCCAGGTTTTATCGTGTCGGGAAGGAGCAGATTTTTGTAGGCGTTGGCTCAGATGATGTGCTTTCGATGTGCTTTCTGACCTTTTTTAACTCGGACAAACCGATTCTGTTTCCGGATATTACTTATTCTTTTTATAAAGTATGGGCGCAGTTATACAGAATCCCGTATCGCTGCCCGAAGCTGGATGAGCAGTTTTGTCTGGTAAAAGAAGATTACTATGCAGAGAACGGAGGGATTATTTTCCCGAATCCGAATGCACCGACAGCGATTTATGAGGATCTGGATTTCATCGAGGATATTTTGCGTCACAATCCGGACTCTGTAGTGATCGTGGACGAGGCTTACATTGATTTTGCAGGAAAATCTGCGCTGGAGCTGATTGACCGCTATGAGAATCTTCTGGTTGTGCAGACGTTTTCAAAGTCCAGATCCATGGCAGGGATGCGGATCGGATTTGCAATCGGAAATCCGGAGCTGATCGGATATCTAAACGATGCCAAATATTCATTCAACTCCTACACAATGAATCAGGCGGCTCTGCTCTGCGGAGCGCAGAGTGTGAAGGAGGAAACGTATTTTCACGAATGTGTAGACCGGATCGTAGAGACAAGAGAATGGGCAAAACAAGAGCTTGCAGAGCTTGGATTTACATATACAGATTCCAGAGCGAACTTTCTGTTTGTCACACATCCGGAATTTGAGGCATCTGAACTGTTTGAGGCCCTAAAACGGGAGAAAATCTATGTGAGATACTGGAACAGCGAGAGAATCCGTCAGTATTTGAGAATTACAGTAGGCACCAGACAAGAAATGGAGAGTCTGCTGGAATTTTTGAAAAAATATAGTAAGGAAAGAGGAAAAGGTAAAAAAGAATGTTAAAACAGATTTTACAGGGAATGGTAGTTGGAATTGCAAATATCATTCCGGGTGTCAGTGGTGGAACAATGATGGTGGCAATGGGATTATATGATCATCTGATCCATGCAATCACACATTTAAAAAGTGAATTCAAAAAAAGTATGAAACTTCTGATTCCGATCTTTTTAGGAGCCGGAATCGCCATTGTTGTGTTGTCCCGTCTTTTTGAATATTTACTGGAGGTGTATCCGATTCCGACCAATTTTGCGTTTTGCGGTTTGATCGCCGGAAGCCTTCCGTTTATTTTTAAGAAAGTCAAAGGACATTCTGTGACAGTCGGAAAGATCATTCCGTTTTTGATCTTCTTTGGAATCGTGATCACAATGGCGCTTTTAGGAGAGACAAATGGTGCTGCCGCGGATGTGAGCTTTGGGGTTGTCAATGTGATCAAATTATTCCTGGTAGGAGTGGTTGCGGCTGCAACAATGGTAGTGCCGGGGGTGAGCGGATCGATGATGCTGATGCTGCTCGGATATTATGATACGATTTTGAAAACGATCAATCAGTTTATCGATGCACTGATCGCATTTGATGTCCAGAAGATCCTGGTGCAGTGTGGAATTCTGATTCCGTTTGGAATCGGCGTTGTGATCGGAATCTTTCTGATTGCAAAGCTGATCGAGTTTATCTTTATGAAAGCGGAAATCCATGCATATTATGCGATCATCGGTCTGATTCTGGCATCTCCGATCGCAATTTTGTTAAAAGTAGACTGGAGCGGACTCTCTGTATTGACGATAGTAGTCGGAATCGTGACATTTTGTCTCGGATGGTTTACAGCAAGTAAGCTTGGCGGAGAATAAAAATTAAAAAGAAAGGGAAGAATGCGCAATTTATTTTGGCATCCTTCCCTTTTTTGTATCCTGATCTTGTAGAAATTCGGTGTATTCGAAAAGCTGTTGTCTGGAATCCGAAGACAGATTCAGATACGCACAGAGCAGACGGTATTCGGAAGAATCCGGCGGAACAGAAATACCGTTGGTTTCAGAGCCTGTGAGCAGATAATCAACCGATACGTGAAAATAGTCTGCAATCTGAAGCAAACGTTCGTAGTCCGGCTGCTTTCCTTTTGTCTCATATCCCGCGATTGTGGAGCGAGTAAGTTTTAAGTGAGAAGCCAGCTGGTTCTGGGTGACATGATTTTGTTCTCTTAATTCTTTTAATGTAGATGAAAACTTCATATGTACCTCCTGAATAATGTGTATTTTAACAGTTTGCTTCCATTTATTGACAAAAAGTGACAAATATCAACAAAATGAATAAAAAGTGACGAAAAGACACTGTCTGGCAGAACGGGGAAACACATTGACACCTCCATGGAAAATCCGTATAATGAAATTGAAGAAAAGAAAGGATGACAGAAAGTATGTTTGCAAAAAATGATGAAGAAAAAAGAAATCGTCTTTGGAAGACTGCGATATCAGTATCCACACTGGTTATTATTCTGATCGCAGTATTCTTTGTGATAAAATTATTTACATCGAATCCTCTGGAAGGAACGTGGGTACGGGAGGACAGTGATCTGATGCTGACGATCTCGGGAGAGGATCAGGCGGTTGTGCAGTGGCCGGAGGAGTTTGAATCAGCAGATGTAAGAGTTTCGGTAGAGTGCAGCGTAGATACAGATATGAAAGTGATCACTCTGCATACAGATGCTGCCGAATTGCAGAAAGCAGCAGAGGAGTCCGGTGTAGATACAGCCAAACTGGATACTGCACTGCAGAAGCTGGACGGTACGTATGAATATAATCTGGAGCAGAAAGAACTGACATTGACTGAACGGGAATATGGCAGCCAGATGACATTTACAAAAAAATAAGGAACAGACAAAGACGGTGGATGCGGGGATTTTTAAAAAATTTCTCATCCGCCGTAAATTTAACATTATTTTTGGGAGAACAGGAGGAAAAAATGGAGATGTTGAGAAATCGAACAAAAGAAATACGGATTGGAAATGTATGGATCGGAGGAAGTCATCCGGTAGCGATCCAGTCTATGACAAATACAAAGACAGAGGATGTGGCGGCGACAGTGGAGCAGATTCTCGCTCTGGAGGCAGCGGGATGTGAGATTATCCGCTGCGCAGTGCCTACGATGGAAGCTGCGCTTGCGTTGAAAGAGATCAAAAAGCAGATTCATATTCCACTCGTTGCAGATATTCATTTTGATTACCGGCTTGCCATTGCTGCCATTGAAAACGGGGCGGATAAGATCCGTATCAATCCGGGCAACATCGGTTCCAAAGAGCGTGTGCAGGCAGTAGTCGAGAAGGCGAAAGAGTACAATGTGCCGATCCGAGTGGGCGTCAACAGTGGTTCTCTGGAGAAAAATCTGCTGGAAAAATACGGTGGTGTGACGGCTGAGGGAATCGTGGAGAGTGCGTTGGATAAAGTACGCATGATCGAGGAAATGGGGTATGACAATCTGGTGGTGAGCATCAAATCTTCAGATGTTCTGATGTGCGTCAGAGCTCATGAACTGATTGCAGAAAAATGCCAGTATCCTTTGCATGTTGGAATTACAGAGTCCGGAACGGTTTACTCTGGAAATATCAAGTCTTCCGTAGGACTTGGGATCATTCTGCATGAGGGGATCGGAAATACCATCCGGGTCTCTCTGACCGGAGATCCGACAGAAGAAATCCGTACCGCAAAGCTGATCTTAAAAACACTGGGAATGCGAAAAGGCGGGATCGAAGTAGTTTCCTGCCCGACCTGCGGACGTACCAGGATCGATCTGATCGCTCTTGCAAATCAGGTAGAAAAGATGGTGCAGGACATTGATCTGGATATAAAAGTGGCAGTGATGGGATGTGTGGTCAATGGCCCCGGAGAAGCAAAAGAAGCGGATATCGGAATCGCAGGCGGTATCGGAGAAGGGCTTCTCATCAAAAAAGGTGAGATCGTAAGAAAAGTAAAAGAAGAGGAATTGTTAGAAACACTGCGTCAGGAGTTATTAAATTGGAACAGGTAAAGAACGAAAAGACATTTTTTGAGGTTTTCCCGACCTTGCGGGCAGATGGAGAATTGAAAATGTTGTTTCAGGATGTGGAAGTGAAAAAGATCACGACCAATTCTACACGAGAATTTTTGCATATTCATATGGTCAGTCATCATCTGATCCCGAAAAAGGTGATCTGGAAAATGGAGCAGAGTATCAAGGAGCAGCTGTTTGGAACGGCATCGGTGGCAATCCAGATCGAAGAGTTTTATGTGTTATCGGAGCTGTATACACTGGAGACGCTGCTTGCAGAATACAAGGAGAGTCTTGTTCTGGAACTGGAAAAGAAAAGTGTACTGGCAGCCAGTATGTTTGAACAGGCAGAGCTGCATTTCGAAGGGGAAAAATCGTATGTGTAGAGCTTTTAGACAGCATTGTTTC
>ENA-OQDE01000530-OQDE01000530.1-human-gut-metagenome-genome-assembly--contig:-NODE-530-length-21932-cov-2.768402_pt1 | contig 21932 bp, 31 predicted proteins | sample MGYA00242768_ERZ504595 | MGnify/ENA primary metagenome ERZ504595 (study PRJEB26092, sample SAMD00036307) | human gut metagenome | host: Homo sapiens | study: EMG produced TPA metagenomics assembly of... | reverse complement strand
TTTAAAACATTTGGTCATTATAGATTGAAGTTGTTTGTATGCACTTAATTTATCAAATTGACTGGATGTTTCATCTCTTATAATATTGACAAGACTTTCTGCCTTATTTTTCAATTCATCAAAATGTTTTTTTGAGTCTCCATAGCAGCATTATGCTTTCTTATAGCTCTTTCGGAGACAGATTCTGCTGTAGCACATTTGTAAATTGCATACCCAAGCCCTGCAAATGCGGCAGCTGCTAATACATAAGGATTAGTTAACATTGCAGCAGCATTTTTTAGTTGTGCAATAGTTTGAGCTTTGAGGGCTTTTGTCAATAAGATACGAGAAGATGTATTCTTTGCAATCATTGTTGCCTCAATAGCGTACAAGCCTTTCTTTAGGACTAAATCAGCGGCCTCAATAGCACGCTGTCGATTTACAATTGCTGTTACCGTTGCATATACTTGCTTAGCAGTACTTACAGCAAGAATACTGCCTTTGTATCCTGCAAGGGCAGTCGTAACAACAACTATTAATGCTCCTATTTCTTTCAATGCTTCTTGAGCGCTTCCGTCAGCAAAGGCTTCATTCATAGATTGCGCTGCACTGGATATTTCCTTTAAGATTTCTTTTCCTAACGGGCGAAGGGCAGCTGTTATATTATTACCAAGAAGCTTCATTTGATTCTCGGCTGATGAGGACATTTCTATAAAAGCAGCTTCTGCGGCACCTGTTGCATTTTTCATTTGTTCCAGATCGGACGCAGCACCTACTGCATTTTGTCCGGTTATCATTAGTGCAGCCTGTAAAGCTTCGTCGGTACCCAATAATTCTTTCATTTTTGTAGTACTTCCGTTTGCTTCGTTATAGATCAGCTGTAATGCTTCCTGGAAAGAACGTCCGGAAAAGGCTGCATCACCTAAATGGTTAGCCGTTCCCATAATTGCCGCACGTATTTTAGTCATCGCTTCGGCTGTTGGAACACCTTGTTTGGTTATTGATACGACAGCTGCTAGCACGTCTTCAATATCAATACCGAAGGACGAGGCAATGGGAGCAGCTTGAGCAATACTCTTTCCAAGTTCTCCCATTGTAGTTTTACCAAGCTTGGCTGTGGTAAATAACATATCAGAAACAGATTCTGCTTCAGAAGCTCCTTTTTTATATGCATTAAGAATTGTAGTGATAGCATCTGCCGAAGTAGCCGTTTCTGTAACGCCGCCGATAGCAGCCTTAGCAGATACTTTTAGAATATTCATAGCATCCGCTCCATCATGTCCTGCAGATACAATCTGATATAGTGCTTTCGCTGACTCTACGGCTCCGACTGGAACCTCTCTAGTCATATCAATAACGCTATTCATAAAATCGGTAAGACTGCCTTTTATCCCGCTTGAAAGAGTAGCAACTTCTTTCATGCTTTGCTGGAACTGCTTTTCGAAGTTATATGCTTCTTTGGCTGCTTGAGTAAAAGCGATTCCCGCACTAATGCCAATCCCTCCGAATACATCAAAAGCGGTAATTTCACCGGCCATTGCTTTATGATTCCCATCGCTTCTTGACGCCCGGAATATAGCCCTGAATTATCTATACCTGTAGCGAAATATAACGCACCATCTTTATTCTGAATACCCATATAGCATTTATTCTTAAAATATAAAGAGGAGGTAAAATTTGGCTATTTCGAGAAGAATAAGCATCTTTGCAGTGTTCTAAGACCAAGGAACGATTTTTATTTCAACGTATTAGGGAGTTGATTCGCCTACTATACCACAATATAGGCTATCAATTCCCTTTGCTACATAATCCTAATGCGTTGCAATAGATTATGTTCTTGGTCGGAAAGAATAGGGGAGAGATAGCCTTTTTCTATAATATATAAATTACTATTCATTAGCGCCATGACCAAGGAAAATGAGAACGTATCTGTAGCGAATAAAAGGAACTACACAGAAGAAGAAATTAATGCTGCTTACAAGAAGGGCAAGGATGAAGGAAGAATTGAAGGGATGCTCGCTTATCAGAAAAGATTGATTGAGAATCTACAGCGGGATAATGCATCTCTCAATCAGAAGCTTCAGGAGATTAAAAAATAATCCCCCATATCTTCACAGATACAAGGGACTAGAAAACATACTCTAAACCAATTTATAAAAAAACAGTTAACCTAATATATAAACACAATGGCAAATTACCTTATCGTTTGACCTTTCCAGCAATATCGTTATATTTCTTTATCCTGACTGTCTTACTAGGGTCATCAAAAGACGGAAGTTCTACCCACTCATAATCTCGTCCTTCAACATTTCCGTCTTCGTCAGTCGTCTTATTACGCTGTCTCATCACAAATGAGTACTCCTGAAGCAATATCTCTATTAATCCATAGCTACTATCCAACGTCTGATTAAACGTTAATCCTAGAGCTTCTTTTGCAATAACTAAGAATCTGCTTTGGTTATATCCTTCCAACTTTGCAGATTCTTCCGAGCGGCTATTATCTCCGTCTCTCGTAGCGGGCTCACGTTCCGAAGCATCGTGATAGAGGTACAAAAAGGGTGATACCCTATGCGATATATGATTGCATTGAATAATATGCGTATATCCTCCCATGTCGTATTGTCAATGAGGGCTTTTTTAAACCATGCCGGTGGATCACTAGGTTGTTATGAATGCCCAGGCAAACGACATCAAGAAGTAGTCCTCCATATTTATTCATCAATTCTGGAAAATCAGCATTCAGCTCACCATCTTTCACAATCATTTTATCAATATCTTCCTTTTCAATTTCAAGGAGAAGCGGACGAATTCTAAACCATGTCCGGACAGTGATAGGCTTTATTACAATACAATCACCGGGATCCTTTCCTTTTGGAATAGAATCTCGGTTAGTAAAATCAAATGGAATCTTGACAGGCTGCTCCGTTACAGATTCCGATTCTTGCTGAAATAAGTTCTTTATACTCATAATTTCCTCAAGGAGCCTAGCCCGTTGTACTTCCGGGCAATACTTCCGGTTATTTGCAACTAACCTTCAATACTTTCAGCTCCATCCTTCAATAGTTTGTTCCTGTAGACGGAATCGAACCGCCGGTCTCTACTTAATAAATGTAGCGCTCTAACCAACTTAAGCTATACAGGACCGTTAATTATTTTTTCGCACCACTTGGAGCAGCTTCTCCGCTTTCGACATTCGCTGCATTAGCTGGGGCTTCTCCGCCTTCGGCAATAGTAACTACTTCGCGCATAAAAGCGGTCTGTCTCTTACCGTCTACAGTAACAGCAGCCTGCATATATACACGAACAAGCAATAACTCTGCTTGTTCTGATCCGGGAGCCTGCGAAATCTTTGAGGCGATCTTACCATTCACGATGGTATAAACGACCTTCTTACCGTTTTTAGGTAATGTTTCGCACTGGAACGTTTTTGAAATAGAGGGAGTGTTAATAGGCTTTTTCCAAATGTTTTTTCCGCCTGTTGTATCTACTTCACCGCCTGCCAGTTCTTTGAGAACCTCATTTGATGGAGTAGGGATAGAGAACTCGACATAATCTGTCGTATCTTTCACAAGTTCAACATAAAAAGGTTCTTCACTGCCTTCCACTTCAATTTTTACTTCTTTGGGATCTGCAAAGTTGAATGCAACACTCCCTTTGGTCGGAAGGGGATAATCTTTGAGATCTGCACCGGGAACGCCGTCACCGACTGTTCCAAATTTAATTTTACCTAGCCATAGCGATAGGTCTTACTTCTCCTGCCATAATTATTGATCTATTAAAATTTCTAATCTAATATTTGTACAAGCGAATTTCTCTTTCAAGTCCGGCATTGGAACACTCCAGAGAACTGTCACTTCTTTACATACACCGTCATTACTATTGATTGAATCAAGCGACTTCCGCACCTTACGCTTTAATTCTTTCATTCGTTGACGTTTTAACATACCATTCTCATCACTCCAAGGTACGAAGATATTGATGTTAACAGGCACTTTATTGATAAAGTCAAGTTCATTCAATTGCAGATGATTGATAACGATATGTTCATTGGTCAAGCCTGCTTCCGATTTGTCCTTGTAAATCATAACATCGGTGCCCGCAGCGGCCACAGCATTATAAACTATATCTACAGCGTCAAATTCATCCATAGCTACATATTACTAAAAAATAACTTCAATGTGTCTCTTAGGTATTTCTCACATTGCGTATTAGCCCCTGAAACGACTTCATACCCTTTAGCTTCCACGGCTGCCGCATACTCCATTCCTGCAACACCTACCAACACATAACCACCGGTATGCGATAACGAGACTTCCTTGGCGAGCCTGTGTCCCTTATATTTACCGGTAATTTTATCAGTTCCTTTGTCACTCTCTTGGAAGTTTTCTGTAAGCACTTCACCGTCTTTTGCAATCACATACCCGATAGAGGAACGAAGATTACCACTATGATCATCAAATGAAGCACTTTTACGAGCCACTTCGACAAACTTTTCACCAGCACCTTGTAGAAGTTTCAACATTCTTTCTTCTGCTCGGTTTTGAAAGTGATCGAACCAACGTTCTAGTGACTGTTGGTCGAATAGGGGAGTCATGCCGTTTTTCATACGTTGATAATTGAATGTGATTGATAAGGTTCCCAACAGATAACCGGTACATCAATACCCTTTGATGCAACTTTCAAACGCAAAAACTTACTATCTGCCGGCGGTTGCATTTTGGAGTAGAAATAGCCATGTACCTGTGTTTCATCACCAGCCGAATTGTGTTTTAAAACAATTCTTCCATCGCTTACCGGGTCGTAGCGTCCGGGGACAGATATTTCAACCGGTTTCCCAGGAACCCATTCACCATTAACTAAGTGCCGTTAGCCTCAATAGTAACTATTGCTGTATGTGGATACCGTTTTACCATCTGTTGCCAGCTCTCCCTTTGATAATGATTCGTTTCTCAAGTTTAGCAGCTTTCTCCGGCTCCCCGTTCTCTATGTACAGTTGCTTTGCAGTCTGAATATAGAAAGAACGGGGATGAGTGATAGAAAGCTTGTTTTCACTGAAATCTTGAGAGTTTACCATCATGGCATACATATCAGCGACACAAAGACCGACTTGCTTCATGCTTTCAGTAGTACATTCCGCTTCGGGGTTGATACCCCGCCTAACGAAGACTACCTTATCCAAGAAGCCTTCCATATCCCCAATAGATGGATATTCCAGTATTGTTTCTCTGATTGTTGCCATTATAGTTTACTCTTCATCTGTTTTTTCAGTATCTTCATCGGCCGCCCATTCCTTGGCATCAGTTTTCATGATATACATTGCATCAGGATCGTTGACTACCGGGATGGCATTAGCTTCTGCTTTAGTCCACTCTTTGAACGGTTCAAGTTCAGACCACTTGCTGATAAAAACAAAGTCTTTTTTCAGTGTTGTTGCTTTCTTCTTGTACTCGACAGAATGTTCCGCTGCAATAGGACCATGTTGGATGTCACCGCATTGTAAATCTTCCAAAAAACAGATATTAGCGGCTTCCCATGGATTGATCGTAGTGCGATTATGAGAAGCATCTTCAATACGAACAGCCGGGCTCACTAAGACAATTTGAACACCTTCTGTATTCTCTTGTGCAGAGAGATATTCATTGATAACTTTCTTGGAGATAGTCAGCTTTTCTTTCTGATTGATCCAGCCTTTAACTTTCTCGATAACGGCTTTCTGTTTCTTCAATAAAGCAAATCGATCTTTACGCATCACTACGTACTTAATGGTAACACCATCAGCAGAGGCAGAAACTACTGTATCTTCAATGTCTTGCAATCCGTCTGCAGTGTTTGCATTTGCCCAGTCAGCAGCAGAAACCTTTTTATTTTCATTCTTCATACCACAACCAACAAATTCCTCGGTAACAATACCGTTATTATTGCTTGAGTTTAGAGTGAACCCACCTTTAGACATCAGCTGCATGCACCACCATTCGAAACGTCCACGAACAGCGTTATATACAAAGTCCTGATCTTTGAAAGCGAGGTCAAGGATAGATTTCAAATCCGAATCACCTTCACAATCACGGCTAAGTTGCCGGTATTCGTTCCAGTCGCTTTCATTCATACCACGCTTAACGCAGTCTTGGGGATATCACCTGACATCTTACCTACAACTTCACGTTTCTTTTGCGGTGCAGAAGAATCAAAGCTGATAACGTCTGCAATAACAGGAGCACCTTTCTCTCCGGTCAAAGTTCCCATTTCAGAGAATCTTTCTGCTTTACACCGAAGAAGTTAGGGAAGAATACCGGCTTAACCTTACGTGAGTTAAGTCGTGCTCCCATGTTCTTACGGTTCACTTGTTTAATTAAACTTCTTTCCATATATCATTATTTTAATGGATTAGACAAAACGAATAAAACCAAGCGTTGCCTTCAGGTCTTTATCAATCGGGTAAGGCATTACACTCTCATTAACAGTACCACGCACAAGGAGACCAGACTGTTGATTTGCAACAGTTACATCTACTTTGTTCATAGTAATAGCTTCCGGTACATACTTGAACTTGGCGGCATTAGCAGCAGCTTTTACGTTAGCCAAAATAAGCACATCACCAATAGCAGCAGCACCAATAGCACCAGCAACGGTAATTGTATCATAAGAAGCATTGCTCTTATCAATAGCAGCAATCAAATCAGACGCCCCCTTAAGAGCACCGCCAACTGTAATTGCTTCTCCGACTTTAAACAGATGCCCTTTTGCGACTTGTACTGCCGTGGCAGCAGCAGCGACGGCGGCTGTAACCTTTGCCGTTTTTACGACATGATAAAGTCCATTGGAATCTTTACCCACAATCACAAGCGGAGGAAGTTCGTCAATGATTCCCTTCAGTTCCGCACGAGCATGGTTCCACCGCCTTGGATGTCCTCGATAATCTTCTCTATACCGGGAGCATACTGAAATTCAGTTTCTTTTTTTCTAAACATAATACAATGAATTAATTATTAATCTTCCAGACCGAGGCTGGCAACTCCGTTATCAGAACCTTCTTCATCTTCCATCAAGTCCAGCCATTCTTTCTCTGAACGCTCTTTCGGCTTGTAAGAGTTAGGCTTGTAATCACCACCGGCGACTTCATCATCAATAACAGATTGTTTGATTTCGGCAAATTCTTCTTGAAGCTCTTTAATCTGGTCTTCAACAGAAGTTTCAGAATTGACATCAATACGATTAAACCATTTTGCAGGGAGTTTAGAATCTGCAAACAATGCTTTAGCAGATGCCTGCTTCGTAGAAGTAGTGACTGTTGTAGCGACAGTAGAGACAGATGCAGCCAACTCGGAAATCTGTTTCTGCTGGGCTTTCAACAACTTAACAACAGAAGCAGGCAAGCCTTCGAGATCTTCGTCCTCGTCTTCATCTTCTTCGTCATCTTTCGGCTTCTTAGTTTTTTTAGTCTTAGTTGTCTCAATAGGTTTTCCATCCTTCAAACCGTATTTTTTCTCATAAGCGGCAATAGCAGCATCAATACTGGCTTGACTGCCTTGTTCATTTGATACCAAGTCCGGAAGAATATTATCCTTGAATAACCCAATATAGTTATCCAGATTCTCTTCACTTTCGATGTCAAAAAGAGCTTGCACCTTGGCCGCATACTTTTCAGGAATTCCAGCTTTTTTTCAAAGCTGCTTTGATGGTTGCTAAAATCTTCATACTTTTTTCCTTAAAATATATTGGGAGTAAATTTTTCCTGCTTATATATTTTATTTCAGAATCAAATGCATACATTTGTAATTAAGTTAAAGCGTAGAATGGATTATATAGAAGATAGACATGAATATTACAATGTGTATATATCTAAGTGTACACAATGCAAGCATTAATTTTGATAAATTAAAATGCCCGGCATACCCTAATGGTATTCCTGTTAAATACCTTGATGGTTCACAGGTACATGACAAAAAAGAAAGCGACCAAAAAGGGGAGTTCGTCTTCCTAAAAGAATCCAATTAACTAGTTTTCGCTTTTGTATAACTCCATCCCATTTTTTCGGATATCCGTTTCCATAATATATGATAATGGACCACTGAAGCCATTGTTGGGGATAGTGTATTATTATTGATTCTAGCAGTAAACTCTGCTCTTAGTTTGTTATTCTCCCGATTCACTAGCTTTTCGAATTTACTAATTGTAATTCCCCATCCTTCTTCGGGACGTTTCATAGCGAATGTATAATTAGGTGTTACAGCTCTCATTTCTGATACATTATGGGCTATTGCAAGATACATATCAGCCGGACTGAATGAGTTGCCAATTCGTCCCAAACTCTTTTCTGGCTCTTGCCAGCCTCTTGGGTGATTATGTGTAAAAATGCAATCCTTCATCTTCGCACATTCTTCATCCGTAAACTCAACACTATATTTGGCTCCGCGCTTATCGATTACAACATTACCATTCTTGTCAAATAAGACTCCTGTCTCAAAGCTTTTATTCAGGCGTATTTCATTCTCTGTGTTGGTTATTTTGTTATAGAGTTTTCGTTCATTCCATTTTTGTTTAATATCTGTAATTTCAGCATCAGTCTTGATACGTTTAGGTTTAGAAACCTTTATAACTTCATTCGTAATAGGTTGGGAAACTATTTCTCTTTGTAGTCCTCCATCATTGGTAAAGTTATCCTTATACCAGAAAGCCGATTACAATCCGTCTTTATTCTCGCTGACGAAATCCTTTGCTCCCTGGGGAATGTCTGTAATAACCTGCTCTTTCGGAACTGTGTCATTCAGCAGAAAATCCGCAAAATTTTCTGGTTCCATCGTAATGGGAGTAGCGAAGCAGATACAGAAAGGATGGAAGCCTGTAAACTTGAATGTTTTAGGATATTTTCCAACCATCGCATCACAGATCTTACACGGTCCGCGATTATTGGCCGAACGCTGTATCTCAATTCCTAGTATAAAATCCTGTTTACTCCAACGTTCATAGTCTGCACTACGATAAGCTGTGTTCGTAGTTGTTGCAGATGTTCGGAGAGCGTTCTTGTATGCAGAGCGGTATACACCTTGCCCTGGATGATAATCTTTCATCGGTTGTGATAGAACCAATTCACCTTTCTCATTTCGGATCCGGCGAAAACGTTTTTGGGGATTTTGCAATTTGCCGTATATCACTACTGATTCCGTTTGAATTACGTCCGGCAACTACGCCGCTATCAAGATAGAATTCGAGTTGCGATTTCGTTTGCTGTGTAATATTCCAAACTCTATCAGACAATTTTAGACCGTTGGAATCTATATCATTCTTTAGAGCCTCAAATGCAGATAGGCTATGAGTAAACATTCCATCCTTAGTTGCGCTAGAAATAGACATTCCCTTGATGAACAGGGAAATAAAATCATCATTCTTCCTCTCTGCTCGTTCCCAGCCATCCTTTTGGAATGCGGAAATATTAGCATATAACATTGATTCAAGGTTTAGTAGTTCCCGGTCAACCGCACTCTCTATTCCCTGATTGCTTATCCATACATTGTTTTCCCCGCATCTGACCATTTACGGAGATACGGGGAAACAGAAGTATAAACTGATTAAAGATATTGGCTATTACGGCCTGCTGTGCAGCAACTTTCTGTATATGCTGTTTATCGTAGAAAGAAAGTCCAGGCATAGTTAAAGTGTAGCTCCTAGGAATGAATTGTTTTGAGCGGTATCTTTCTCATCTTGTTTCTTGCGGGCTAACTCTTCTTCAACATCATCCGTATATGGTGAATTTTTAATAATCGTCTCTTTGCTATTGAATTGGGATGCTGTTTCAAGATTCTTTAGTTCTTCAGCCAGGTCCTGTGGGAGAATACTGCCAAACTCCACCTCAATAAAATTATCATTTAGCTGTGATGCATACTTAGTATGTGTGATGTTAGCCATTCCTGCTTGAACTATTGACACAGTACGTTGAACTGCAGGGCCGAAGATTTCCATCTGCTCACTGGCTTTAATTTCCGCGTCAATCAGCATAAATCGGCGAGATGTTCCGCTTAAATTACCTAATCCCATTAGCTTATTCATTGATAAATCAGGGCTGGAAGCTCCGGAGTGTATGGCATCGTCTAATTGGTTAAGCTCGAGTGTTACGGATTCGCAGGACTGCTGCCACGCTAAGTAGTCGGCATCACCATGATACGATGTACCGGTATCAGGGTCTATTTCCATTCCGAAGTTCAATTCCTTGCCAACGGTTTCTTTACTTGGTAGATTTGCAAGACCATAGGTTTTTAAAATTGGTTCAGAGAAATAATCGTTTGTATCTGACAAACGGGAAAGCCTCATTTCCTTTTTATCAATCAAGTTGGCAACATCTTCCCAATCAGGGCAATCTACTTCGGCATATACTACAGGAATCTTTCCAAAGAGGTTTTTTGTCTTTTTCACTAGCCAAATGCCGTCCATTACTCCGGAATAGATAACATCTTTCGTGTATATCTTCACGCATTCACAAGTACGGCCATTGACTTCTGCATTGTATTTATAGATGAAGCCGTCCATATCGTCGTCCTCGTCGAAATGTGGATAGAATTCACATTCGATATTGTTATCTTTAGGAGTAGAAAGAATCTTAACCTTTAATTGGCTTTTTCCATCATCCCGGGTAACTGGATAGAAAACAATAGCTGCTTTGGTTTCTGAAAGAACTTTTCTAGCAAACTCTTTCAAAACTGATTGCATCTTGAGTTTACGCTTATAGATATTCTTAAATTCGGTAAAACCGTTATTTGGGTCTTCAGCTGTGATAGTCATTTCACCACCAAACAAAAAGGCAACAGAGGTACGAACTATCTTCTTTGGTAGATTAGTCACAATTTGAGCGACTTCTACAGTTTTATCCTCTAGTCTCCTTGGCTTTTCTTCTCCTGTATCGGGATCAACTTCTTTTTCTGTCTCTGAATATACAGCGATCTTCTTCGGTTCGCGATATCCGACAGATTCTTTACGTCGAGTCCTGTCGCCATCGTATTCTTCCATATACTCGCGAGGATTACGGTTCTCTCGGGTATCAACGCATAAATCTCCGACTATGCTTCCGAAGTCTTCATTTTTTAGAATATCCTTAATGTCTGGCATATACTTTTCTCTTAAAATATAAAACGCCTAACATTACTTCGTTATTTCTCTTATAAATCTTATCACATAATAAATGGCAAAACTAAGGAAGATTATGGGAAAATTGCGCTAAGATTCTCAAAATAGTCCTTGATTTATTTTTTCCAATGTATTTAAATACTTTTGAGTCGCATACTTATTAATGATAGAAAATCCTCCATTGACATCTAGAATAATAAATTTGGACCTATTTTTATATATAGGATGCTTGGCATCAATTATTGTTATATTACTATCAGGTATATATTCTTCAAACTTTTCAAGGGGAGTATAATACTTATTTATATCGTGAATTATTGATTGGTATTTCATAACTTGTTCCTTATTAACAATGTATTCATAACCTTCAACTTCACCGAATACTCTAAAACAATCCTGATACTCAAATAAAATAAATTCCACCTTCTTTATGAGATGGTCCTAATAGTAATCCGCCATCTTTTGCGTCAATAATAAGATTCTGCTCATGTAACCTTTTAATTTCTCTTAGAGATATACGTTGTTGATAATAATACATGTTTTTTCAACAAAAGTAAAACAGGTATATCATATTTACAAATATTTGTGGCAAAAACTCTTTTATATGTGTTATTTGAAACTCTATATGATTTATATTCAATATTATAATATGAAATTATCCACGTCCTACTTTACGAGTAGACACTTTGAATTTTAAACCTAATGATTCTGCGAACTCCGCAAGGATTGTCATGCCATCCGGCGCATCGTCATGAGCATTGTCACCCTCGCGCTTGTAGCTTGTTAATGCTTTCATGAAACGACCGTAGTCTGATCCTTTGGCGTATTCTGATTCATCAAGGAAAGCGCAATACCTCTTTATCCAACCGGCCTTCATAATAATTCGTGTTGGTTTGTGCTGTGTAGTAGGACGGGCTTGTATGGTGCAGGCTTTCTTTTCCGCTGTTACCAATTTACGGACATGGATAGCAAATATGCGTCCACCGTTGTTTGACTCGATACGCATTTGATCGCATCCCGTATCTATAACCATTTGAGCCAAACGAGGCTCTGTTATTTCTACAGGATCCTTGGTGAAAAGAACATCAGTGATAAAGTATTTGGGACCGAATACCTTTGCGAATGGTGCGCAAAAATCATCATCTCCCTTGTCTGCCGTATCACAACCACCGATAACACCGTCAGGTTTCTTTCCTGCGATATCAGCACTTTTAAAACGCATGAGAGCAGATTTAGGGAATAGTAACCCTTTGGCCTCGAACGGTTCCTGCATATATTCGGCCATCCAAATACTTTCGTCGGTTTCAGAACGTAGTTCCTGGTAATATTCCGTAGTATGTACATCGGCGCAGAAAGTTTCGTCGTTCTCATCCAGCGCAGCAATACGAATGATTTCATTGTACTTGCCGGCTTCTTCCATACGTCCGAGGACATCACTAGAAGACCAGCGGGTACCAATGTCAATCATACAGCAGCTTCCCTCAATACGTGAATCGTGCGTACCTTGTTTCCAAGACCATACCTTCTCGTTATTATTGTCGGATAACGCATCTTCCAGGCTCTTGTATAAGTCGTCGGTCATGGCAAGCATTGATGCACCGAAACCGATCACGTGCCGCCAACACCACCACCGAAATAAGATACCTGGCGAGCGCCTTCCACATTCCAACTCTTCACATTCTGTTTATCACCTTTCAGATGAATATCAGGGAATATCTCTTTATATCGTTTCGACTTAACTATATCACGGGTATCATACGAAAGTTTGTTGTATAGAGTATCAGAACAACAATTACGCATTACGGATTCTTCCGGAAAGTGACCGTACATCCAAGCTATGAAAAGAGATGATATATAAGACTTACCGGCACGCGGCGGCATGCTGACAGCAAGACGGTAGATTATACCAGCAGAATATGATTCATACACACGCATGAACGCTTCTGCGACCTTCTTTAGGAACAGACGTTTAGAGAAAAACTTCGGATCATAGTACAAACAGAACGCCCAAAAGTCTTTCTTTGATATTCGTTTGCGGAGTATGGTAGCAGCCTTTGCTTTACGAATCAATATTTGTCTTTTACTCTTCTTCTTTGCCATCAATTATAGCCTGTAGTTGTTCGTCACTCAATCCTTCCAGTTCATCACCAAGGTTCACATTTGCATCAACTTCTTTTTTGTCTCTCCATTTCTCCGGTTGCCGGTTCTTCAGCCAGAATATAGCGGCTGTCGTATCAGGTGGGTAATGTTCAGTATATTCCTTTGAGTCTGTTATTCTTCCTTCAGATGTTGCAAATTTTGTTGCCTTACAGGAATAACCGATAGCACGATTATATAGCCGAGATGCAACGTTAGCATCCGCAATATTCTTTCCTTTTTTTAGGGACTCAAGAAATTCGGGATAGTCTTTTTTCCATTTGTTTAAGGTTTGCTCTGAAACAGAGAAGAATTCGGCGAGCTCTTTATCTGTTGCACCCAACAAACAAAGCTTTAGAGCTTGATCGGCATACTCTATTCTGTATTCTGATTTACGCCCTCTTTTCTTCTTCTCGGCCGGATTCTTCTTCTCTGTCATAAACTATAACTAACTAAAACTAAAATGAAATAACCCATTCTTTAACTTGAATAATCTTCTATAATCAAAATATAAAGAAGGGCTATCTTTTACAATCTTCTGGAATTATTTTGGGAACAGCATTATTCCAATTAATACTATGATGTAAGCGTTTGTACACGCTTCCCATTGGGCGTATCTTTGTACAAGAAGGAGCATACATAATTGTGTAGAAAGACTTAACATAAGTCCCACTATCCAAATAGATATCAGTCATTCCGCCATTTGATTGTTGGGTTGTTACTTGATTCAGTGAGACATGAGGTATCTGAAAAAACAAATTTCCTCTGCTACCCAGTAAGGTATAAGTGTTTACATCTTCATTAATTTTACCAAAAAACTTAAAAGGCATGTTTGTATCACAGATAAATGAGTTCATAGCTTTCCGTTTAAGTAATTCACCACGAACTATATTATTCTGCTTTCCTCCGATAAAATCTCCTCTTTGAGCTAATGCAACAGCTAAAGCACCTGTTTTATTCTTGAAATCAATTAGAGCATCAAGTACTTTATCAAGATTGATAATGTTTTTCTGCTTCATTTCACCGTATTGATTATAAGTGTATGAGAATTCCGTATAATCATCATCTAACTCAATAAAATATTGGTAGCCTTTTTCTTTTGCTATTTCAAAAGAAGCATTTCTCGCATAAATAATAGCTCGACGATCATTGAAGTTATCACCCTCATCTGTTTCTGATGCTATTTCTTTTTTGTCGAATACATATATGTTTTCGTAGTTTTTGCGATAACGATCTATCTTCAGATCTTCATTATCTAATACTATGATAATATCACCTGTATATCCACATTTCCGTAATGTTTTTACTGTATGTACATTGTCTGGACGCCCATGTGTAAGTATCAATGCAACGAAGCTATTATTTTTCATCATTGCTATAATCCTCCAAATATGAGTCTGACAATTCTTTCTTTAAACAAACATATCCTAGTTCAATAGCTTTATTAAAATCTATAATGACAAGAGCTGAATTTTCCATTAAATTTTGAATGATGTTGTTTGAATGAGCATAAAATTCAGCAATTTTTCCATAATCGAAAACAATGTGCCTTGAAGCTGCAATCTGAAGAAAATCTTTAGTCTGCTTGTCTAAATTACACTCCTGAATTTGTTTCATCAGACAATTGTAAGTTTCAAGATTATAGAGTTCTGATATTGCAGGTTTATTGCCAGTCGGTGTGTAGATTGGGGATACTATTTTTTTTGTATAAAGATTATTATCTTTCTCATCGGCAGAATTAAGGATATCAGTCGAAAGTTCGATCTCGTCTACTGAAAACTCCCAATCATTCAATATATCAGACGAGAAGTTTTCTATCACTAACTTCCAATCGAATTCAGAAGTATCGGAAGTATGATTGTCCGCTAAGGCTAGCAGTTTTCTCTTTTCATCTTCCGTAGATAAGTCTTTGCGTTTAATAACAATAAGCTCGGTACCGTCAGACTCTACAACACGCACTTTGAGACCTAACTTTTGAGCTTCTTCATAGACGCCGTTTCCAGCGATTAACACATTATCACGGTCGGCCAATACGGACCGACCAGCTCCACATTCAACAAGGCTTTTGTGGATAAGCCGCTTGTTTTCGTCCCCATGGATACGATAGTTCCGGGGATCAATCTTAATTTCTACTTTTTCTTCCATGACCAAGGAATTTCAATTAAAATATAGATTCCCCGGCTATTTTCTTTCTAATAAGTTCTTGTACTCCGTTATATATCTCATATAGCTGCTTTAATGTCTCCGGGCCTTCCCATTCAGAGAAATTTCCATCCTGGAAGAAATGAAACTCAAACACTTGTGCAGCTAAATCTCCGAGTTCCAAGCTTTCAAATGTATCTCTTACTAAATGCAGCCTGTCTAATATTTCAGCATTTCGATCTACTGAATCACCTGGAATATCCTCGATATCAAGCCTCGAATAATCTACATTATCATCCACTGGTAGAGGTTTGTATCTACTCCGGTACTGTGAAGTAGGAGAGGATGCGTTCAACTTTATCATCTTCAAAACAAAGAAATCAAGCTCTGTATAGCCATTTTTCTTTGTGTCGAGTAATTTATCAAGTAGCTTGCTTTGCTTCTGAAGGAGCGAACATATGACCTCATTTAGGACATCTGTTGCCTCGTCTGAAATACCAGCAAGCCCACAATGATACAAAGAGTAATCAAGCCAGCGTTCGTAGCGTTTAGTTATGTAATTATTTACTGCTTCACTTGCCATAATTTAATTTTTTAAATTAAGTATGACATAGCAAAGAGAATACTTTAGTGTTTCAGTAACTTACAAATAACAAATGCCGGATTTTTTCTTCAAAATCCGGCGCAACACCATTCTTTTACAAAGATAGAAAAAATATTGAAGAGATAATTAATTCAGCGAATATTTTAAAAAGGTAATGGACCATCATCTTTAATTTGATTATCTATAGAGAATGGCACTTTGGTTTTAGAGATTGAAGAAGAACCAAGTTTCGTACCGATGGGTTCACCAGGCATGGGAATACATATGTCTTCCTCTGGATTTGAAAAGCGACAGAATTCGCCTTTGAATCGCAATAATATTTCACCTAGTGCACCGTTACGATGCTTAGCAATAATTACTTCTGCCATACCTCGCATATCGTTTCCTCGATCATCTTGAAAATCTTATAATATTCTGGCCGATGTAAAAAAAGAAACCATAATCAGGAATCATCGCATAATGTACCACTATCACGTAAATCTATTAACTGAGGACGTTTAGCATCAATCCCTTCACGAGATTCAATTGCCCGATTCAATTGCGATGTAATAATAATAGGAATATTCAGCTCTTTTGCTAAAGATTTTAATCTTCTTGTGAAGTAATTTATTTCCGAATATCTATTCTCTGTATATTTGATGTCATTATATAACAATTGAACATAGTCGATAGCAATCAACTTAACACCCTTTTCTTTTACTAAATAATGTGCCTTATTACACAAAATATCCATTTTCATAAGTGGTGAGTCATCTACATAAAGAGGAGCGTCTTGCAAATCTTTTAGTTTATAGTCCAATTGCTGCCACTCATAACAGGCAAGCTGTCCGCTCTTGATTTTCTCACTTGGAATTTCGCAGACATTGGTGATAAGACGATTGACTAACTGCACATTGCTCATTTCAAGAGAAAACAAAGCGACTGGAATTCTGAAGTTGACCGCCATATTTCTTAGCATAGATATAATAAATGCTGTTTTCCCCATTGCAGGACGTGCTCCTATAGTAATCAAATCACCATTCTGCCAGCCACATGTCATTTTATCCAATCTAGTGAATCCACTTTCCAAACCACTTAGTCCATCAGTTCGTGTAGCTGCCTTCTGAATTAGTTTATAGACTTCATCAATCACGGGGTTAATCTGAATACAATCATGTTCCGTATTTAATGAGGATATATCAGTCAGCTTTCCTCTGATTTCCGAAATTAAATCTTCTACATCTTGGGTTTCATCGAATACTTTTAAGCGAATATCTGTTGCAAGTGCAAGTAATTGGCGGGATATATACTTTTGTGCAATGATTCGGGCGTGATACTGCGTTTGAGACGATGATGCTACTTTGCTACTCAAGTGAGTTATATAAGCTGGTCCTCCAATTTTATCTAATTCGCCTCGTTTGCTAAGTTGCTCCTTTACAGTTAGAATATCTATCGGCATTTGATTGACCGCGAGGGTAATTATTGCAGCATATATCAGTTGATGTCGATATTCGTAAAAAGATTCTGGACGAAGAATATCACTTATTAACGCATAAGCCTTTTTGTCAGTCATTAATGTACCCAATACAACTTTTTCTAATTCAGGTGCGTAAAGAAGGTTCATGTTAAATTGATTATCATCTTCTTGTTGCTGTTTTTTTTCTTTCATGGTTTTTTGTTTTTTTATAATAGTTTTCAAAGATACAATTATCTTCGACTTTTACCTCCGATTTCCACAACATTAAACATTTCGTTAACTCGATCGGCAATATATTCCCCATATTTTAAATGAATCTCTTCCGGAAATAAATTAGTAGTCACGAATGTTGTACAACTTCTCCTGTTGTCGTATCTCATTTGAAGTATGTACTGTATCACATCCATCTCTGTCCCGTAATGCTTTACCTTAGGCTCTCGTCCGACTTCATCCAGACCTAACGCTATTCCATTTGAACCGTCATAACTTAAGATTCCGTCAATGCCTTTCTTGCAATACTGGTTAGCTACGAAAGCTGCTGCCTCTATCGGGAATCCTCCCTGTAGGTAATATCCTGTTTTGTCTTTTCCGTTGCTATACCTGTCATACATCTGTATGATTTTCAATATGCAGGATTTTCCGGTTCCTACAGAACCATATAGCCACAATCCTTTGCTGCGGTCTAAAACGTTCGACCCTCCGATGAGATATAAAAAAATCTCATTCATGATTTCGCGATTTCGATCGTCAACGCAAAAATTTGGGCATACATATAAACAACATCTTCGGAACAAATTCATCGAATTCTTAAAAGCAATCGGGTCATAGCTTGATGGTCCGCACTTTAATTTTTGTTTCTGAATCTGTATCTGTTCTCTTACTTTTTCCATCTTTTTTGTTGCTTAGTTCTAATTTCAACCATCGGGCAAAGTGAGACATCGCGCCTTTTGGCGACTTTGTCGTTTCACCCTCATTTTGTAGTTTCATAAAGAATTGCTTCAAACACTCGTAAAAGGCTTCTATCGTAAATTCATCATAACCGGAAGAACGAGTATTCATCGTTACAGTTTCCGCCCATGACTGATTAGATTTCAGTTCCTGATAGCATTCTTCTAAAGACTTATCGAAAAAACTATCTTCCGGAAACAGCTCTCCCACGCATGCGCGTGAGAGAGTTATAGTCTTATTGTCTTTAGTCTTATTATTAATGTTTACCGTTTTACTTACTCTTTTACTTACCTCTTTACTTACCTCTTTACTTACCGTTTTACTTTCGTCAAGTAAGTAATAAACTGGCGATTTCGCATTCTTCTTACCCGATTCGAAGGTTATTAAACCTTTTTGCTGCAATCTGTTCCTAACTTCAATGACGGTTTTCTCTGATATACCGGTTGCGAGGACGATAGTCTTGTTGGGATGCTCAAACGGATTCTGCCAACCCCGAATATTGCACTCATTCAAGAGATAGAAGTACAAAAAGACTTCGTTCGGGCTGAATTCTACACTTCGATTCATCTTCCAAAATTGGTTTATATAATCTATATAGGTCATTGTATGCTATGCCGTCAGTTTCTGACGTATTAAGTTCATATTTTTTTCACGAGTCCGATAATACGGTTATGGTACTCGGTATTACTATTGCAGGCTCCACGGGACTGAACAATACTGAATGTTTTTAAATTGACCTCTACGGTCTCAATATGTTTCTTGCCGATTCGAGCAGAAAGAATGAGTGAATCCTTTTCTTTATAATATTTATTTGTAAAGACGCAATGGTGCATGATTTCACCTTCTTGTTGAAACTCTTCAAGACTTTTGAGCGGTACTACGACTATTTTACCATCAGACATTTTTAGGTCAAAGAACTTCGATTTTTCTTTGATATAATTCTCTGCATCCTTCTTGAGTTTAAGCAATTGTTGCATTTCTTTAGCCTTGCGTTCTTTTTCATCATCACGTTTCTTTCTCGCCACATACAAGTCATGGGCTTTTTTTAGATTCTTAGGACAAACGTAATGGGGCGTTATGCAGATCCTTACGATAATGTTCAAGTAGTTTCAGATAATCAAACCACATGGAAACATCCTTAATCCGATATTTATTTCGAAGGCAAATTTTAATAGACGGCCAATACATATCAATCTTGTAACGGTGTCCCTCGAAATGATCTATTAATTCATAACGTCTTGCCTTTAGAAGTGTTTCAGCCTTGGGAGAATGGGGAATTATATTGGTAGCAGTAAGAAATGACATACCGCGTAATTTACAATCTATACCCATTTGAATATACTTAGGTCTAAAGACGGAGCTGGATGATAGCGTTCACAATAAACATCATTACTACAACTGTAATAATATGATCCAACAACTTTATTACGTATCTCCAAATCTCCACACCATCCACAATGTCCCGTATTGTTAGCACGAGCTACTACCTCCCGGTTGCCATCATCTTTTATCCAATGTTGCAGTATCTCACGAATAAAATAACGAGGATTCGCTTCTGCCTGATAGTAAGCAATCAATTCAAAGCTTCGGATAACTTGGAATTCTTCACAAATTTCCGCTTTGGCAATAAACATCGATTGTTTGTCTGTACGCTTCCTTGACTGTTCTATCTTCAAGCATGCACCACAATGAGGACAAATAGCACGCTTACGTTTTACAAGTTCTGGAGAGAAGCGCTGCCCGCACTCCATACATATAGCACGTGACTTGGTTGCATATCCTATATGTTTTAAACAATCGCTTTTAGCCCAGTCAATCATCATATTCTCAATATTAGGTAGCTGGCTACTTAAACCTGCTACTCTAAGCTGTAATTTCGTTCTTGGCTTCATAAGTCTTCAAATAATAAAAATTGTCCGGAAAGGTATTTGCTTTTTCATCCCTTTACGCTTATTAGGGGCAGAAGCAGGCTTTTTAATTTCTGGTTGTTCTGTAGATGCTTCTTTTTTCACATTTCCAGCTGATACCTTATAATTGGTTTGCTTACTAACTTTGATATCATCTTCATCGTAGTAATGAACTGCAAGCCCGAATACTTCATCGTCAGACATGAATACAGCGTTCCCACCGCGTTTTTTAGCTTCACCTATAATGTAATTGCAACATTCATCTATATTCTTATTTTGCTTCGCAAAAGAGGTGGCAAAGAGGGAATCCCTCTTTGCACGTTGCTCTAAATAAGATTGAATAACCTGTTTAAATGATTGGTTCTCTTTTCCCATGACTTTAATTATTAATTGATAAAGGCATTAATAGATAGGTTAAGCTTTTTACTTCTTCGTCGCAGCGGGTAAGAAGTGAAGCCTGCGATGGATCGCTCATAGTGATGGCAATATCTTCCGAAGGAATGTTATTCATCATTTCAATCAAGAAGCTACTTCTAAAGCCGATTTCAATATTACAGCCTGACTGCAGGGTAATCGTTTCTTCTGCAGACTTAGAAAAATCTAAATCATGAGCTGCAATTTTAAGAGAGTCAGAATCGAACTTGAGGACTACCAAAGACGAACTTTCATCACAGAAGACAGATACGCGCTTTAAAGCTGACACAATATCAGCTTTCTTTAATACAGCACGATTTGGTTGCTTTTGAGGAATAACAGCGCGATAGTTAGGATACCGGCCTTCGATCATACGGCAGATTAACCGGTATGAATCAAACTCAAATAAAATATTAGTCTGATTTACCGATATCTCTACTTCCATGCAATCTTCTGGAACAATGTTAGAAAGTACTTTAGCAAACTTGCTCGGCAGGATAAAGGCCGCCCGTTCCTTGCGCGTATAAGCGGATGGATTCTCAATCATTGCTAGGCGGGTACCATCTGTTGCGACAAATGACATTGAATCTAAACCGATATCAAAATAGACACCATTCATTACCGGACGGAGTTCATCATTGGCACTACAGATCAAAACTTGCCTTATTCCGTATAATAAATCATTGCCTGATACAAGAAATGGGCTGGCGGTATCATCCGTACTCATAGATGGGTATTGATCTCCTTTCTCAATAGGTATTGAGAACTTACCGTTTGCATACTTGACAATCAATTCCTTTTCAAGGATGGATATAATCAAAGGTTGTTCGGGAATCTCTTTTAGTCCGTCAAGTAATGTTTTTGCATTAGCCATGAAAGTGTAATTGGTGAAGTCTGCGGTACCATCTATGTTTGTAGAGATGCGTCCACCTTCTTCACCTGCGGTTACTAGAATGACTCCAAATTCATCTATAACAAACAAAAAGTTATCATAGGCAGGTAATGAGTTTTTAGGCTGTATAATTCGCCCGACTGATTTTAACTTATCTGATAAAGCTGTTTTTGATACTGTAATTTCCATGCGTCATTGTTTTTTGGCGCATAACATAAAGAGGAGATAGGTTTCAGTAATTAAAAGCTATTAAATTGTATAGGAACAACAAAGCCGGATAAAATCATTGTTTTATCCAGCTCAACACCATTATGTTTGCAAATATAGAGAGAGTTTTTG
>ENA-OQDE01000529-OQDE01000529.1-human-gut-metagenome-genome-assembly--contig:-NODE-529-length-21940-cov-6.271260_pt1 | contig 21940 bp, 23 predicted proteins | sample MGYA00242768_ERZ504595 | MGnify/ENA primary metagenome ERZ504595 (study PRJEB26092, sample SAMD00036307) | human gut metagenome | host: Homo sapiens | study: EMG produced TPA metagenomics assembly of... | reverse complement strand
GGGAAATGATGCACCGCAGGTGGGACATTGAGGAGAATGGTTTCCATCAATTGAAAACGTATTATCACGCAAAGCACTGTTACTGTCGAGATGCGGTTGAAACCATATTTAATCTGATAATCATAGGTTTTAATGTAAGAGAGTTATATTTGTACCGAAGAAGCCGGAACTTTGCAGGAAGTGGTATAAGCCGAAAGAGCATAAACCGGATTTTTTGCGATGATCTGCTAACAGAAAAAGTGAAACAGATTTTATGTGAAAAAGGCGGATAGAAAATCACCAGAAAAAATATATAGGGAAAAAGCAGGGGGAATTTTGCGCGTATTGACCAGGAACGAAGGGTAACCGCAGATGGAATGCTGATAACTGGATTATTTATAAAAATGCATAGATAAAAAATTTAAAAGTGAAATCCCTGAGAAAAAGCATTCTTCCTTGAATAAGACACAGTTCTATTTTATAATAAAATGGCATTCTTTTTAGAGAGAAAACGTGAAAAGAAATGTCTGTTGTGGAATGAGAGGAGGCAGTGCACATGGAATACGACGGATATGATGAAATTGTCCGCGCATGGATACAGGGAGTGTACGACAGCCGGGGAAACGATGCAAAACGGACATTGAAGTTGTGTTATGATATTGAACAGTATGCAATGAAAAAAAATGATCCAAAGCTGCTTGGATTTGCATACTATTACAGTGCAGAGACTTATTATCTGTTAAATGAAAGTGAAAAGTTTTTTTTCTGCATCAGCAAAGGCGTATCTTATCTGAATGAATCAAATCAGTGGGAACTTGTGGCGCGTGCATATAATCTGATGGCAATTACGGCGATCAATCGGGGAAATGAGCCGATCGCACTTGACTATTATCTGACCGGATTGAATTTCTGTACGAAATATCAGTTAAAACAGGAAGAAACCATGATAGATATAAATCTTGGAAATTTATATTTATCCTGTGGACAATATTTAGAGGCACAGAGATATTTTGAAAATTGTGGACAGCATGTAAAGGATTTTGTGAAAGATGATAAAAATTACCGCCTGATCACCTGTGTTTATATAGGAATGGGAACCGGTTTTTGTATCGCGATATGCCGGAGCGTGCAGCACATTATGCAGAGCTTGTCTCGGATGAGTGCGCGGGCGTATTGATGGCATTGAACTGCTCAGTTTTCGCTGTTTTAAGGCGGAGGTATGCCATGCAACCGGAAAGACGGCGGCGCGTGATGAATGCATCCGGTTGATCTGTGAGGAGATCAATGCAGATATTCCGATCATGGATATTTTTAGTGATCTTTATGAATCAGCCAGCTTTTGCTTGAAATCGGAAATGATGATGCTTTTTTGCGGGTAATGGAAATTTTAGAGCCATTGACATGGCAGTCAAAGATCGTCAATCTTCAGAGGCAGATTATTTCCCTGAAAATTAAGTTTTACCGTATGCATAAGGATAATGATGCATATTTAGAGGCTGCGGGGCAGTATTACGAGTTGTCCGAGATCATGGAAAAAGAAAAACAGGCGATGATCGCAAATATGCTTGATGTGCGGGAATCTTTAGAGCGGGCGAACAAAAAAAGACGCGAGATGGAAGAAGCAAATATACGGCTTCTGGAAAAGTCAGAGACGGATGCACTGACGCGCCTGGCAAACCGGTTCCGCCTTAATGATTATCTGGATCAGGTATTTGAGAAGGCATTATCAGAGCAGACGCCGCTTGCCATGGAGATCCTGGATATCGATTATTTTAAGCAGTATAATGATAACTACGGACATCAGGCAGGGGATGAGTGCATTAAGCGGATCGCAAAGCAGCTTGAGCTGATGCAGAATGATATGATATTCTGTGCGAGATATGGAGGGGATGAGTTTATCATTCTCTATCAGAATATGACGGAGGAAGCGGTCAGACATGCGGCGGAGGGATTGCGGCAGCGGATCATTGATCTTGGAATCCAACATGCATATTCTAAGGCAATGCCTATCGTGACAATCTCACAGGGAATCTGTTATGATATTCCGAAAGATGATACAAAGAGCTGGGATTTTCTGCATGCGGCAGATGCGATGCTTTATCAGGTTAAGAAAAAATCCAGAAATGATCTTGCACTGGGACACTTAGCAGATGTGAGTGACAAATAAAACAGGAAACATTTTATGAATGCGGCATAGAATATAACAGATAGAAACAAAAATCCGCAATCGAGTTTTTCACACGGAAAACCGGAAGTAAAAAGTGATGCAGTAGAATGGATAATATACATGATTGTCGATTGCTTTTAAATAAGAAGTAACACCCAGACCAAAAATCGGCGACGATTTTGTCGAAAGATGAGGTTTGGGGTACATAATTCCCGAAAATCCGCAGTTGATGCGAACTGTTGCGCGGGGGAATTTCTTGACAAAAGTACGGGCACCGTGTTATCATTCAGACTGTTGCGCTTATGGGGGCTGTTGATCAGCCCCTTGTTTTACGCGCGCCAATGGCGCACGTTTCTATAGAAAGGAAATATATGGAAACAGTTAGATTCGATCAGTTAGATTTATATCCGCAGGTATTGCGTGCGATAGCAGAAATGGGATTTGAAGAGGCAACACCGATCCAGAGTCAGGCAATTCCGGTTGTGATGTCCGGTGTGGATGTCATTGGACAGGCACAGACAGGAACCGGAAAGACGGCATCATTTGGAATCCCGGTACTGCATAAAGTAGATCCGAATAATAAAAAAACACAGGTTATCATCTTATCACCGACAAGAGAGCTTGCCATCCAGGTGGCGGATGAGATCCGTAAACTTGCAAAATATATGCACGGTGTAAAGATCCTTCCGGTGTACGGCGGACAGGAGATCAGCCGTCAGATCAAGGCATTGAAGGGTGGGGCACAGATTATTATCGGTACACCGGGACGTGTTATGGATCATCTGCGCAGAAAGACGATCCGCTGTGAGGCAGTGAACACGATCGTACTTGATGAGGCAGACGAGATGTTAAACATGGGATTCCGTGAGGATATTGAGACGATCTTAGAGTATATCCCGGAGGAAGGACGTCAGACGGTGTTATTTTCTGCGACCATGCCAAAGCCGATCTTAGATATCACCAAGAAATACCAGCACGATGCCGTGACGATCAAAGTGGTAAAAAAAGAGCTGACCGTTCCGAATATTGAGCAGTATTACTATGATGTAAAGAGAAAAGACAAGATCGAAGTTTTGACCAGACTTCTTGATTATTATAATCCGAAACTCTCTCTGGTGTTCTGTAACACAAAACGCATGGTGGACGAACTGACTGAGGAACTGCAGGGACGCGGTTATTTTGCAGAGGGACTGCACGGAGATATGAAGCAGACACAGCGTGACCGTGTGATGCGCGGTTTCCGTACCGGAAAAACAGAGATCCTGATCGCGACCGATGTTGCAGCGAGAGGTATCGATGTGGATGATGTGGAAGCGGTATTCAATTATGATATTCCACAGGATGACGAATATTATGTTCATCGTATCGGAAGAACCGGACGTGCCGGAAGAACCGGTCGTGCGTTTACTTTCGTCAAAGGCAAAGAAGTATACAAATTAAAAGATATCATGCGTTACTGCAAGACCAAGATCGTTGCAATGCCGATCCCGTCCACGGATGATGTGGCACAGATCAAGGCTGAGAAGGTCATGGAAGAAATCGGAAGAATTATCGACGAGGAAAATTTAAAAGATACGATCGATATTATCGAAAAGCAGATCAACGAATCTGATTATACTGCAATGGACATTGCAGCAGCATTCTTAAAACAGGCGTTGGGACAGATCAATCTTGACAATGACAGAGAGGACTCTTTTGATTTTGACAATACCGGAGCTGAAGAGGGCATGGTGCGTCTGTTTATCAACATCGGTAAAAAAGACCGCGTGAAACCGGGCGATATCTTAGGTGCAGTCGCAGGCGAATCCGGCATGCCGGGTAAACTTGTCGGAGCCATTGATATGTATGATAAATACACATTCGTGGAAGTGCCGAGAGAATACGGAAAAGAAGTTTTAGAAGCCATGAAAAATGCAAAGATCAAAGGCCGCTCCGTCAATATGGAACCGGCAAACCAGAAATAAAAGAGCAGTAAAAATCCCGTGTGAGGATGATTTTTAAAATCAGTCTCATACGGGATTTTTGTAATGTTACTGTCCGATCCTGCTCACGATACTCCGGTTGATCTTCATTAAGAAAAATGCAGTTGCACCCACAGATACCAGTTCAGCGATCGGGAATGCCCACCATACCAGATTGACATTGCCGGACTGTGCTAACAGGTATGCTGCTGGGAGCAGGATCACTAACTGTCTTGCAATGGATATGCACATACTGTAGACTGCTTTTCCAAGTGCCTGGAAAATACTACTGCAGGAAATTCCAAAACCGGCAAGCAGGAAACTTAAACTGATGATACGCAGCGCAGGGACACCGAGGGAGAGCATTGTGTCGGAAGCCTGAAACATGGAGAGAAGCTGCTTTGGAAAGAGCTGGAATAAAAGCAGGCCGACTGCATGATGCTGACTGCGTAGGCAACACAGTGTTTTAAAGTTTTTGTGACACGCTCTTTATTTCCGGCACCGTAGTTGTATGCCATAACCGGGATGACACCGTTGTTTAAACCAAAAGCCGGCATAAATACGAAGCTCTGCAGTTTAAAATAAACGCCAAACACCGCGGTTGCCGTGGAGGAAAACGCGATCAGGATACGGTTCATACCGTAGTTCATCACGGAACCGATCGCCTGCATTACAATAGAGGGAACACCGATCACATAAATCTGTCCGATAATATTTTTGTCCGGGCGGAAATGGTGCAGGTCAATCTGTACTTCCTTATTTTTTGTGTGGTTTAAAACAACTGCCAGAATACCGGCAATCATCTGTCCGATGACGGTTGCAGCAGCAGCACCGGAAATGCCCATTTTCGGGAGACCAAACAGACCAAAGATGAGAACCGGATCGAGAGCGATATTGATGATCGCACCGACACCCTGTGTATACATGGTATAAATGGTTTTTCCGGTTGCCTGCAGCATACGCTCAAACATAAGCTGCGTAAAAATACCGAAAGAAAGACAGCAGCAGATCGTCAGATACTGTTTTCCATAAACGATGATCTCTTCAATATCTGTCTGGCTGCGGAAAAACGGTTCTGCAAAAAACAGACCGATGATCAGAAAGAGCAGATAGCTGACAAGAATTAAAAATACAGCATTTTCTGCGACCTTATTTACTTTTTCGGTATCCTTTTCTCCCAGGGAGCGCGCTAAAAGCGCATTTACGCCGACGGCAGTTCCGACACCGACAGCAATCATAAGGTTCTGGATCGGGAAAGCCATAGACACTGCGTCAGGGCATTTTCGCTGATCATGGCAACAAAAATACTGTCGACAATATTATAGAGCGCCTGAACGAGCATGGAGATCATGATCGGCAGGGACATTGAGATAATGAGTTTGTCAATCGGCATGACGCCCATTTTATTTTCTTCCATAAATCCTCCTTTGTTTAACCTTTGTGTAAAAAATTCCATAATTTACTCCCGGAAAATAAAAACTTCCGGGAGCGCTACCTTTCTATATTAGCATTCCTTTTATCTGAATACAAGGTACAACTTCATCAAATCTTAATGTTTTGACTGATTGGAAATTCATAATTATTCCGTTACAATAAAAGCATGATCATAAAGAGACAGGTTTATGTAAAAATCTATCGAAAACCTGTGGAAAAGGGGAAAACATGTACAGTATACTGGTGTGCGATGATGAGAAAGACATTGTTTCAGCATTAAAAATCTATCTGATGGCGGACGGTTATCAGGTATTTGAAGCATATAACGGAAAAGAGGCACTTGAGGTGTTAAAGGAACAGGACATCCATCTGGTACTGATGGATATCATGATGCCGGAGATGGATGGGATTGCAGCGATGGTGAAAATTCGTGAGACGAGCAATGTTCCGGTTATTTTACTGACAGCAAAAAGTGAGGATACGGATAAAGTGTTAGGGCTGACCGTCGGGGCGGACGATTATATCACCAAACCGTTTAATCCGATTGAAGTGCAGGCGCGCGTCAAATCACAGCTCAGACGCTATATGCAGCTCGGAGGCGGAGCCATCAGAAAAGATGTTCTCTCGATCGGCGGGATCGAACTTGACGACCGCAGCAAAGAGGTGTCGCTTGACGGCGAAAAGATTTCTCTGACACGCACGGAATACGATATTTTAAAACTTCTGATGGAGCATCCCGGAGAGGTGTTTTCCCCGAACCAGATTTACGAACAGGTATGGCAGGATAATCCCTACGGAACGGAGAATACAGTGGCGGTACATATCAGGCATCTGCGGGAAAAAGTGGAGTATAACCCTGCAGAACCGCGGTATTTGAAAGTTGTGTGGGGACGCGGTTATAAAATGGAAGGACAGGTATGAGAAAAGTGAAAAATTTGAGAGGATCGACAGCGGCAAAGATCATTGCTGGATCGCGCTCAGTGCCAGTGCACTGTGTTTTGTGTTCAGCGCGATGGGTGTGATCTTTATGTTTGATGAAGGAATCTATAGAAATTCAAAGGATGAAACAAGAAAGCAGTGGTTTGAAAATGTTTCCTATGAATATGGTCTGTCCGCAGTGGATGATGTAAGGCGGGAACAGCCGGCAGGTTCTGTAGAAAGCAAATATTTTAAATATGGTATTATCAAAGCAGACAGCCTCGATGGGATTGACCTGAATAATGAAAAATCATATGCGGAACGCAACTTTTCGGATAAGATCAGTCTGGAAGACGTGTATACAAACAGTGTGGAATTATCGGACGAAGATCAGATTGTATACACAAATGGAAATTTTCTGACCGGCGGCGGTGTGCAGCTCATGTATTCCGGGGATGATTCGTGGGTGAGCGTCTATGCGGACCGGGTCTGCTATGATGAGGCAAAAGGTGTTTTTGTTTATCTGGCGGGAAATGAGTATTATCCGGTGCAGACGATTGAGACGGACATAGACGGATATGGAAGCGCAGTTTTTACTTATGATACCGAGAGAAAAATGTATCTGTTTGAACACACAGACGGGACAGGAGATGCTGCTTCTGCGGAAAGAACGGTTACAGATGAGACATTGACCGATGCTGTTTCTGTGGAAAGAATGGCTGCAGATGTGGCATTGACCGATGCTGCGGACGGGGATACAGTAGCAGAATCAACGGAAGAGCCACTGACGGATGTCACAGACAGCGGCATGGATGATATTGCAAATGGAGAATACGTCACGTTTGACATGTTTGATGGCACGCGCATGGATGTAAATCACTGGGGAAATGTGTTATTAGACGGAGTCCGGGAGATATCCATGGATGAGATCGACCGGGTGGACTCATCTGAAAAAAACAAAGAAGATGCCAGCGTTTCGTATACAACACACGAGGATTATTATCTTGACAGCAACTATACACTCTGGGTAAACATGGGGAACACATCACCGAAAACCACTTATCAGATGGTTGTGATCCTGCCGCAGAATGTTGGGACAGACTGGAACAGTACGGACTTGTACGTACAGGCAAATACCCTGCTGAATTTTGTATACAGCATGCGTTACACGGCGCTAGTCACAATGTTTGTAAGTTTTATCATCGGAGCAGCAGCCTTTGTATTTCTGATGTGTGCGGCGGGGCACCGGAATGGAACGGATGAGATCGTTACGACTGTCTGGGATCATCTGTGGCTGGATGTTTTTGCAGTGGGGGCTGTGCTGGCAGAGGTATTTGTTTTCTATGTGGCAGCGATATTCCTGATAAATGTCGATGTTGCGTATCTGCCGTTTATCTTATTTGTTACTGCAGTTGCAACCCTTTGCATGGGATGGCTGTTGTTACTGTTTTTATTAAGTTTTTCCGTGCGGGTAAAATTGGGAAAATGGTGGAGACATACCCTGTGTTACCAGCTTTTCCGTAAAATCGGACAGTTCGCCCGGATGATCTGGGAAAATATCGGGTTTCTCTGGAAAGTGATCCTGGTCATGCTGGTACTTGCATTTTTTGAGGGCATAGGGGTATTGATGTTTTTTAATTCAGACATAGCCCTTTTACTCTGGCTGTTAGAAAAACTGGTTTTATATCCGCTGGTCCTGTGGTACTGTGTGCAGTTAAACCAGTTAAAGAACGGAACGGAAAAAATTGCAGGCGGTGAGCCGGGCTATCAGATCAGTACAAAGCGTATGACCGGTATATTTAAGGAACAGGGAGAACAGATCAACCATATCAGCGACGGCATGACACATGCGATCGAAGAGCGGATGAAGAGTGAACGTTTCAAGACAGAACTGATCACGAACGTGTCCCATGACATTAAGACTCCACTGACATCGATCATCAACTATGTGGATCTGCTGGAAAAAGAAGAACTGCACAACGAGACAGCGCAGGAGTATTTAGAGGTGTTAGAGCGCCAGTCAAGCCGATTGAAAAAGCTGATCGAAGACCTGATCGAGGCTTCCAAGGCGTCCACCGGAAACCTTCCGGTACATTTAGAGCGGTTAGAAGCCGGGATATTTATGACACAGACGGTCGGGGAATTTGAGGAAAAGACAAAAGAGGCAGGACTTGATCTTGTGATCGAAAAGCCGGAGACACCGGTCTATATCATGGCGGACAGCAGACATTTCTGGCGTGTGATCGATAACCTGATGAATAATATCTGCAAATATGCCAGAGTGGGACGCGTGTCTACATCAATCTTGAAGTAAAAGAGGCACAGGTGTCTATCACCTTCCGCAATACGTCAAAATACCCGCTCAATATCAGCAGTGATGAACTGATGGAACGTTTTGTGCGGGGCGATGCATCCAGAAATACGGAAGGAAGCGGACTCGGACTTTCTATCGCAAACAGCCTGATGGATCTTATGGGTGGTACATTCCGTCTGTATGTGGACGGAGATCTGTTTAAGGTCGTGCTCGGGTTTGCCGAGACAGCAGAGAAAGAAACAAAAGAAAAAATCGAAGAACTGTAATTGTTGAAAGTTGCACTACAGGTGTGAACAATAACCCAAAAGCATGGTTGTCCAGAGGGATGCCATGCTTTTTCATTCATAGGAAATTACGTCCTATGAATGAAAAAGTCCTCCGGGCGGGATGCGCACTTCGCAGAGAAGAAGTTTGCTGTAAACAGCACCGTCCGGGCGCGAAAGAGTCGCAAGCGACTCATTGTTCCTGTGCGGCGAAAAGCAGATTGTGAAAAGGAAAATTGGAGGGTATAATATGTAGGGAAAAGGGAGAGCAGCTTATGAAACAGATAAAACAAAAGTGGTTGTAAAATAATCAGTTGAATCAAGTGGCAATAGTATAAAAAATAAAATTTTTTACATATAGAAATGGAGCTTTTATGGATAACAATAAAATCGATGAGGGATTACAGGGAAATGAAAAAATAGAAACCGCAATCGCGGCACTGCAGCAGGAGGCAAGCGAAGAGATGTTAGCGCATACCCTGACAGTGATACGCAGACGCATGAAAGAGGGCGGTCAGTTTATCATAGCGGTGGAACCGCCGACGGGCGGGAACCAGATGCAGATACAGGCAGTGCAGACGCCGGACGGCAATAGCTGGTGGGCGGCATTTACCAGTTTTGAGGAAGAATTAAAGGGAAGCGGGAGTGTAATGTCTACATTTTTAACAGGAATTGAGCAGGCATTCCGCGCGGTACTTGCCGCAGAAGAGGCAAAGGGAATTATCGTGAACCCGTGGAACCGGACGATCATGCTGGATAAAAACCTGATACGGATCATACTTGGGGAACCGGCATAAAGTATATATATTGATTTTCAAACGAAAAGGATAGACAGCTGACAACTGTCTATCCTATGAAATGCTTATTGTCTATGCGGTTTAAAGATTAACCGAAGTATCTGTTCAACAGTCCTTCAAATGCTTTTCCGTGTCTTGCCTCATCGCGTGCCATCTCATGAACGGTATCATGGATTGCATCAAGGTTTGCAGCTTTTGCACGTTTTGCAAGATCAGTTTTTCCTGCTGTTGCACCGTTCTCAGCGTCAACTCTCATCTGAAGGTTCTTTTTGGTGCTGTCTGTTACAACTTCACCGAGCAGTTCTGCGAATTTTGCAGCGTGTTCTGCCTCTTCCCATGCAGCTTTCTCATAGTAGGAACCAACTTCCGGGTAACCTTCACGGTAAGCAACACGAGCCATTGCAAGATACATACCAACCTCAGAGCACTCACCCTCGAAGTTTGCTCTTAAATCGGATACGATATCCTCACTTACTCCTTTTGCAACACCAACTACGTGCTCAGCAGCCCATACTTTCTCACCTTCCTGCAATTTGAACTTTTCAGCCGGAGCTTTACATACCGGGCAGATCTCCGGAGCTGCATCGCCTTCATAAACATAACCACATACTGTACATACATACTTTGCCATAATTTTAATCTCCTTTTCTTTGAAAAATGTTATTTGTCCGCTGTAATAGATTTCCCCGCTTATTTGAAATCTATTACTGTGTGCTTTAAATTGATATCAGTAACTATTACTGATTCTAAATGAAAAACTTCTTTTTGTCAACATTATTTTATGTTATTTTAGAAGTTTTTGGGGAAAAATGATCAGGAAGTCTGTCTTTTGGCTTTACAGGAAGAGCATTTTCCGTAAAAATAAGTCACATGTCCTTCAATCTCACCGTCAAAGTCCTGTGCGGCAAGAACATTGATATGATCCAGTCCCGTTACATTTAAATCCAGAACGCTCCCGCATTCCTTGCAGATAAAATGGTAATGCGGCTTTGGATTACCGTCAAAACGATCAGGTCCAATTCCGGTGGACAGTTTCTGGATCTCACCGATATCTGCCAGTAATGACAGATTGCGGTATACCGTACCGAGACTGATATTCGGAAATTCTTCCTTGATATTCATATAGACGGTCTCTGCGGTAGGGTGGTCATAACGCGAGATGAGAAACTTCTTGATGGATTCCCGCTGCTTACTTCGTTTCAGCATATTACCATCCTTTCTTGATAATAGTAATTGTTACTAAAATTATTATATAATCACAGAGAAAAAATGTCAAGATGAAGATGGTTTGGTTTTTCATTTTAATCTTTGATAAACGAATGCTTTGTGGTATATTGGAATATAGCTTTGACAATAAATGGCAGTGTAAGGGAGAAGCAGTTTGAAAGTAAAGACAATTCTGAGCAGGATATATTATATCATAGTGGCAGTGTGTGTCTTTCTGCATGTTGTTATTTTATCATTGAGTTTTTTTGACAACAAACATCAGGAAAAATATTGCCGCAGCATTATTCCGGACAGGGAATACCAGACAGATGAGGATAACCGCAGGTTTGTATTTTCTGCACAGAAGATAAAGGATGGAGGGGACTGTCTGCGTTTTTATACGGCGCATATGGAAGTCAGTGTGTACGCTGATGACACGCTGATCTATCATGTCGGACAGCAGCAGCAATGCCAAAGGTGTCACCCGGAGTTATGTGGAATTATGTCGGGATACCATCCGGGGCAGAACAGATCCAGGTTATGATCCGTGCGGTCTATCCGGAGGTCAGACAAAAGCAAATTGATTTTTCAATCGGCGGGTATACCCAGATGTATAGCGGAATGTTGTACAGATCCATGCCGGTAACATTTATCTGTCTGCTAGAGATATTATTGGGTTTCTTCATGGTACTGTGGTGGCTGATCGCACGGACCAGAATGAAAATGAAGCAGACTCTGCTGCATTTTGGCACTTTTTCCTTTCTGACCGGAACTTGGGCACTGAACGAGACAGATGCCGCACTTCTGATCCTGTTTCCGGTCAGAGTTGAGATCGTATTCGTATCAGCGGTAGCCCTGATACTCATGGTGCCTTCCTTTGTGTGGTTTACCAAGGGATTCTTTGATATTGAGGACAAGTGGGGATCAGATATTATCTGCACGCTGGCATATCTGAATCTGGCGGTACAGCTTATATTGCAGCTTGCCGGGATCCGAGGCTTCCGGCAGATGTACACGGTCACACATGTCCTGTTGGGGATAACGCTGCTTTATACGATAGTCATGCTGATTTCTGAGTATAGAAAAACGAAGGTACACCGTCATCTGTGGGTTGTTGTGGTTGGTGGGTTTATTCTTCTGGGAACGCTTGTGGCAGATCTGCTGCACTTTTATTACGGATCATTTCAGACAAGTATATATGACATATATGGTGTTTTTATCTATATCATTATTTTTGCGGTCGAAGTATGCAGACAAGTGGCAGAGCAGGTGGATGCAGGGCAGAAGCTGCAGCTCTATGAAGAACTTGCAACCAAAGATATGCTGACGAAACTCTATAACCGGAATGCATATGATGAATGGATCAAGGTAAACAGGCAGCCGAAGAAGGCGAAGATTGTTGTTTTTGACCTTAACAATTTAAAACAGTGCAATGATACGATGGGGCACGCAGCCGGAGACGCATATATCCAAAATGCTGCGGGGATCATATTGCATGTGTTTGGAAATTGTGGAAATTGTTACCGGATCGGTGGAGATGAATTCTGCGTTGTGATCTATGGGAATGATCCTTCAGATATGGAAGAGTTATTCCGGCAGATGAAGCAGGAACAGGATGAGTTTAATTCGAAAAACGCAATACCACAGATACAGATTGCCTATGGCTATGCGGAGTTTGACCCGGAAACAGACCGGGATATCGAGGATACCAGATCCCGTGCAGATGACAAAATGTATCAAAAGAAGAGAGAAATAAAAGCGGATACCAATGAAAATAAAAGGACAGAGTAAGTAGTTATATTTAGACCGTCAGGCAATGGATGTTATCGTTTATGTTCTAATTTATAAAAAAACGGAATACAAATAGAAGAAAACAAAAACAGAGATGAGAGATTGCCTATGGCAGGAATGAAACGGTTTATTGCATATATATATGGGTATGAAAATGCAAAAAAGGCAGGCAATACAGGATTTGCCAGGATCGAGCTGCGGGGAGAAGAGTGCAGGCTTGAAATCCATCTGCGTAGTGTCTATGCTGCGCAGACGCACTGCAGGGTTTATCTGTTTCGCAAACAGGGTAATCAGATGGAGGGAAGCCTGATCGGAGAAATGGATGTCCGCAATGGTGCTGGAGATTTTGCCACAGCAATGAAAACAATGCATATACCGACATCATCACTCAGTTTTTCGAGATGGACGGGATTTTTTGTGCAGCGAAGATGGACGTATTTTCATGAGCCGCTGGACGGAGGGAGAGCCGCTTACCGTGGATATGGAGCACTTTGGGAGTGGAAAGAAAGCCAGCCAGAGGAACCGCCGGTGGAAGAAGAGTTGTATACAAAAGAAGACCTGCATAAAAGAGAAGATATGCATGCAAGAGAAGATATGCATGTAAAGGAAGATATGCATGTAAAGGAAGATATGCATGCAAGAGAAGATGTGCATAAAACGGAAAATATCATATCAGAAACAGAAAACAAGCCTGCGTCAGGTAAAACACCTGTGCAGGACAGCATGAAAAGGCAGCAGGAAAACAGAACCCAGATCACCCGGTCTGCACAGAAATATGACAGTGAGCTCGCTGCGACAGAACTTCCCGCGCGCAATTTCTTTCCACAGTACCAGTGGACGGACATCTGGGAGCAGTTTTTAAAAAGCCATCCGGCAAACACGCCGTTTTCAGAAAAAAATATTACCTGTATTAAAATCGAACTAAAAGATATTCGTGAACTCCCGAAAAAATACTGGTATCTCGGAAATAACAGTTTTCTGTTACATGGATTTTTTAATTACCGGTATCTGGTGATTGGAAAAATAGAAGAAGATACACAAAACAGATGGTTTTTAGGGGTGCCTGGCATTTATCAGAATCAGGAGCGTGTCATGGCGATCATCTTTGGATTCCCGGAATTTATGCCGGAGCAGGTTGAAAACCGGTTTGGCTGCTGGTATCGTTTTTTTGAAGAATAACTGTCTGACAAAATGGAGACGTTTTTGACAGGGGCTGTGCATAAAAAATGCAGCTGTTAATTGTCGGTGGAAGGGTTGAGATACGCGTAGCGCAGATGATCTGCCCATCGGTTCTGGATAAAAAAACAGCCGCGTTCTACACCTTCATACTGAAAACCGAGCGATTCCAAAAGGTAGATGGAGGGCTTGTTTTCCGGCATAACACGTGCGAATACACGATGAAGATGAAGGTCGTAAAAGGCAAGTGACATGACTTTTTTAATCGCTTCTGAGGCATAGCCCATGCGCCGGAATGCTGCGTCAAATTTATAGCCGATCTCTGTGCAGGAATATGCTGCAAAGCGGATGTCGTGCAGGCATACGGTTCCGATGATCATTTGCGGATCATCCTTCCGGAAAACATAGAAACGGATACACTGTTGTTTTAATGCGAGATCCCATTCACACTTTAAAACTGCCTGCTGGTAGGATGCGGTATAAAAGTTGGCAGGTCTTGTCGGTTCGTAGGCTTCAAAACTTTCACGATTGCGGTTCTGAAAATTTAAAACCGCATTTGCATAATTCGGTGTTAAGACTTTTAAGATCAGCCGGTCTGTCTGAGATTCATATTTTAAAGAAGCGTTTTTCCACTGCATCAGGCAAGATGCCTCCTTCTCGACAAAAATGAAAAAATGCGGTACAATACTGCATACTATATAGTATAACATTTCGGGGAAACTGTCCATGAATCAGGATGAAAAATACATGAAAGCGGCGATACGGCAGGCAAAAAAAGCGTATGCATTGGATGAGGTGCCGATCGGCTGTGTGATCGTGCAGAACGATAAGATCATTGCGCGTGGATATAATAGAAGAAATACAGAAGGCAACACATTAGCGCATGCGGAACTGACCGCAATCCGCAAAGCGAGTAAGAAAACCGGTGACTGGCGGTTAGAGGACTGCACGATGTATGTGACGTTAGAGCCATGTCAGATGTGTGCAGGTGCGATCGTTCAGAGCCGGATGAAAAAGTGGTGATCGGAAGCATGAATCCCAAAGCCGGATGCGCCGGCTCGGTATTAAATCTGCTCCAGATGCAGCAGTTTAACCACCAGGTCGAGATAGAAAAGGGTGTGCTTGGGGAAGAGTGTTCGGCAATGCTTTCCACATTTTTTAAAGAACTTCGCCAGAAAAAGAAGTCTTAAGCGCGTATCTGGCTTGACAATACAGGGCGAAATAGGCTATACTTAAATCTCCGAGCAGCCGGGGTGGCAGCGGTACCCTGAACCAGCAATCCGCTATAGCTGGGGTGATGCCGAACGGAGGGTTGTCAGATTGTGGAGCTGCCCTTCATAAGTGGCGTTGAAGTTTGGGTCTTACGCAACAGGAATCTGTGAACCGGGTCAGGTCAGGAATGAAGCAGCCCTAAGCAGAAGCTCTTGTGTGCCGTAAGGGTGCCTGGGCCGAGTTAACTGTGGAGGTAACGTCTGTGGTCTGGATTCGATGGGAGGCGCTCGGTTTTGTATATCTAAAATTGACCATATATCAGGATGAAAGGAATTACAGTGGACAAACTCAGAAAAAGACTGTATCAGGTAAGTGAAGGTTTAGAACTCATCATAGCGTTAGTTGCTGTGGTTGGTGTGGTCATAGCGGCGGTAAATCTTTTCCCGGAACTTCTGGTATACTGGCAGAACCGGACGAATGGGGAGGCATTTCTTATTTTTCTCGATGCTGTGTTTGACGTCGTGATCGGGGTAGAGTTTATCAAGATGCTCTGCAAACCAAGTTCACAGAATATCATGGAGGTTTTGATCTTTCTGATTGCCCGTCATATGATCGTACAGAAAACGTCAGCATTAGAAGACCTGTTATCCGTAGTCAGCATCGGAATTTTATTCTTTTTCCGCAGATTCATGCTCGCAACCAAACCGGATAAGGAACAGCATGTGCCGGAACTGTTAGGTGCAATCAGACATTCAGGGAATAAGCAGGAGAAAGAAACAAAAGATAACGAACAGTAGATTTGTCACAGACAACAGAAAATTATATGGAAAAGGTACCGTATATCAGACGCATGATCCGGGGATCAGGTCTCTGGTATACGGTACCTTTTGTATAAAGAAAAATACAATTTACGTTAATTTTTTCACAAAGATACTGACAGTATATCAAAGTTGAGAGAATATGTCAAATAAAACTGCATTTATTTGAATACAAATATTGAATTTCGAAAAAACTGCTATATAATGAAAACATGATATGCGCTGGTAGAGAGCGCCAATTACAATTTATAAAAAGTGAGGAATTAATCATGTTTGGATTTGGACAACTGATCGACATCTTAAAAAAAGATCCTAAGAAAATCGTGTTTACAGAGGGCGATGATCCTCGTATTTTAGAGGCAGCTTCCCGCCTGTTAGCAGGAACATTCCTTCATCCGATCTTAATCGGTAATCCGGATAAAATTGCTGCTGAAGCGGAAGAGTGCGGTTTTAATATCCGTGGAGCAGAGATCATTGATCCGACTAATTATGACAGAATGGATGAGATGGTAGATTTATTCTGTGAACTTCGTAAGAGCAAAGGTGTGACACCGGAGCAGGCAAGAGGTATTCTTTCCCAGGCAAACTACTTCGGAACCATGCTTGTAAAAATGGGCGTTGCTGATGCACTTCTCGGTGGAGCAACCTATTCAACAGCAGATACCGTACGTCCGGCATTACAGCTGATCAAGACAAAACCGGGCAACACAATCGTATCTTCCTGCTTTATCATGGTACGTCCTGCAGCTACCGGTGAGAACGAAGTTCTTGCAATGGGTGACTGTGCAATCAACATCCATCCGACAGAGGATGAGTTAGTTGAGATCGCAGGTGAGACAGCACAGTGTGCAAAGATTTTCGGTGTTGATCCGAAGGTTGCATTCTTAAGCTACTCTACACTTGGTTCCGGTAAAGGTGAGGATGTAGATAAGATGCGTAATGCTGCAGCCAAAGCCAAAGCAAAATATCCGGATCTTCCAATCGAGGGAGAACTTCAGTTCGATGCAGCAGTTTCTCCTCGTGTAGCACGTACCAAATGCCCGGGCAATCCGGTTGCAGGTCATGCAAACACATTTATCTTCCCGGAGATCAGTGCCGGAAACATCGGTTACAAGATCGCACAGCGTCTTGGTAATTTCGAGGCTTATGGTCCGATCTTACTTGGATTAAATGCTCCGATCAACGATCTGTCCCGTGGATGTAATGCAGCAGAAGTTTATTCTATGGCTATCATCACTGCAGCACTTGCATAAGACGGATGATTGGAACTGTTGGTACGGGTAGAATTTTCCGTGCATGACAGTACGTTTTAAATACAAAACAAATATGACAGAATAAAAACGTGGCATGGCGTAAAGCTATGCCACGTTTTGTGTGGAAACACATGTGAAAAATTGAATTTTCTACATGTAGGAATGTGCTTATGTTCAAATTTGTTATACAGAAAGACTGTGCAGGAATGTACTTATGCTCAAATTTGTGATACAAAAAGACTGTGCAGAAATGAGGATTAATATGGAACAACCGATTTTTACAAGAGAGGATTTGAAAAAACTGATCATACCGCTGATCATAGAGCAGATGCTGGCTTTAAGCATCGGTCTGTTTGATACCCTGATGGTGTCTTCCTGTGGAGAGGCTTCCGTTTCCGGTGTATCACTCGTAGACAGCATCAGTGTGTTATTGATTCAGATACTGTCGGCACTTGCGACAGGCGGGGCCGTTGTGTGCAGCCAGTATCTCGGTAAAAAGATGCCGGAGAAAGCAAAACTTTCTGCGGGACAGCTGATGTTTATCATGCTCACATCATCCGGAACAGTAATGATTCTGGTATTATTTTTACATCGTTTTTTATTGCGTACAATTTTCGGACAGATTGAAGCAGATGTGATGGATGCGGCTCAGATTTATTTTTTGATCTCGGCGATATCTTATCCGTTTCTCGGTGTGTATAACGCCGGGGCGGCACTTTTCCGAAGTATTGGAAACAGTAAGATCAGTATGTACACCAGCCTTGTCATGAATGTGATTAACATTGGCGGCAATGCGATCCTGATTTATGGTGCTGGAATCGGTGTAATGGGAGCAGCGCTTGCGACACTGATCGCAAGAATGGTGTCTGCACTTGTCATGGTCGTGTTATTATCGAAAAAAGATAATCCGCTCTGCATCGCGACACCGGGCTGTATGCGTCCACAGAAAGATGTGATCGGAAAAATCTTAAAGATCGGTATTCCAAGCGGTATTGAAAATGGGATGTTTCAGATCGGTAAACTTCTGGTGTCAACCTGACGGCAACGTTTGGAACGGCTGCGATCGCCGCAAATGCCGTGGCAAACAGTATTGCCGGGTTTGCCAATATTCCGGGGATTGCGATCGGGCTTGCGATGGTGACAGTGATCGGACGCTGCATTGGTGCCGGGGAAAAAGAGCAGGCGAAATGGTACAGCAGAAAACTGTTAGGGCTTGCATATGGAGGTATGTGTTTGACCGACATAACGTTATTGATTCTGGTCCGTCCACTGGTTGGCTGTTTTTCATTGTCCGGCGAGGCGTTTGCAATCACGGTGCAGCTTTTGCAGACTTTTTCCATCTGTGCCATGCTCATCTGGCCGCTCAGTTTTGCGCTTCCGAACGTTTTGCGTGCAGCGGGGGATGCGAAATATACCATGGAAGTCAGCGTGTTTTCCATGTGGGTATTCCGTGTTGCAAGCAGCTATTTCTTTGCAGGAACGTTGAAAATGGGCGTGCTTGGCGTATGGATTGGAATGTATGTGGACTGGGTGTTCCGTTCGCTTTTATTTGTAATACGGTATAAACGTGGAAAATGGCTGAATAAGCGGGTGGTATAGGAAAACGCTGGAACAGCAAAAATATGAAATGACAGATGAATGTAAAATGTTAGACAATATACAAAAAATACACAAACTATCAGAAAAAATGTGGATAACTCTGTGGATAATGTGGATAAGAGTGCATAATAGTGGAAAACCATATAGTTGTTGCACAATTATAAATTATATGTAAAATAAAAGAAAAATATACATAAACATAAAAAAGAGGCATATTGCAGCCAGCCCAGCTGGTTTCTGCAATATGCCTCTTTAGCATGTGATCTACTTCTCCGGGTGGATATCGATCATACGCTCGATCAGTTCTACGGATTCTTCGATACCGTAGCATGCACTGTTGATACAAAGATCATAGTTTACGGCATCGCCCCATTTACGTCCGGTATAAAAATGATAGTACTGCTCATGTCCTTTATCAATCTTTTTCAAACGGCGGACGGCTTCCTTGAGTGGAAGATTGTTTACCTCCATCATACGGCGCACACGCTGTTCAAACGGAGCGGTGATGAAGATACTGATGTGCGGGATACGGTTGTTTGTCAGAATCACATCCGCACAGCGGCCCATTACGATAAAGTCTTCTTTTTTTGCCATTTCCACGATCAGATCGCTCTGGTTGAAAAATACGGCATCTTTCTTCGGCAGGCCGTGATAACGGCTGAAATCTTTTAAGAAACGTTTTGCACTGGTATCATGTTTTGCAACCTGATCAAGTTTTGATGTAAAGCTGTCACGGTCTGTGACGGAATCTTTTTCTGCCTCTAAACGCTCTAATACACGGTTGAAAATTTCAACATCGTAGTAGTTGATCTTTAATGCATCCGCAAGCGCGAAACCAATATCCGTACCGGCGCTTCCGTGTGTTCTTCCGATGCAGATGATCAGATGATCGTCTTTGGAAAACTTCTGGTGCAGGTTGGATGTATTTAAGGAAGCAAGGTTCTGGTCAAGGATATCAACCGAACCAAAACTTTCCGGCAGTTCTGCGATCTGATGTAAAATCTCATTGTACTCGTGCATCATACGGCTGCGATCCTCTTTGTTACGGATCGTACGCGCCATATTACCGATTAAAGCGATCTCACTGCGGAGCAGATGTCCCTGTGGATGTGTAGAGATCAGGGTTGTCAGGTTACGAATACTTGTTTCTTTGTCGCCGGTAAAAGTGCGTCCAAGGGAAGAACCTACCAGACGGTAAACTTCACTGTCGAGATCATAAATGCGGGTAGCAAGTGCCCGTGATGTTTCGATATTATTTTCCATTGTGAAATCCCCCCTTTATAAAAAGAATACCAGAGTGTCAATGATAAACACCGGAACTAAAGATACGATTGACCATAATAAGTATCCGAAGAAAGATGGCATACGCACACCGTTTTCGTCAGAGATGGATTTTACCATAAAGTTTGGTGCATTTCCGATATAAGTGTTTGCACCCATGAATACGGCACCACAGGAAATCGCGGTAAGCATTTTGACCGGAATCGTTCCGACCGTGGTTGCAATACCCTGTGTGAAACCAAGTGTACCTGCAGTTGTCAGGAATACCAGATAGGTCGGTGTGTTATCAAGGAAACTGGAAAGTGCACCGGTTGCCCAGAACATCTCAAGCGGTATGGAAAGACCAAGCTCCGGTCCCATGGATTTCAGAAGCATCAGTGCCGGCTGCATGGTAATAAAGATACCGATGAAAAGAACGGCAACTTCTTTGATCGCACCCCAGGTAAAGTGGTTACTGGTACGGATCTGAGAGTCTGTTGTTTTAAAAGATAATAAAGCGGCAAGCAGGATGATGGCAACCTCAATAATAGAAGGAAAACCAAGTGTCACCTCACGGAATACACGGATACCGCGAACGTTTCCGGCTGCATCCTGAAATGCTGCAAGGTTCGGAAGAGTTCCACTTAAAATAACAGCAGCAACGATCATAATAAGGAAAATAATGTTGTGCAGACCATCGATCTTTAATGTGGTACCGGCTTTGCTGATATCCGGTTTTCTGCCGTTTGCAATATCTTTGCGGTAATTGTGACGGTCTAAGAGATAGAATACAGTCAGTAAAATTACCATATTAAAGATTAAGATCGGGAACAGATGCAGGCTCCAGAAGAACGGAACACCACGCATAAATCCCATTAAAAGTGGCGGATCACCGATCGGGGTTAAGCATCCTCCATATTCGAGATCAGGAAGATAAAAAATACCATAATGTGACTCTTGTGCTGACGCCAGGAGTTCATCTTGATCATCGGACGTACCATTAACATACTGGCACCGGTTGTACCGATACAGCTGGAAAGTAAGGTACCGATCGCAAGGAAGATTACGTTGACGCGCGGGGAACCTGCGAGATCGCCTTCTAAAGTGATGTTACCGGCAACACAGAACAGACCAAATAACAGGACGATAAAAGTCAGGTAATCGTTTAAAATACACTCAAGTACTGTTTCGACCGCATCTCCGGCACTATAGGTCACTGCAAACGGAATGATAAATAACAGGGACCATACGGCTACGGCAAGCGGCTGGTTTTTCTCCCACCATTCCGGTTTTACAAGCGGAAGTACTGCGATACAGAGTAACAGACCGGCAAATGGGATACAAAGCCATAGCGGAACCGTTGCAGTACTGCTTTCGCCGGATTCTGCTGCGAGAATCGTTAGCGGTGTGAAAAGCAGCATAGTTGCGATGCTTCCACAAAGAGCAAGTAACTTTTTCATAAAATCAGCCTCCAAATTCTATGATATATAAATCCATATCATTATTTGTTGATTGCAAAAAAATGTCAATAAATAGTCTTTTTGCAAGGTTAAATCTTAACACAATCTGAACCTTTTTCTACCAGAAAATAAAAAAACATAAAAACAATAAAAAAATACAAATTGCATTACGACCTTTAAAAAAGCATATACATATGGTATAGTGGATTCTGACAAGTTTATATCATCTACGATAAAGATGTTACCTTGTCTTCATCGGGGTAAGTGGCGTAGTTTGGTTAGCGCGCACGGCTGGGGGCCGTGAGGTCGCAGGTTCAAATCCTGTTACCCCG
>ENA-OQDE01000528-OQDE01000528.1-human-gut-metagenome-genome-assembly--contig:-NODE-528-length-22000-cov-4.433320_pt1 | contig 22000 bp, 24 predicted proteins | sample MGYA00242768_ERZ504595 | MGnify/ENA primary metagenome ERZ504595 (study PRJEB26092, sample SAMD00036307) | human gut metagenome | host: Homo sapiens | study: EMG produced TPA metagenomics assembly of... | reverse complement strand
TTTTAATTACTTGCTTCCCCATATCATCATATCTGTCCAGAAACGAAACTTTATTATCGCCTTGCTTATATGAAATAATCGTATCTAGGTTGACATTTTCAACGCTATGGAAAATGTTGCTTTCAATCTGGGGATTGATTTTCTTCAGATTTGCGATAAGCTGTTTGATTTCCTGTCGTTTTGAGCCTGTGTTGCTGTTCGGGGAACAGGTTGTGCAGGTGTCCGTAAAACGGCACGCACATTGAATGAAATTCAGCTTGTTGTAATCTCGCCAATGCTTGATTTCAGCCTCACGAACAAGGTAGAGAGGGCGGATAAGTTCCATTCCCTCATAGTTTGTGCTGTGGAGCTTCGGCATCATCGTCTGAACCTGACCGCCGTAGAGCATACCCATAAGAATAGTTTCTATAACATCGTCATAGTGATGACCGAGTGCGATTTTGTTACAGCCGAGCTGCTTTGCCTTTTTGTAGAGATAACCTCTTCTCATCCTTGCGCAAAGGTAGCAGGGATATTTGTCAACATTGTAAACCGAGTCAAAAATATCTGTTTCAAAAACAGTTATCGGAATGTTCAGCCTACGGGCATTGCTCTCGATTACATCACGATTTTCAACGCTGTAGCCCGGGTCCATTACAAGAAAGACAAGCTCAAACGGAAATTTATTGTGTCTTTTCAACTCCTGAAAAAGCTTTGCCATCAGCATTGAATCCTTGCCCCCCGAAATGCAGACGGCAATTTTATCGTTCGGCTCAACAAGCTGGTACTCGATTATCGCCGCAGTAAATCTGCTCCAAATCGTCTTGCTGAACTTTTTGCGAATGCTCTTTTCAACATCGGTTGCATAGTCCTCATTCTCGAATTGACTTCTCAACCAACTGTAATAACCGCCCTCAAGATTCACGGCATTAAATCCGTCATCACGCAGATTTTCTGCAAGCTCGTCACTTATCTGACCGCTTTTGCAATAGAGGACAACAAGCTTGTCTTTTGGCAAATGTGAATTGTCCTCTTTGATTTTTGCAAGCGGAATATTCTTTGCACCGTCAATGTGGCCGTATTCAAACGAAATTTCATCTCGGATATCGACAAGAGCATATTCCTCGTCAAGCTTTCTCACCTGTTCTATTGTAATCTGATTGTTTTCCGATTTAAACATTCATAACCCTTCAATCTCTGTTTTTGCTGTTTTTTATTGCAACAATTGTTATATCGTCAAATTGCTCCGCATTTTCGGTAAAGTCCGTCAAAGCGTCATAAACTCCGTCACACACACCTTTTGCAGTCTGTTCGGCATTTTGACAGGCAGACACAAGTCTTTCGTTGCCGAAAATTCATCATCCGCATTTGTTGCCTCATTCACACCGTCGGTGTAAAGGCAAATTATATCGCCGTTTCCAAATTCAGCGCTGTTCACAACATATCTTGCATCATCAAACACACCGAGCATTATACACGGCTTACATTCTAAAAATTCAGCCTTGTCGTTGCTCACCGTAACAGGCTTGTTATGACCTGCATTTATGTACAAAAAGCTGTCGCTGTTTTTGTCAAAAATCGCAGCAAATGCAGTTACAAACATTCCCTCGGGATTTGACGAACAGAGTTCCCTGTTGATTTCTTCAAATGCCCTGTCGGTTCTGCATTTTCGGTCATTTTTTCGTGGATAAGAGTTTTTGCAAAAGCCATAAACATTGCCGCCGCAACACCCTTGCCCGACACATCACCGACTACGGCACATATTCTGCCGTCAGGCAATGCAAAGCAATCGTAAAAATCGCCGCCTACCTGTCTTGCAGACTCCATTCTTGCCGAAACATCAAAACAATCGGCAAAGACAACATTCTTTTCTCTCGCAATTATTCCGTACTGAATCCGCCTTGCAACCTCAAGCTCTGTTTCATTTTTAGCCTTTTCACTCGCAAGGGCGGAATTTTTTTCAACATAAGTTTCTACATCGTGAGCCATATCGTTGAAATAATCAGCCAAAAGCTGAATTTCATCGTCAGAGCCGAGTTTTATCGGCACAAACGCTTTCTTTGTATTTGTGCCGTCAGCCTTGTCGGAAAAGTATCCTCGAATTTTTTCAAAAATCAAATGTATCGGATTATACATCTTTTTTCTGACAAACCGCATTACAAGTAAGAATACAATTGCCAGCACAACAAACAACGCAAGAACTCGCATTGCAGTATAGAAAATGATTTCCGTATAAATCTGCGTCAGCGAATAGTCCGCACCGATTAATGCAACAGGCTTGCCGTCCTTGCCTTGAATCGCTGAAAATGCCGTGTAAAAACTGCCGAAGCTGTCGTTCTGATATTCGTAAGCCGTGACAAGGTTAGGATTTTCCCACGCCTCTTTTTCAGCGTCCCACAAGCTGTGGTCAACCTCTTCACCTGCACTTCTCACCTTCAAAACATTCTCGTTTTCGCTGTCATCATCGGCAACAGTCATAACATATGTAACCTTGTTTTCGTCAAAATTCGGAATGTAAATGTACATATATTCAAGGTGATTCGTCTGACAAATCCACCTCAAGGTCTTAACGGCTTTCCGATATTCTTCGGAATCGGGATTATCAAGCAATGCGTTTATATCACAGCGTTCAAAAGTTTCTGTTGCAACCTTTGACGCACTTTCGGTCAGCTGTCGTGTAAACCGCCTTGTGCGCTGAATGTTTTCAATGCAATTGAGCGTACCCGAAACAATTACCGCCAAAATAAACAGCACAAGTATGTGAAAGAAAAGCCTTTTGAAAATCGACTTTTTGACTTTTATTTTGCCGATTGGTTTTTCGGATTTTTTCATTAACAGTCACCGCTTTCTTCCCACACACTTTTTCATCTTGTATTTTAACACGAATGTATGATAAATGCAAAACATAATAAATGTCATAAGGTAATTGTCAACCCGTAGCGGCGGTCAGTGACCGCCATTTGTTTTGTGTGCAAACACGAAACAATTCGTAGCGGCGAATCATGTTCGCCGCTACAAACAATCCATAATTTTCATCACATCAAAACATTTTAATAAAACAAATAGTTTCATCAATGCGGGCGTCCAATGAACGCCCCTACGGGTTTGCGGCATTTATAAAATTTGTTTTGGCATACAATTTCTGCCTTTACCTGCGGTCGCAAGGCTACCCCTACAAGTATACATTTACTTTCATATAAAGCAATATAAAGCAAAAATTGCATCAATGCCGTATTCGGGCATCTGATGCAATTCCTTTATCCGAGTATCTTCTCGAATAGATTACGGTGCACACCGCCGACCACAATTTTCCATTTTCAATTTTCCATTTTCAATTAAACAAAAACAGCCGACTGCTTTGCAATCGACTGTTTAATAATCGGATTATATATCAATTACCATCTTGCGTCAAGTTCGGCTTTGGTGGCTCTTTTTTCTTTCTTGCGACATATCTTGAATATCTTGAAAGCTTTCTGTCACGAAGGAAGAATACAAAAGCGATTGCGCCGAGGATAACTGCAACAAGCACAAACCAAAGACCTACATTTGCGGATCTCTGAACTGCGGCAACAAGAGTCGGTGTGCTTGCGGCATTTGACTTTGCAAGAGCCTTGTCGGCAGACTTTACGGACTGAACGGCAACGCTTGACGCTGTGTCCGAGTAGTTCTGATTCTTTTCGTTTGAAAGAATGAACTGCGACGCACCTGTTGAAGAAGGCATCTCAATCGGAGCGGCTGAAACCGCCGGAGAAACCTCGCCGCTTACAACCTCTGTTTTGGGGTTTGCAACTGCGTTGTCGCTGAACAGTGCGTTGTATGTTTTCTCATCAACAATACCTGTTGAATCGAGTGAATTCTGATTCTGGAAATTTGCAACGGCCTGCGCTGTATATTCACCGTAGTAGCCTGTTGCATCCATTGCAAAGTAGCCGAGCTTTATAAGCTGCTGCTGAATTGCAGTTACTTCATCGTTTTCGTCACCGTTCTGATACTGAACTGCCTCTGTTACAGGCTCTGTTGTTGCCTCTGTGGGAGCAGTTGTTTCTTCTTCGGGCTTGTCCTCAGTCTTTGTTGTTGTATCGGCTTTTGGAGCTTCGGGAGCATTCTCCGAATAAAGTGTATTTCTCGAATCGCCTGCAATACCGTCAACTGTAAGACCTGCGGCTTTCTGGAATGCCTTATAAGCCTCTTCTGTTGCGTCACCGAAGTAACCGTCAACCGCACCGTCATAATAGCCGAGGTCAGCAAGTCTTTGCTGAATCTTCTTTACCTCAGCACCCGATGAACCGTTCTTGTAAACACTCGGTGTGTTGCTTGAAGATGATGAGCTGCCTGATGAACTTGAAGAACCTGATGAGCCTGATGAGCTTGAACTTGATGAACTGCTTGAAGAAGTGTTTGAAGGAGTCTTGCTCGATCTGCCCTGTGAGTCAAAGTAATATGTAGTACCGTCAATTGTTCTTGAAGTATTTACAATGTACTCGCCGTTTTCGTAGTAGTAGTAGTTGCCGTTAAAGCTTTCCCAACCGTTTGTTACATATGAAACTGCGGCAAGCTTGAACCAGTATGTCCAATTGTTATAACCGCCGATTGCCTCATAGCAAACACCGTATTCATCACCTCTTGCGTCAACCTCCATACCGTTGCCGACATAGACGCCGACATGACCGGGACGCCAAAGTCCAAGACCGTGAACATTAGGAATGCCTGCACTTACCGAACCTGTTTCGGTAGCTGTTTCAAGCTGTGGATTACCGCATCTTTCGCCGCCGGCATATGAATAGATAAGACCTGAACAGTCAACCGCTCCGGGGGTTGAACCGCCGTAAACATATGACCATCCGCTGTTATAGGCATTGAGTGCCCATTCTGCAAGACCTGCACCCGTGCCTTTTGCACCGGCAGAAAATGAAGAACCGAATACGCATACACTTGAAAGTGTGAGAACACTCAGAATGATTGCAGTAATCTTTTTTATTCTCTGCATCGTTAATTACCTCCATTTTTATCAGAGAGTCAAAGCTCTTACAGAAAAATAACGACCGACTCAAAGTACAGTCCCTTTTAATCTGTACGGAAGATTTGACCGAAAAATTGTTACCAAATCTGACAGTAAATTACAAATTAGGTTACACCTTGATAACAACATTGTAACTATTATAACATCACCCTTTTAAAAAATCAACCCCAAAGCCCGTATTTTTTGCTAATTCAGAAAATTTGATGCAGTTTCACTCACAAAATCTTCATTTCAAGCACCAAATTAAAGCGAATTATTACAAAATTTGTAACCTTTTGTAATATTTACAGAGTACCGTCAACATAAATTTCGCATAAAAAAAGCAACTCCCGCACCAAGCATTTGGAGCGGGAGCTGCTTTTATTCGGTTTCCGTAATACAATTATGAAAAACAGAGGAGAGAAAATTTCAAAATGAAATTTTGCTGAGTAAAATATGAATTAAAAATTACGGCATTACTGGTATTCGCAAACACTTGCCCATTTGAGAAGGAACTCTCTCTCTTCGGGTTTGCCCTTAACAGACTGTGATGCGGCTACAATCGGAAGCCAGCGGTCAACATATTGACGGGCTGTGTCGGTCTTTGTGCAGTAAAGCTTCATATACTTTTCTGCAAGCTCTTCCTGATGATTCAAACGGAACAAGAGGTAAGTTCTTGCAGCATCGGCTGAACCGTTACCCTGAGTTGCGTGTGACCAGTCAATAACATACGGTGTACCCGACTCGTCAATAATAATATTACTCGGGTTGAAATCGCCGTGACAAACCTTTGTGTGGTTCGGCATACCGTTAAGACGGGTTTCAAGCTCATATCTTGTTGTTGCGTCAAGGTCGGTTTCGCTGATTTTGCGTTTCATCTTATCCTTGAGTTTGTTAAGCAACGGTGCTTTTTGGCTGAGGATTTTAACCTGAATGTCAACAAAGAGATTGAGATATTCGTCCTCTTTTTCGGGATGCTCTGCCATAAGCTCCGCAAGAGTTTTGCCCTCGATAAAGGTGGAGATGATTGCCCATTTTCCGTCAATCTTTGTAACCTCTTCAATTTTCGGAATATTGAGTCCTGTTTCCTCAACTCTTGCCTGATTAAGAGCCTCGTTAAGAATATCTGATTTCGGATAACACTCGTCAAAAACTTTGGCTGCAAGCGCACCGTCTTTATAAACTACCTTGTTCTCTCTTTTTGCAAGAACTGTATCTAATTTCATAATAAAGCCCCTTTCGCTTTAAAATATTAAAAATTCATCAAGCAATCTTTCATTGCTTCGGTTATATTATACAACAATTTCAGGGGTTAGTATAGTGTAAAAATAACAAAATAATTTTAATTTTCTTTGTGCATTTAGCAAATGCAAATAAAATATTTTTTACCTTTCAAACAAAAAGAGCAAGATATTTTATGCGAAGTGCATAAAAATTTGTTAAACTTTTAACTAAATATTTGTGAAACTTTTAACATTCTTTTGTGCATTGTGCATAATGGTTTGTAATATTAAAAGCACATTACGCCCGATCGGAAGTTTATTTAAATTGAAAGTTGAAAATGGGAAATGGAAAATTGCGGTATTATCCATATACAACAAAACACCCTGCCACGGGGGCAGGGTGTTTTATAATTATGCATTACGAGATAGATTAAACAGTCTCGCTGTTGTTGCCATAGTAAGCATTGAGGTACATCTGCTTGATTTCCTTGAAGAGCGGATATCTTGGGTTTGCACCTGTGCACTGGTCATCAAATGCCTGCTCTGTCATAGCGTCAAGACGGTTGAGGAAGTCCTCTTCGTCCGGAACATAATCCTTGATAGAGCTCTTGATGCCAACTCTTGCCTTGAGGTCGTTAACAGCTTGATAAGGTTTTCAACGCTCTCTGTATCGTTCTTGCCGCCGAGGCCGAGTAACGAGCTACTTCAGCATAACGAGCGAGTGTGTGCGGGTGATCATACTGTGGGAATGTACCCATCTTAGCAGGAACTTCTGCTGAGTTGAATCTGATTACCTGCTCAAGCATAAGTGCGTTAGCAATACCGTGCGGTACATGATGGAAAGCACCGAGCTTATGAGCCATTGAGTGACAAACACCGAGGAATGCGTTAGCAAATGCCATACCTGCCATTGTAGCAGCGTGAGCAACCTTCTCACGAGCAACAGGCTCGTTCATACCGTTGTCATAGCAAGCAGGGAGATACTCGAAGATAAGCTTGAGTGAACGGAGTGCAAGACCGTCTGTGAAATCTGTAGCCATCATTGAAGCGTAGGCCTCAAGTGCGTGAGAAACAGCGTCGATACCTGATGCAGCTGTAAGTCCCTTAGGACCGCTCATCATGTTGTTAGCATCAACGATTGCCATTTTAGGCATAAGCTGATAGTCAGCAAGCGGATACTTAACGCCTGTATTCTGGTCTGTGATAACTGCGAAAGGAGTAACCTCAGAACCTGTACCTGATGATGTTGGGATAGCAATGAAGTATGCCTTCTCACCCATCTTCGGGAATGTGTAAACTCTCTTACGGATATCGCAGAAACGCATAGCCATATCCTGGAAGTCAACTTCCGGATGCTCATAGAGAACCCACATAATCTTGCCGGCATCCATTGCTGAACCGCCGCCGAGTGCGATAATGCAGTCAGGCTCAAACTTACGCATAGCCTCTGCACCCTTCTGAGCTGAAATAAGTGATGGGTCAGGCTCAACATCTGCGAATGTTGTATATGTGATGCCCATTTCATCGAGCTTGTCTGTGATTGGCTTTGTGTAGCCATTCTTGTAAAGGAATGAGTCAGTAACGATGAATGCTCTCTTCTTACCCATTACATCCTTGAGTTCCTGAAGAGCTACAGGCATACAGCCCCTCTTGATATAAACCTTTTCAGGTGCTCTGAACCAAAGCATATTTCTCTCCTCTCGGCAACTGTCTTAATATTGATAAGGTGCTTGCAACCAACATTCTCAGAAACAGAAGTTGCCGCCCCATGAACCACAGCCGAGTGTGAGTGAAGGAGTAAGCTTGAAGTTGTAAAGGTCACCGATACCACCCTGTGAAGAAGGTGTGTTAACAAGGATACGGCAAGTTTTCATTCTTGAAGCAAACTCGTCGATCTTTGCTCTTTCGTTTACAGCGTCAACATAAAGTGAAGATGTGTGACCGTAACCGCCGTCAGCAATAAGATGCTCAGCCTTTGCAATAGCATCTTCAAAATCTTCAGCCTTGTACATAGCGAGTACAGGAGAAAGCTTCTCGTGAGCAAACTCTTCGCTGATGTCAACTGATTCTACCTCACCGATAAGAACCTTTGTTTCCTCAGGAATTGTTACACCTGCAAGAGCTGCGATTGTAACAGGCTTCTGACCAACAATCTTAGCGTTAAGAGCGCCGTTGATGATGATAGTCTTTCTAACCTTCTCTGTCTCTTCCTCGTTAAGGAAGTAGCAGCCACGAGCCTTGAATTCCTTCTTAACTTTGCTGTAAATCTTCTTTTCAACGATAACAGACTGCTCTGAAGCACAGATCATACCGTTATCAAATGTCTTTGAGTGGATAATTGAGTTAACTGCGAGTAAAATGTCAGCTGTTTCATCAATGATAGCAGGTGTGTTACCGGCGCCAACACCGAGTGCAGGCTTACCTGATGAATAAGCAGCCTTAACCATGCCGGGGCCGCCTGTTGCGAGGATGCAGTCAGCTTCCTGCATAAGTGTGTTTGTGAGTTCGAGTGAAGGAATATCAATCCAGCTGATGATACCCTCCGGAGCGCCTGCCTTAACAGCAGCTTCAAGAACAACCTTGGCAGCCTCAATTGTGCTCTTCTTAGCACGGGGATGCGGGCTGATGATGATACCGTTTCTTGTCTTAAGACAAACGAGTGTCTTGAAGATAGCGGTTGAAGTTGGGTTTGTTGTAGGAATAACGGCAGCGATTACACCGATTGGCTCAGCAATCTTCTTAATGCCGTAAGCCTTGTCTTCCTCAAGAACGCCGCAAGTCTTAACATTTCTGTAAGCATTGTAAATATACTCAGATGCGAAGTGGTTCTTGATAACCTTATCTTCTGCAACGCCCATGCCTGTTTCTTCAACAGCCATCTTAGCGAGCGGAATTCTCATCTGGTTAGCAGCAGTAGCGGCAGCAAGAAAAATCTTGTCAACCTGCTCCTGTGTGTAGGTAGCAAAAATTTTCTGGGCTTCTCTTACTCTTGCAAGGGCAGCTTCAAAGCTTTCTGCGTTATCTACGATAGGATACTCTTTTGTACTCATTTAATCTACCTCTTATCTTGCATAATTATATTAGATTCAGCAAAGCTGAAAATGATATCAAATTAATTTGCCTCAATTACTCGGCTTTCTCGCAGCCTTACCGCTTGCCTTTGATGCCTTTGTTGCCTTTGTTGAAGAACTGCCTAAGTCAGCCTTGAATTTAAGGTTGTTTTTCTTAGCATAGTTCTGGGCATACGAACCGCTTGCTCCGTGGATTGTAACTTCCTTACTGCATTCAGCGAATACATTGTCGGGAATACTTGTAATACAAGCCGGAATTGTAATGTCTGTAAGCTCACGCGACTGATAAAAAGCATATTCATCAATCTTTGTAAGTTTACCGCTGTCGGGAAGGACAACATTGTTAAGTGCCGCACCCGAAAAAGCTCTCGGTCCGATTTCTTTGAGTGTACTCGGAAGCTTGATTTCTCTTAACTCAGAGCAGTTAAAGAACACGCTGTTGTTAAGGATTTCAAGACCTTCGGAAAGATTTACCTTTGTGAGGCTGTGACAGCTTGAAAAGGCATAATCTTCAATCTGCTTGATACTTGACGGAATTGTTACTTCCGTAATTTTGGAGTCATTGAACACGCTTGCACCGATTACGGTAACTTTGTAGTTCTTGTAGCTTTCGGGAATTTCAATAACCGTGTCAGAACCTGTGTACTTTGTAATCATAAGTTCTTCCTGATTGATAATGAAAAATCCGAAATCTCCGTTTGTAAGGTCAGGCTCTGTCGGCTCAACCTTGTAGCCGGGCTTACTGCTTTTTGATGATGTGTTGTCGTCACAACCGCATCCTGAGAGTCCGACCGCTGCTGATGCGCACATTGTGCACGCCATCAGAAAGCAAAGAATTCTTTTCATTTTTCTGGATCCTTTCAATCGTTGTTTTAGAATTTAGCTAATTCTCGATTGATTCTATTTTATCATCTTTGTTAAATATTTGTCAATGTTTTTTTGACCATTTTTCTACTTTTATCGGGTTCAATAATAATTACAAAAAGATTACACACTTATTGTTGCACTTCTCACAAAAAAGATAAAAATCCCGTAAAATCCGCTGTTTTTTGCGGTAAAAAATGTAAGAAAAATCCTCAGAAACTGCCGTTTTTACCATATCATTGACGAATCAATCGACCAATGTCATATTTTCACAATAGGCGTTGTAAAATCAAGACCGCTCCTTTTTGGAATTTCATACGCAAGTGCCGAAATATCGTAGGCTAAAATGTCCTTTTCAAGCAATGCCTTTGTGTTGCCGCCTGTTCTGATACCGTTGCTTGCTGAGGTGACAATATTCAGTCGGCAGTCTTTGAGCAATTCCGCACCCTCGTTTGTAAAGCCTAAAACACGGACATACTCAATCGGGATTTGCGTATGAGCTTTTTCAATTTCGAGCAATGCACAGGCGAGTATTCTCCGTATGCGTGCATGAGTGTAGCGCTTTGTCTTTACAAGGTCGGCAATTTCTGATGAGGTACTGCAACGCACTGCCGCATCGGCAATTCTGTTTTCAAGCCCCTCACCCACATCGGGCAGTTTTGCCATATCCTCTCTTGTCATAGTACGCAGGCGGTACAGTAACGGTCTGTCAAGATTTTCGGGGAATGTGATTTCATCGGGAATATACGGAGCGTACTTCTTCGCATTTTCACCGTTACGCAACATTTCTCTTATGTGTGACGCAGACGCAAAGTCCTCGCCCGCAATTCGGCTGTCGTGTGCAACACCTGTTCTTGCAACCGAGAACGGCTCAACACCCGTACCGTTCAATGCCTTTATATACTCAACGCCAAGAATATTGTTCGGTTCGCAGAGTACGGACGAAATCTCATCACCGAAAACCATTTTGACGGCGTTTTCAAGTTCACGGGGGTAGTATCCGCCGTTTTTCATTCCGTCACGCACAAGAGCCTGTACCCTTTCATCACAAACAGCTTTTGCGGATTTTTTGAGCAGTCCGCAATCACCGCTTTCACTGCCAAAGGCAAGGTGATTTGTGCATTCAAAAGCCGATGCAATCGCAACACCTGCCTTTGCAAAGCCCTCAGCCCCGAAAGTGAGAACACAACTGGCAGTTCAAGCACCAAATCCGCACCGTTTTCAAGGGCAGATTTTGCACGGACAAATTTGTCGCACACGGCAACCTCACCACGCTGGGTAAAGCTGCCGCTCATAATTGCTATGACCGGCTCTTTAAGCACATTTTTTGCACTTTCGAGCAAATATTTATGACCGTTGTGAAACGGATTGAATTCGCAGATGACAGCTGTTGCCATAACTATTCCTCCGAAGCCTTTATTTCGCACACATATTGTAAAAAACACTTGAAAACATACATAATTTGGAGTATCATATGTATGTGTGACCTGTCAATTTTAAAAAGTCTTTTTCTGATTTACATTATAGTATAAAATATGACGACAGGCAAATATATTTCTTATATTTTAAACTGAAAACAACTACCAAAGGGGACGATTGTAATGAAAATTCTCGTAATCAACGCAGGCAGTTCCTCGCTCAAGTACCAGCTTATTGATACTGACAACGAGGCAGTTCTCGCAAAGGGTAACTGTGAAAGAATCGGTCAGAACGGTGCTTTCATTGGTTTTAAAACACCCGACGGCAAAAAAATCAACCGCAAAACACAGATGCTTAATCACACTCAGGCTTTTGAGGCTGTTAAAAATGCACTCATTGATCCCGAATACGGTGCAATCAGCGATTTGTCTGAGGTTTCCGCCGTAGGTCACAGAGTTGTGCAGGGCGGTGCGTACTTTGACAAGTCGGTGCTTGTAAATAACTCGGTAATCAACAAAATCAGAGAGCTTGCTCCTCTTGCACCTCTTCACAACCCTGCACACCTTCAGGGCATTGAGGCCTGCACAAGAGTTTTCGGTCCGAAAGTTCCGCAGGTTGCGGTTTTTGATACTGCTTTTCACCAGACAATGCCCGAAAAAGCATTTATGTATGCAGTACCTTACAAATATTACGAAAAGTTCGGTGTAAGAAAGTACGGCTTTCACGGCACATCTCACCGTTATGTTTCCGAAAAAATGGCTGACCTTATGGGCAGAAAAAAGGAAGAGCTCAAGCTTATTACCTGTCACATCGGCAACGGTTCTTCAATCACAGCCGTAAAGGGCGGTAAGGTTATCGACACTACAATGGGACTTACTCCTCTCGGCGGTTTTATGATGGGTACCCGTTCAGGTTCACTTGATCCGTCTGTTATCACATTTATCGCTGAAAAAGAGCATCTCACTCCCGAGGAAATGTCAAAGATTCTCAACAAGGAATCGGGTCTTTTGGGCATTTCGGGCGTTTCGTCTGACGACCGTGATGTTTGTGCAGCCGAGGCAGACGGCAATATGAGAGCTCACCTTGCCCACGAAATGCTTTACTACCAGATTGCAAAGTACATCGGCAGTTATTATGTAGCGCTCGGCGGTTGTGACGGCATCGTATTCACGGCAGGTATTGGTGAAAACCAGCCTATGCTCCGTGAAAGGTTTGCGACTATCTTGAATGCCTTGGCATTAAGATGGATAAGGAATTCAACAAGCAAGCTACAGGCGGTGTTACAGGCACACTCTCAACTCCTGATTCTGCAATCAGAGTTGAACTCATTGCAACCGACGAAGAAATGGTTATTGCAAGAGATACAAGAGCCATTGTTGAGGCACTTTAATTGAAATAAATCTGCCACGCAGTAAATATTACATAAGAAAACAGGTTGTCATATGACAGCCTGTTTTTGTTTATGGTTATTTCTTATCCGTATTTTTAAATTTGAACGCATTGCGTTCAACCGTGTGCAACACACACGGCTGGCGAACACGGTTCGCCCCTACAGCACAACAATTCATAAAATCTACGAATCCGCAACTGTTCCGTCCGTCACGGTGTCGCTTGTGTCCCTGAATAAAAGTGTAATGCACCAGATTGCGGAAAGTCCGACAAGGATATAAACAATACGGCTTATGATTCCTGTCTGTCCGCCGCAAATCCACGCAACAAGATCAAACTGAAAAATGCCGACACTTCCCCAGTTGAGTCCGCCGATAATAAGAAGCGTCAATGCTATTTTATCGAGCATTCAAAGTCCTCCTTTGTATTTGCTGAAAATAGTATTGACGCAATTTTTCGTTTTATTCAATTTAAATCAGAATTTAATTAACAATGCAAGAAGCAAAATCAGCACTCCGAGGAAAATTACCGCACCGCCTATCATTCTTGTGATTTTTACGGCTTTCTGAATTTTGAATTTTGAAATCATATTTTCCGTGGGAAACGGAAGAATAATGAGCATAATTCCGAGAATTACACAGCTTGCAAGTGCAACGGTAAGACCGACCTCTCTTGCAAACGAGAGCATAAAAAGTCCGATTGGAATTCCGAACACACAAATCATATTGATTACCGCAAACAGCTTGCCAAAACGCTCGCCCTTTTCGTAAAATTTATTTGCTTTAATATGACACTCATCATCACAATACTGGTCAAAATACGATATCTGTTTTCCGCAGAATTCACATTTTTTCATGGACACACCTCGTTGTTTCATTTTAAATCGTTCACAGAATATTTTAACACACAAATCGACATATTTCAACTTGAACAAATGTACATTTTCGGATATATGCTTTGTTGAAAAAATTTTTGCAATGTGGTATGCTGAAAAGAGGTGATTTTATGGAGAGCTTTTTCGTTGCGCTTAATGCGGTTCTGCCGATGTTCATAATGCTTTTCATCGGTTTTCTTGTGAGAAAATTAAAAATTTTGCAGGACAGCTTTCTGCCTCAGCTTAACAAAATTGTTTTCAATGTATTTTTCCGTTTCTGATGTTCAATAACATCTACGGCTCAGATTTTTCAAGCGTTTTCAGCCCGAAGCTGCTTGCCTTTGCGGTTATTGGAGTGTTCACGATTTACTTTTTGTCAATCGGGTTTACACTCCTTGTTGAAAAGTCAAATTACAGCCGTGGTGCGATGATTCAGGCGATTTACCGCAGTAATTTTGTCCTTATGGGACTTCCTATTGCGGCGAATATTTTCGGCAAGGATAAGCTTGGCATGACAGCCGTGCTTGTTGCTGTTGTTGTTCCGATTTACAATATGCTTGCCGTCATCACGCTGGAAATTTTCAGAGGGCAAAAGATAAATGTGCTGAAAATTTTAAAAGGCATTGCCAAAAATCCGCTGATTATCGGCTCTGTACTCGGACTTTTGTCTGTTGCGTTCAATATAAGCCTTCCGGAAACAATTGACAAAACGGTTTCGGATATTGCGGCGGTTGCAACTCCGCTTGCGCTGATTGTACTCGGTGCGTCTGTCACATTTGACAGCATAAAAGGCTGTTCACGCAACCTCATAATCTGCATAATCGCAAGACTTGTTGTTGTGCCGGCACTTTGTCTGGGTACGGCGGCGCTTATAGGAATCAGAGGAGTTGACTTTGTGTCGCTTATCGGACTTTTGCATCGCCGTGTGCGGTTTCGTCATTCACAATGGCTCAGCAAATGGACAGCGACTTCAAACTTGCAGGTGCGGCGGTTGTGTTCACTTCGGTTTTAGCGTGTTTCACGATGTTTTTGTGGATTTTCTTCTTCAGACAGGCAGGTTTCTTTTGATAATCTGCACAAATTTCAGACACATGATTTATTCAATGTGTAAAGTTAAACGATATTATTACTATCAATAACAAAAAATAGTATAACAGTCTTGACTTTTATTACTGTTAGTGTTAGAATACTCGCATAGGGTAACGGTCCGCAGGAAATGACTTGAAATCCTGCAAAGTTAAACTGTTATTTTATTAAACAGCTATTTCCTTCTTTTTTTATTATTTTGTGGGCGTAAGAAAACGGAGTGCGTAATGCACTCCGTTTTCTTTTATACGAATTTTCTGAATATAACAAAATAATTGCAACACCGTAGCATCCGCCCATACATTTAAACGCAACTTCTATATATACAAAAACAGTCGGGCGAAAATGATTTGCATTTTGCACACTGTCTGCCCGACCGCAATTTTCAATTTTCCATTTTCAACTTTCAATTTTAAAAAACTTCCGTTCGGGCATAATATGCTTTTTGACATTTACAAACTATCTGCTTTATGTACCTCCGAAGAAAAGTATAGCGCATTTTCCGTAAAAACTCTTCCCCGCAAACAGCGAATGTGTTGCCCACAGGCAGCGAAACGCATTTTTCGCGTGCTATACAGTGCTATTTCAGCAGGTTCGTTGATTTTAGTCCAATACGATGTCCTTTTTCTTCCCGTTTTTCTTTCTCGGATACTGCCGAATACGGGTGACGAAATCCAGATTGATAATCTCCAGTTCGCCTGTTTTCTTCTTTATGACCATACCGCCGTCATCAATTTCTTTTATCAATCCTTGTACGCTGCCGTCATTTGAAGTAATCGTATAAATAATGCATTCTTCTCCGATAAACCGTTTTGCCAATTCTTTCATTTCAATGTTCTCCTTGTTCTGCAATTTTTGGTTCAAAATATGTCTGATTGCTGCCAATCTCCTTCGCTGCATTATCCGTGGGATAATCACAAGAAGGAACAGGGCAAGCAAAATGAGATAAAGACTGTTCATTTGCGTATTCCTCCCAATTATATTTAGGAGATTTTATTCCCAGCTTTGGAGTAGCGCATTGCCTCCTTGCAGTACACTGATATATTAACAACCCAGACAAGGCATACCATAAGCGAAGGCAAAAACCCTATATCGAACAAAAGCGCACAGACCGCAAGCACAATCGCCAAAACCGCGCAGACCACATTTGTTGCGGAGTATGCTTTGAACGCACATTTGCCAATCATAATTTTCTCGGCTTCATCGCAGTCGTCAATCCACTTTTTTTGAAACCGCATATCATAGACGGATGCTTTCTTTTCGGGATTTGTCTGCTTGGCGGTGTCCACGCACTTTTGCTGAATAATAATCGCCTCAGCCATAATTCCGAAAAAGCTGCAATGCCAATAAAAAGATAATAGTTCTTTTTTTGTCATCGAATATTGCTATGCCTCCCGAATAGGACGCCGCCATCAGAAAATAGGAGACAATAAGGGCTGCGCTTGTAATCCAAATCACTAAAGACAGTTTTCTGTCAACCGTGTCCGAGATGTCCTCATCCTCACCATCCCACACAGCAACCAGTTTATTCGCACTTCGATAAATTGGGATGCAGACCACCGGCACGATGACCGCCAACGCCAACATCAGCCACGGAGCGATGTGCGTTCCGAAGAACGCTCCCGCTTCTTTCATCGTGCCAACCAGTTGATCCAACCCGCCTTTTGCTGCACTGTGACCGGAATAATAGCCGATTACGCCGCCGATAATCGTACATACGACCGCAAAGAGTAAAAATTTAGGCAGAGCTTTTCGATTTGCCTGTTTGATTTCGTCATTTTTCATTTTCAGTTTCCTCCTGTAAATAGAAGACTTCTTCTACCGTAACGCCGCAGACCTTTGCAATCGTCAGAGCAAGGGTGACCGACGGCGAATAATCGCCCCGCTCAATCAGGCTGATCGTTTGCGTGATACGCCGCATAAGCTCCCATTTCCTGCTGATTGACATTCAGTGCAGCTCTGCGTTCCTTCAAACGATTTCGCAGTATCATACAGCACCTCCGTCTGACAATCTTCTTTGTCTATCTGACAAGTATGGTTGTCAAAATGTATTATATTATTGTCATTTGGATTTGTCAAGCGGTTTTGAAAAATCGGAGGATAAAGCTCGTTGCCTTACCCTCCGATTACAGTTTTTACTTATAGATAATCTCTTCGCTTACGACTTCCGCTGCCCGGTTTCTGACATTGTTCATCTTGCCTATCCACGCCGTTGTATCAGTAGCTTTTAGCTCCTCACGAATTTGGAACGGCGGCTCGCCGTGCGGGCGTCCAATGAACGCCCCTACAGAATTGTGCTAACAATTACAATACTACGCTCGGGCATAATATGTTTTTATTATTACATACTATCTTCGAACCGGGTGCAGCGACACGCTGCCGATCAATCTGTTTTTTGATTTTGTCAAAGGTTACACCGTATTTTTCGGCAATGTCTTTGGCATAGCTTACACCTTGAGGCGGAGCGATGAAAACCTTGAACGAACGCTGTCCGTTTTCGACACCTGTTACCAGACTTTCAATCTTGCTGTCGCCCTTTACGGTTGTGTTCACCTCGTCAAGATTGCGAGCCAAATCGTGCATATGGGTATTAAAAATCGCCCTTGTGCCGAGATATCGCATTGATTTTACAACATCACGGGCAATGTACAAGCCCTCGGCAACATTGGTTGTTGCAAGGCTTTCGTTGAGCAAAAGCAGGCTGTAACGGCTTGCCGAGGAGAAAATTTCGGCAAGTCTTTTGCTTTCTTCACCGAGTCTGCCTAGGTCAACGGTATCGTTTTCATCGGCAGGAAAATGCGTAAAAATGCTGTCGCATGGGCTGAATTTCATCTGCGTTGCAGGAACATATATTCCGTTCTGAGCAAGCAGAAACGCAAGTCCGACCGCCTGAGTAATCGTGGTTTTACCGCCACGGTTCGGACCTGTCAGAATGTAAATTCGCCTGTCATCGTTAAAATCAATATCGTTTGTGACAATATCCAAATTCTCACCATTTGCCGATTTTATGCCGAGTTTGAGGTTGTAAACATCTCTAAGACAGCAGTTTCTGTCCTCCTTGGGCAAAACCTCTGCCTTGCACAGCGGAAGATTTTTCTTTTTCATCTTATCACAAAGCTCTGCAAAACGAATATAGAAAATGATTTCGGGCATAAGCGAAACGAACGAGTAGCCGTTGACATTGACATATCTGTTGAGCATTGATTTTATGTCATTTACGGTTCTTCGGAGGATATCGGTCACAACATTTTTGAGTGCGTCAGACATAGGATCTGCGCCGGTCAGCGAGCTGTTCATAGTGTGGTTTACATCCTGCTGAGCGCCCACAACAAACTGTCCCAGCCCGAACTGCGAGGTTGACGGATTGGACGGATGAAAGCTTAAAAATCCCGAAACATCGTTGCCGTGGTGCAGTTCGCTGTCACGGTTTGTAAACTTCATAAATCTTTTGAGAATACCGCTGTCGGTAAATTCTTTGTCATTGAGTGAGATTACACCCACACTCTTTGGGCGGAGCAAATCGTCAAGATTCACACCGAGGGTAATGCTCTTGAGCTTTTGAGCCTTTGCAAGCGTATCTATTATATCCTTTTTTAGTTCGGGAAAACCGCTGTCATTGTAAATTGACTGAACATTTTTCTTGAGCTCAAGCAGACCCTGCGACTTTACTTCAATTGTTTCAAGCGTATTTTTGATTCTTGTAATGCAATCGACATAGCCGTCCATTTCACGAAGTCGGTTTACAAGCTGCCACAAGGAAGATGCCTCGGTATCCTTTTGAAAGCGCTCAATTTCACGCAAATCGTTCAGCTTTACAAGAAGTGCGGATAGATCATCACGAAGTTTCGGGAAACGGAGAAAATCCTCAAAAACATCGCAACGATATTTTATAACTTCCTCGTCATCCGTAATATTTATCAGCAGCTGCTTTATGCTGTTGCGTTCATACTGCTCTTTTGTGAGAGCGTCACATATATAATCAACCGACAAATCATTCAGCGCCTCTTTGTTGAGAGTTCTGTAGGATGCATTTGAATTTGTCGGGTGTAATAAGCTGAAATTTTCCATAATTCACCGCCGAAAAAATTTGCCGTATAACGGCTTTAATTGAATGATAGCACAAAAAATTTTTGTTTTCAACCGAGAAATCGAAAATTTGCACTTTGGCTGATTGTGTGATATCATAGCTTTGGAGCAGATTGCTCTCAAAACCAAAATAACGGTCGGGAGGATTGACTTATGGATAAAAAGATGCTTGACAGAATTAATGAGCTTGCAAAAAAGAAAAAGGAACAGGGACTTACCGAGGCTGAGCAAAAAGAGCAGAAAGAGCTGTACAAAATTTATCTTGGCGAAATCCGCACACAGTTCAACGCAACACTTGATAATGTAAGCGTTGAAGAAAAGGACGGCACTGTAAAACCGTTCAAAGAGGCATACAAAAAGCCGTATGACAAAAACTGATTTTGTCATTCAAACAGAAGTCATGCGAAAATTTAATTACACAGTCAAACAAAAAAGCAGTTCCGATTTTGGAACTGCTTTTGTTTTATAAAGTTATTTAATTACTTGTATCTTCTTCCGCCCTTTTGGCTGTTCTTTGGAAGCTGAATTTCGGCAGTATCATACTTACTGCGTCTTTCGGACTTTCTGCCTGAAGATGAGTAATCATCGGCATAATCATCGTTACTGCTGTAACGCTGTGGCTGTGCAGATTTGCTCTTTGGAGCGTTACTTCTGCCGCCGACTGTGACCCTCTTCTTTCTGTTGAGAACAGTTGAAATTACAAAGTACGCAATGCCTGCAACACCGAGTGAGAGTAAAACGAGTGAAACATAGAACATCCAATGACCGTTGTCACCCTTGCTGTTATTGTTCTTGATGAAGTTAAAGTCATCACCGTCAGAACTCGATGTGTCTGTATTTTTAAGATTTTTTGCGATATCCGACCAGTCGTTGCTTGAAAGAGTTTTTTCGTCAATGTTATCGTCAGACTTGATGAGCGACGCTGACGGAGCAGTATTTGACGGAGCAACATAGGACTGACCGCCGCCTACATATGACGGCTCAGAGTAGTAGTAAGTCTGACTGCTGCTGTAATTATTGTCATAACTGTTATTGTTGTAGTCATAGCTACTGTCATAGTTATAGTTGTTGTCATATGACGAATCACTTGACGAATAGCCGGGATCTACATATGATGAACTGTCCGACGAGTCCGGATACACAGGATCGGGCTGCGGCTGCGGCTCCGGCTCCGGTGATGGTTCCGGTTCCGGTTCGGGCTCGGGCTCCGGCTCTACGGGATCAACAATAACGCTTGAATCTCCGCCGGGATCAACCTCCTCACCGACTGCCGATACGGAAAAGCTCACAGCAGAAATGCTCAAAAGTGCCGTCAGAAAAATTGCGCAAAGCTTGAATGTTTTTTCATAAAAGCCCCTTTCTTCAGAATAATCTGAAAATGCGTCTGTTGTATGTCCGATATCAATTATTTTGAGCTTTTATCGGATGCCGATGTTGTTGACGCCGATGTTGTTGGCTCAACCGCAACGAAGAAGAGTTCAGGCTTATACTTGTCAATAACCGAAGTGTTTTCTTCATACTTGAGTTTCTCTGCAAGACTGTCAATGTATTTTGAAAATTCGTCTGACTTCATTGATGCAAGTACACCGGCTCTTTTTGATTCGTTGCCGATATAGCTGTCAACATCCTTGCTGACGTCTTTCTTATAAACGAGATAGTAGATTGCGCTGTCGCCGCTGCCGACCTTGAGAGTTTCAGCCTTGCCTGTTTCAAGCTTGCCGATAGCCTTTTTAAGCTCGTCACCGATTGAGCTCTTGTCGAGAACTTCTACATTTGAAACAGAAGAATCTGTTCCCGAACCGCTTGACTTCTTGTATGATGCAATAACATCATCAAAAGAACCGCCCTTGTTAAGGTCATTCTTGTAGCCGTTAAGCTGATCCTCAACCTTCTTGATTTCCTTGTCGCTCATTGCAACATTCTTTGATGAACCTGCCTCATCTTTTGTTGATGTATAAAGGTTCACGGGAAGATATGAGTAGTCCGTATAGTTTTCCTTGAAATACTTTGTAAGGTCGGCGTTGGAAACTTCCTTTGAACCGCCCTTGCCGTAAACTGCTTTGAAGAGAGCCTCATACTTTGTGTTGTAGAGAGTTGTGCAGTATGCAAAGCTGTCAAGTGAAACGCCGTACTTTTCATACTGCTTCTTCATCGGCATTACATAACCCTGTGACGCATACGGGCCGACATTCCAGTATGTTTCAGCCTGATTTGTTGCGGAGTCAAGAGTTGCCTGACCGATGTTTACATTTTCCTTTTTAAGCTGTTCGTCAACTACGAGGTAGCTGAGGCACATTTTCTTAGCCTGATCTTTAATCCACTCTCTTGCAACCTGCTCGTTGCCGTCATCGTCCTTGATTTTTTCATCAAGCCACTTGTCAGATGTCGAATCATAATCGTCAAGCTTTTTAGCAAATGACTCAGCCTGACTGTAAGCTGCATTGAGTGAGTAGATATAAACGCCGATGGCAAGCTCGTTGTCGCTTGTCTTATACGACCATTCTTTGTTAAGAGTTGTGGGTGTACAACCTGCAATTGCAAAAACTGAGAACATCATAACAATTGCAAGTAAAAATGAACCAACCTTGATATTAGGCTTCATAGTTTTTTACCGTCCTTCTGAAAAATTAAATGCAAAGTGTCCTGCGAACACACTTTCACAGGATAATGTACCTTACGATTATACACAAAAAAATCGTCATTGTCTACATTTTTATAAAATTTTGTTGAGAATTTCCACCGAAAAACAGCATTTTTGTAGTTTCGGGAGGTTTTTTCTTAACAAATTACGGTTTCATACCGTTAAATTACTGCACACCGAAAATTTTGGTGAGGATTTCAAGCGGAGCGGAACTGTTTTTGCACTTCAACCGCAACGCACGGTTTTGCTCCGGCAACAAGCTTTGCCTTTTCCGCCCAAAGCAATGAGCAAGTTCGGCAACCTGAGGGGATTTGAGTTCGTTTACAAAGAGCATGAGTGTTGTGCCGTTCTGCTGATTTCGTAAATACC
>ENA-OQDE01000527-OQDE01000527.1-human-gut-metagenome-genome-assembly--contig:-NODE-527-length-22011-cov-2.639691_pt1 | contig 22011 bp, 22 predicted proteins | sample MGYA00242768_ERZ504595 | MGnify/ENA primary metagenome ERZ504595 (study PRJEB26092, sample SAMD00036307) | human gut metagenome | host: Homo sapiens | study: EMG produced TPA metagenomics assembly of... | reverse complement strand
CAGACATAAACATCTCCAAACAAAAACAGAATTATCAGCTGAAATAATAAATATTATCGGTATGCCGAGCATAAATTTAATGTGTCTTGTTTTGTGTCTGATTAATTGCATTGTAATGTACATTGCAACACTTCCTCCGAGTGCGGAGAGAATCAGCAATGTGCTTTCTCGTACTCTCCATTTGCGGTGAATTGCAAAGTATTTGTCACAGACTGTTACAATAATTGATATCAGGCTGATGATGCAAATGTATATGATGAAAATTTCCATGAGAACTCCAAAGGATGATTTGATTGAAAAACAAAAAGATTGTTCCGATTATTGTATCTGTAATAGCTATGTTAAGCGTTATCTGCATAAGCTCATTTACAAGAGAAAAACCGCCCAAAAAGCAGAATGATATCAACAATATTGCAGCTTTATCATCAAAGGCAACCGCCGACACACCCGAAGTGATGAAGAAATGCGTGGCGTGTGGGTATCATATATGGAGCTTTCTATGGAAAACGAAAGCTCAAAAACACAAAAAGCGTTTGAAGATAAATTTAACAAAATAGCACAAAAATGCAGTGAAAGCGGTTTCAACACGCTTATTGTACAGGTACGCCCCTTTTGTGACGCATTATATAAGTCAAGCTATTTTCCGTGGTCACATATTCTCACGGGTACGCAAGGGGAAAATCCTCAATATGACGCACTGCAAATTATGTGTGATATATGCAAAGAAAACAATTTGAAAATTCATGCGTGGATTAATCCATACAGAGTCAGTTCAAATGAAACTCCGAAAAAACTTTCAGACAACAATCCTTATATAAAGAATTCCGAAATAGGTATAAAAACCGATAACGGAATTTTTCTTGATCCGTCAAATGAAACTGCACAACAGCTGATTAGTGACGGTGTAAAGGAAATTGCGGAAAATTATGATGTTGACGGGATACAGTTTGACGACTATTTCTACCCTACTGAGGATGAAAGTTTTGATAAAAAGCAGTATGAGGCTTATATTAAAAAATACGGTAAAGAAAACTCTATGAGTCTTGATAATTGGCGAATGCAAAATGTAAATACGCTGATTTGTAAGGTTTACAGAACAATAAAAAGTGTGGATTCGTCAGTTGAGTTCGGCATATCACCGCAAGGTAATATAGGTAACAATGACGGATTGTATGCCGATGTAAAATCATGGTGTACCTGTAAAGGCTTTGCAGATTACATCTGTCCGCAAATTTACTTTAGCCTTGAAAATCCTGCTCTTAATTTTGAAGATTGCCTTAACAGCTGGACATCTCTTGATTTTGACGAAAATGTAAAACTGTATGTCGGTCTTGGCGGTTATAAGGCAGGTAACGGCGAATATGACGAAGAAACATGGCTTTTAAGTGACAGTATTCTTGCCGATGAATACGATATTTTGTGTAACAACAAATCTGTCAGGGGCTTTATGCTTTAACAGCTTATAATAGCTTGAGGATGATACTGCAAAAAAAGAGATTAATAATCTGATTAACGCTTTAAACTAATTCAGCGTCGCAGTAGTCATCAAATGATTTTGTGATTTTCACATCAATAATTTTACCGCAGAGACTTGTATCTTCGGAATTAATATGAACAGGCGTGTAGTTCTTTGTGTAACCCTCAAGATAACCGTGACGAAGTCTTTCAACGAGAACAGATTCACAAAGACCAACCTGATCTTTAAGAAATTCCCTTCTGGTTTCATCGCAGACCTGCTCCATAATTTTGGCTCTCTGCTCTTTGATTTGCGGATCAATTTGATTTGGTGCTTTATCGGCAACAGTACCTTTACGGCGTGAATACGGGAAGATATGCACCTTTGCAAAGCCGATTGACTTAACAAATTTAAGAGATGCGTTGAAATCTTCCTCTGTTTCACCTGCAAATCCAACCATTACATCGGTTGTCATAGAGCTGTTTTCAAAAGCGTTTCTGAGATTTGTAACAATTTCAGCGTATTCTGAACAATTGTAGTGACGGTTCATTGCTTTGAGTGTGTTATCGCAACCGCTCTGCAGTGAAAGATGAAACTGCGGACAGAACTTTGGCTGTGCGGCAAGACGGGCAATCATTTCTTTATCCATTCTTTCCGGTTCGATTGACCCGAGTCTTACACGGTCGATTCCATCAACGGAACAAGCACATTCTACAGCATCAGCAAGATCAAAATCTTCATCAAGACCGTAGGCGGAAAGGTTAATACCAACAAGAACAACCTCACGGTAACCGTTTGCGGCAACCTGAATAAGCTCTGCCTTTAAATCTTCAAGAGATTTTGAACGCACTCTGCCCCTTGCATACGGAATAATGCAGTAAGAACAGAACCTGTTGCAACCGTCCTCTATTTTAATGAAAGCTCTTGTATGCTCTCCGAGTGACGATACGGAAAGATTTTCGTATTTTTCGCCTTTTCCGATATGCTCTGTTATATGAACAAATTTCTGTTTTTCTTCAAGAAACTTGTAAATTGAAGGAACGAGTTCGGCTCTTTTGCATTGCCGAGTACGATATCGCAATTTGAAAAATTCTCGCTTTCTTCGGGAAAAGCCTGTGGCATACAGCCGGTGAGAATAACAATTCCGTCAGGATTTTCACGGCGGACACGGTTGAGGATCTTGCGGTTTTTTGCGTCACTTACGGATGTTACCGTACAGCTGTTAACGATTGTTATGTCTGCCCTGTCCCTGTCATCCGAGAGAAGAAATCCGTTCTTCAGCATATCTTCACGCATTGCCTGTGATTCATACTGATTAACCTTGCAGCCGAGTGTAATTATATTAAAATTCATTCACTAACCATCCTTTTTTGGGTAAATAGTTGAAATTGCAAAAATTCATTAATTCGTTGTTGATTTAGACAAAAATTAATGATAAAATATAAACAAGATGAACAATGGAGGTGAGATCTTGTTTTCTGTACCGGTTTCCGTTAAAATAAAAAAGAAATGATCGATATGTTTGAAACTCTTGCTCACTTTCCGGATACAGTAATGATGCTAAGAAACGGCGATAACACTGTTGATGCTCATTCGTTGATGGGATTTTTTGCAATTGACGAAAAATTCCGATTGAACTTCTTCTTGAATCAGAACCTGATGATAATCTCAAACAGGCGATTTCTAAATTTGCTTTTGTTAATGCATAAAAATAATATATACATACTGTTAAGCCCTATGACCAAGTATAGGGCCTTTTTGTTTGCGCTTTTAGTCATGAATTTTTGTCAACAACATGGAACTTTTTAAGGTTTCCTGTCTTTTCGCTTCTCTTGTCAAGTTCGGCAAGAACATCTTCAAGCGGAATGCCGAGCTTTACCATCATTACAGTAAGATGATAGATAAGGTCTGCAATTTCATAAACAGTTTCGCTGTTATCATTATTTTTTGCCGCAATGATTGTTTCACTGCACTCCTCGCCTACTTTTTTAAGAATCTTGTCAATGCCTTTATCAAGAAGGTAGCAAGTGTATGAACCCTCTTTTGGATTATCTCGTCTGTTTTCTACTGTAGCATAAAGTGCTTCAAGAACTTCTCTGTCGTTCATATTAAAATTCTCCTCATTTCAATTTTTAAAAAGACAGGAATGATTTCCCGTGTGGCAGGCCGCACCTGTCTGTTCAACTGTGATAAGCAATGTATCGTCATCGCAGTCGGCATATATATCAATTACCTTTTGTAAATGACCTGATGTTGCACCCTTGTTCCAAAGCTCCTGACGGCTTCTTGACCAGAACCATGTGTAACCGGTTTCAAAAGTTTTTTGCATACTTCACGGTTCATATATGCAAGCATAAGTACCTCACCCGTTGACTTTTCCTGAATAATTGCGGGAATAAGTTCGGATTTTACAAAATATTTATCAAGATCCATAATTACCTCAAACTTTATTTGTTACTTCAATCGCCTGTTTCAAATCGAGCGAACCTGTGTAGATAGCCTTACCGCAGATTGCACCGTAGACATCGAGTTCTGCAAGATTAATGATATCTTTGAGAACTGCAACACCGCCGCTTGCGATAATATTACAGCTGACTTCGTGAGCAAGGTTATTAAGCTGTTTAAGGTTAGGACCTGCAAGAGTACCGTCCTGATCAATGTCTGTGAACACAATAGTCTTTACTCCGACATCTTCCATACGCTTTGCAAGCTCAATGTAGTTGATTTCCGAATTGTCAATCCAACCTTCTGCACGAACCATGCCGTCCTTTGCATCAATGCCAACTACAATTCTCTCACCGTATTCTTTTACGGCATCAATAACAAGCTGCTGGTTTTTAACTGCGGCTGAACCGAGAATAACACGGTTTATTCCTCTTGAAAGATAATATTCAACCGCTTTCATATCACGGATTCCTCCGCCAACCTCAGCAGAAAGTCCCGAAGCTTTTGCAACATCCGCAATAAGATCGGCATTAACAAGCTTTGCGTCTTTTGCACCGTCAAGGTCAACCATATGCATCCACTCTGCACCTGCGTCAGCAAAGCCCTGAGCGGCAATATACGGGGACTCTGCTACCTTCTGAACGGTTGCATAATCACCCTTGAAAAGACGGACACAATTGCCGTCTTTTATGTCAATAGCGGGTAAAATAATCATTATAACACTCCTTTAGTAGAAAGAAGTACATTTGAAGAATTTTGCTTTACCGCAAGACGGAGTGCGTGTGCGCAAGCCTTGTACAAAGCCTCTGTGATGTGGTGAGAGTTGTCACCGTAAACAGATTTGAGGTGAAGTGTGATTTGTGCGTTAAATGCAAATGCACGCATAAATTCTACTGTCATTGAACAGTCATAGCCGCCGCATCTTTCCTGCGGAAAATCAGCGTCGAATACAAGATAAGGTCTGCCGCTGATGTCAACCGATGCAAACGCAAGCGCTTCGTCCATAGGAACATAAAAACTGCCGAATCTTTCAATTGACTCTTTGGTTGAAAGAGCCTCTGCAAATGCTTTGCCGAGAACTATACCTGTGTCCTCAATGGTGTGGTGTTCGTCAACATAAAGGTCGCCTTTTACCGAAACCTCAAGCCCGAATCTGCCGTGAATGGCAAACGAATTGAGCATATGGTCAAAAAAGCCTATGCCTGTATCAATTTTAATATCGCCGCCGTCAAGATTTAGTTTTAGCTTTATGTCGGTTTCCTTTGTTTTACGCTCAACATATGCACTGCGCATATAATCACCTCGATAAATAAGTTTTAATGCAACTTATCAGTCTTCGTTTTCTTCTTCTGTGCCAACGGAAATTCTGATGTAATCGCCCATAAAACGGATTACAATTGAGTTGTCCTTTAGATAGTTCCACAAGTCTTTGCCGAATGATGTTTTAACAAAAACAAAGTTTGCACAACTGTTGTAAACCTTAAAATCATCGGAAAGGGCGGACAACTCCAATAAGTCATTATACAGCTTTTCTCTGTTTCTGACAATTGTTTTTTGTCTGTTTTTGAGATAATCTTTATTTTTATATATTATACTGCCGACAACCTGAGAAAATGTGTTCACATTGTACGGAGATTTTACCGCTTTTACAGCTCTTGAAATTGTTTCATTTGCAACGGCAAAACCGAGTCTGAGTGCCGCTGAGCCTACTGCCTTTGATGCGGTTCTGAAAATAATGAGATTTGAATACTTTTCAACCTCATTTATAAGACTCTGATCCCAGAAATCCATATATGCTTCGTCAAGAATTACAAGTGCATTTACGCTTGTAACAAGCCTGCGTGCATCTTCGGCGGTCATACCCTGCCCTGTCGGATTGCATGGGTTTGAAAAAAGCAGAAGTTTGATATTGTCACGATTTACCTTTTCAATAAGTGCATCCGTATCAATTGAAAGGTCGTCGGATTTGATAAATGTGTCACATTCAACCTCACAGATTGATGAATAGAATTTGTACATTGAAAAATCGGGAGTAACGCAAAGCATCCTGTCCCCTTTTTCCATAAATGCGGCTTCAATCAAAAAGATAAGTTCATCTGAGCCGTTACCTGCGGTTACATATTTTGGATTGATTCCGTAATAATCCGCAAAAGCCGTAACAACCTTTTCCGCAAGCGGATCGGGATAGCGGTTGAAATCAATTGTATCAATTGCATTTTTGATTTCTTCTTTGATGAAATCAGGATAATTTTCGGGACATTCGTTTGCATCAAGTCGAATTTTATATGTACCGCTGATTGGTTCATACGGTTCAAGTTCACGAATTTTTTTGTTTAATTCATAAGACATTGCATAACTTCCATTCTTATTTCATATCAAAACGCACTTTAATTGAATTTGCGTGTGCTGTAAGTCCTTCTGTTTCTGCAAAGCGAACTACATCTTCGGCGTCTTTTCTCAAAGCGTCTTCCGTATAGTAAATAAAGCTTGATTTTTTTACAAAGCTGTCTACCGAAAGAGGTGAGAAAAATCTTGCCGTGCCGCTTGTCGGAAGAACATGATTAGGACCTGCAAAATAGTCGCCCAGAGGTTCGGGACTGTAGTTGCCGAGAAATACAGAGCCGGCATTATCAAGCTTGCCGACATACTCCATTGGGTTTTCACAACAAACCTCAAGATGTTCGGGAGCAAGCTCGTTAGCAAATTCAATTGCCTGTGACATATCACTGCATACAATAACTGCACCGAAATTGTCAACCGATGAACGGATAATATCTTTTCTTGAAAGAGCAGTCATCTGCTTTTCAAGCTCTGTTTCAGTTTCTTTGGCAAGCTCTTCGCAGTCGGTAAGCAGAATTGCAGATGCAAGCCTGTCATGCTCTGCCTGACTCATAAGGTCTGCGGCAAGGAATTTTGGATTTGCAGACTTATCGGCAATGATGAGTATTTCACTCGGACCGGCAATCATATCAATGTCAACTGTTCCGTAAAGAAGTTTTTTTGCTGTTGCAACAAAAATGTTGCCGGGTCCTACGATTTTATCAACCTTTGGTACGGATTCTGTACCGTATGCAAGTGCGGCTACTGCCTGTGCACCACCCATAAGGAAGATTCTGTCAACACCTGCTACCTTTGCGGCGGCGATGATATTCGGATTCGGTGTACCGTCCTTCTGAGGAGGTGTACACATAATAATTTCCTCAACACCTGCAATTTTAGCTGGAACTGCGTTCATAAGAACTGATGAGGGATATGCCGCAGTGCCACCCGGAACATAGATACCTACTCTTTTAAGACCTCTGATTCTCTGCCCCATCATTACGCCGTTATTCTTTGTTGTGAGCCAGCTTTGCTGAACCTGTCTTTTATGGAAGTCTGCAATATTTGCGGCTGCCTTTTTGATTGTTTCAAGATAATCCTTATCACATTTTTCAATAAGGCTGTCGATTTCATCGGAAGTAATTTCTACCTTTTCAGGTGCTTTTCCGTCAAATTTAACGTATATTCCTTTACGGCTTTATCACCGTTTTCTGCAACATTTTCGATGATTTCCGAAACAATCGGAACTACATTTTTATCTGAATTCTGTGCTCTCTTTTTGAGCAAATCAATAAATTCATATTCGTTTTTTCCGTCTGCTACAACAGTTGTAATCATTTTGTGACAGCCTCCAGTTTCTTCTGCAATTCTTCAATTTCAGCCTTGCGCAGTTTAAGACTTGCCGTATTGGCAATAAGTCTTGCTGAAATATCACATACCCATTCAATTACTTCAAGTCCGTTAGCCTTGAGCGTTGAACCTGTTTCTACTATATCTACAATACCGTCTGCAAGACCTACAAGAGGAGCGAGTTCAACCGAGCCCTCAATCTTAATGATTCTTACATCCATATTTTTATCGTCAAAAAATGCTCTGGTTACATTGGGATATTTTGACGCAATTGTCTTTGTTTTGTAACCGCCGTAAAAATCGGAGTCCTTTTTTGTAGCAAGAGCAAAACGGCATTTGCCGAAGCCTAAGTCGAGAAGTTCATAAAAGGATGAACCGTTTTCAAGAATTGTATCCTTGCCAACGACACCAAGGTCACACACACCGTGCTCAACATATGTAATTACATCTGCGGCTTTCGCAAGCACAACTTCAAAATCATTGTTGCCGATCGGAAGAATAAGCCTTCTTCCCTTGTTTTTTACTTCATCACAATTATATCCGATTTTTTCAAGAAGTTCAATTGTGGTCTTTTCAAGTCTGCCCTTTGTCAGAGCAATTCTTAATGGTTTCATATTTAATCCTTTCCGACAGCTTGATTATATACTTTCAACTTTTGCAATTCCTCTTGATTTTGCAAACTGTTCTGTTTCTTCAAAAGTTTCAAGTACGCTGAACTGTGCATTTATTCCCTTTTCGTTAAGCTCGTCAACATATCTGAGAGCCTTCATTTCATGTCCGTTTTCTGCAAAAACGAGAACATCGGGATTATCTGAATAATTTACATCATCATCGGAAAGATGTTTCATTGTAATTGCGTCTGTATCAATCGCAAAGCCTGCCGCACCCATAGGAGCGTCAAATTCGCTGAGAAGATCGTCATATCTTCCTCCCGAAATAACAGCGTCACCGATTCCGTTAATATACCCTGAAAATACGATTCCCGTATAGTAATCGTTTCTCTGAACAAGTCCGAGGTCGATGATAAGCTTGTTGCCGAGTTCAAGCACGGAAAGTTCTTTATAGATTGTGTGGAGATAATCAAGAGCGTTTTCGGCGCCTGTACCTTTGCAGATGTCATATGCCTCATCAAACACTTCTTCACCGCCGAAAAGTGACGGGAGCGAACGGATTGCGGAAACCGTCTTGCAAGGCTTGAGTTTGTCAAGAAGATTGTTAAGCGCCGAGTAGTTTTTACTTTCGATTGATACTCTGATTTTTCTTTGTAATCGTTATCAATATCGAGTTCTTTTGACAGAGCATTGAATACTTCGGCGTGTCCGAGTTCAATTCTGAAATCATCGGCAACAGCTGAAATGCTTTTTATTGCCGAGGTGAGAATTTCAAGGTCGGCTCTCTTTCCTTTTGCCCCGAGAAGTTCAACACCCATCTGAAGAAATTCGTTTCTTCTTCCTGCAAGTGACGGATTGTTGCGATATACTGCCTGCTTGTAGTAAAGTCGAACAGGAAGTGTATTGTTTTTAAGTCTTGTAGAAACCATTCTTGCAATCGGCAGAGTGGAGTCAGGACGGGCAACAAGAAGTCTGCCTTTGTTATCGGTTGTCTTGAACATTGATTCCTGCGAGATTCCGCTTGACGGAATTGAGAACACATCATAAAATTCAAGAGCAGGAGTTATTACCCGTTTAAATCCGCCTTTGACAAATACCTTTTCAATGCTTGTGCAGATATAATCCATAGCGGAACATTCGGCGAACAGAAAGTCCTTTGTTCCCTCGGGAGTCATTTTTAAATTCTTTTTCATAATTACCTCTCAACGCTTTAGTGTGTTAATACGGTAATATACTAACACACTAAACTTGATTTGTCAACACTATTAAGATGAAACGAAAATTTTACGATTATTCATTTGTATTATCTGAGGATTCGTCTTCATCATTTGTTTTGTTACGGTTGATGAATTTCATAAATTTTTCTCTTTGCTGCATTTCTTTTTCTTCACGAAGTTTTTTCTGCTCTGCGGCAATTTTGGTATAGTTAAGCACCTCAAAATCAAGAGCCTCCTGAGCAATTCTTCCCTTTGAGTCAATTTTGTTTTTAACTCTCTTGCCGACAAGAGCATAGATTACGGCATAGATTGGTGTGCCGAGAATAAGACCGAGCACACCGAACATTCCTCCGCCGACAATTACGCTGAACAGTACCCAGAAGCTTGAAAGACCGACCTGACTGCCGATAATCTTCGGCTTGAAAAGATTGCCGTCAAGCTGCTGAATTATAACTATAATGATTATGAAAATAATCATGTAAATCGGATCAATAAGCAAGAGGATAAACGCACTCGGAATTGCACCGATGAACGGTCCAAAGAACGGAATAATATTCGTTACACCGATAAGAACCGCAATAAGCGGTGCGTACGGTAATTGACAAATTGACATTGTAATGAATGTGAGAACACCGAGAAAAGCCGCATCAATGATATCGCCAACGAGAAAACGACCGCATTTTGTATCTGTAATATCGACAATTTCATAAATCTTAGGAAGATACTTTATCGGAATAAAAGCAACAGCAAGCTTTTTTATCTGACGGCAAAGTGTTTCCTTTGCGGCAAGGAAGTAAACTGAAATAACGATTCCGAGCAGGAAGTTATACACACCATTACACGTAGACATAATTGCGCTGAATACTGCATTTGTAGAGTTGCCGAGAAAACTGGTGATATTGCCTGCCGAAATAAAGTTTGTAATATACTTGAAGAAGTTGTTTATTACTTCACTTGCGTCAATTTCCATACTGAATGTATGGTTAATCCAATGCACTACTGTTTTTGTCATGTCAGAAAGTACGCCTGCATACTGCGGCAGGCTGTTAATAAGACTGAACAGGCTGGCTGCAATCTGCGGAACTACAATTGAGATTATAACAACAAAAATTGCTACTACAATTGCATAGGTTATAATAAGTGCAAGGGGTTTTCTGAAGTTAGTAAGGAATTTTCGCTTTCGCCCCATTCTGCCGAAAACTTTGGAGTAGAAAAATTTGTACGGATAGTTAAGGATGTAAGCAAAAAGGAATCCGATTGCAAACGGAGTGATTATGCCTGTTATCCAACCGATTGCGACCACACAACATTCATATTATCTTTTACAAGTAAAAGAAATACTGTAAATGAAATGCAAATCAGCAAAGTTTTTAGCGAAAGCAGTTTTTTCATTTAGACAACTCCTTAAAATAATGACATCTGTGAGCTTTCAGGCAAATCCTTGAGAACTCCGACATCTTTCAGTGTTTCAATAACAGCCTTAGTAACCTTTGTTTTATCTGCATATCTTCAATTGAAAGATATTCTGTGTGCTTACCCGTTTCTGCGAGTGAATCTGCGGCGGCGCCGCCTACACCGGGTAAGGATGAAAACGGAAGTCTGATTTTTCCGTCCTCTACCTTGAACATTTTAGCCTCGGATTTGTAGATGTCCACAGGAAGAAATTCAATTTTTCTTGCCATCATTTCGTTGACAATCTGCAAGGTCTGGAACTCTGCTTCATCCTTTGCTGTGGCTTCGTGAACACTCTGTTTTTGTTTTATGTTGTTCATCTTGTCACGGACAGCCTGATGTCCCTGCATGGCAATTGCACCGTCAAGATTTTCACTTCGTACGGTAAAGTATGCCGCATAATATTCAACGGGCTTGTGAACCTTGTACCAACCGAGTCTGAGCGTTGCAATCATATAGGCTGCGGCATGGGCTTTCGGGAACATATACTTAATTTTCATACATGAATCAATATACCATTCGGGAACATTGTGTTCACGCATAGCCTTGAAGTGTTCTTCCGTAAGAAGTTTTGTTGCGTTACCTTTACGGACAATCTCCATTATTTTGAATGCCATGCCCGGTTCAAGACCTTTGTGCATAAGATAAGTCATAATCGAGTCACGAGTACCGATTACCTCCGAAATTGTACAGGTTCCGTTATGAATAAGTTCCTGAGCGTTTCCGAGCCATACATCGGTACCATGCGAAAGACCTGCAATCTGCAAAAGGTCGGTAAAGGTTTTGGGCTGTGCCTCAATGAGCATTCCTCTTACGAAAGCCGTACCGCATTCAGGAAGGCTGAATGTACCGGTTTTTGAGTCGATATCCTCCTCAGTAACTCCGAGTGCTTTCGGAGAAGTAAACAGCGACATAACCTCGGGATCGCTCATTGAAACTTTCATTACGGGGATACCTGTGTAGAGTTCGAGATAATGATAGATTGTCGGAACATCGTGTCCAAGCTCATCAAGTTTTGTGATTGTATCATGAATTGAATGGAAGTCGAAGTGGGTTGTAATGTTATCTGAGTTCACATCATTTGCAGGATGCTGAACAGGGCAGAAATCGTAAACATCGTTTGTTCTCGGTACAACAACCATACCGCCGGGGTGCTGACCTGTGGTTCTCTTAACACCCGTACAACCGATTGCAAGACGCTTTTCCTCAGCCTTGTGCATTACAAGACCTCGCTCCTGTGCAAACTTCTTAACGAAACCGAGTGCTGTTTTTTCGGCTACTGTAGAAATTGTTCCCGCTTTGAACACATTATTCTTACCGAAGAGTTCTTCCGTGTAACGGTGAGATTTTGACTGATACTCACCGCTGAAGTTAAGGTCGATATCAGGCACTTTGTCGCCCTTAAAGCCAAGAAATGTTTCAAACGGAATTTCGTGACCGTCCTGATCCATAAGAGTGCCGCATTCGGGACAGTTTTTTGGCGGCATATCAAAGCCTGAGCCGTAACTGCCGTCTGTGATGAACTCGCTGTGTTTGCAGTTTGGACATACATAGTGCGGACAAAGCGGATTAACCTCCGAAATACCGGACATAGTAGCTACGAAAGAAGAACCTACCGATCCTCGTGAACCGACAAGATATCCGTGTGCCTCACTGTCTGCAACAAGCTTTTGCGCAGTCATATAAAGCACCGAGAATCCGTAGGTTGTGATTGAATTAAGTTCCTTGTCAAGTCTTGCCTTTACGATTTCAGGCAATGGATCACCGTATTTCTCTTTTGCTCTTTTCCATGTAATATCAATAAGCTGTTCCTGTGCGCCCTCAATGTTAGGCGGGAATGTACCCTTTGGAATAGGTCTGATATATTCGCACATATCGGCGATTTTATTGGGATTTTCTACTACATACTCATAGGCTTTATCCTTGCCGAGCCACTCAAATTCCTTTAGCATTTCAGCAGTTGTTCTGAAATAAAGCGGAGCTTGCTGTTCGGCATCTTTAAAGCCCTGACCTGCCATAAGAATTTTTCTGAATTCGGAATCTGTCGGATCCATAAAGTGGACATCACAGGTTGCGCATACAGGCTTGCCGAGTTCTTTTGCAAGCTTAATTATTGTACGGTCAATTTCATGAAGTTCGTCAACAGAATTAAATCTGCCGTCACGAATCATAAAGCTGTTATTGCCTGCAGGCTGAATTTCAAGATAATCATAGAATGACGCAATCTGTTTGAGTTCGCCCCACGGCTTACCCTCAAGAATTGCCATATAAAGCTGACCTGCACAACAAGCTGAGCCGATTATGAGTCCCTCTCTGTACTTTACAAGCTCGCTTTTCGGAATTCTCGGCTTTTTATAGAAATAATTAAGATGACTGTAAGAAATAAGTCTGTAAAGATTTTTAAGACCTGTTTTATTCTTTACAAGAATAATCTGATGATAGGTCGGAAGCTTTTTAAAATCTCCGCCTGCTATCTTTGTATTAATGTCGTTTGTTTTTGTTATACCGTAATCATCTGTAAGTCGCTGACAGAGATTTATAAAAATTCTCGCAAGCATTTCGGCATCATCGGTTGCTCTGTGATGATTGAAGTCGCCGAGCCTTAAAAATTTTGCAACCGTATCAAGCTTGCAGTTCTTGATATCTGTAAGAATCGCTCTTGAAATTGCAACCGTGTCGATTGAAGTGTAGTTATATTCCCTGCCCATATCTTCACAGGCTTTTGCTATGAAGGATGTATCAAAGGGAGCATTGTGAGCAACAAGCACATTGTCACCGGCAAATTCAAGAAATGCACCGACCGCCTCGCTCTGTGACGGAGCATCCTTTACCATATCATCGGTAATGCCTGTAAGCTGAGTGATTTTCTGCGGAATCGGCATTTCGGGATTTGCAAAGGTTGAAAAAGTATCGGTGATGACACCGTTTTCAACCTTGACTGCGCCGATTTCGGTAATCTTGTCACGGGCGGCTGAAAGGCCTGTTGTTTCTATATCAAAGCAGATGAATGTGCCGTCAAAACCTGTGTCGGCATCACCTTTTACAGACTCTACAAGGTCATCCATAAAGTATGCCTCAACACCGTAGATGATTTTAATTTTTTCTTCGTCTTTGTTGATTTTATCTGCGGCTTTCATTGCGTCGGGAAAAGCCTGTGCGACACCGTGGTCAGTAATTGCAACGGCTTTGTGTCCCCACTGATAAGCACGGTTTACAAGGTCACCTGCCGATGTTACGGCATCCATCTGCGACATATTTGTATGCATATGGAGTTCAACACGCTTTTTCTCGGCATTATCAACTACTTTTACTTTTTGAGCCGTACCGATTGAACGGGCATTTACAACAAGTTCGCCTGCATATTTATCGTACTCAACATCACCCTGAACAACGATTGTATCGCCTTTTTTGATATTATCAATTACGGCTGATTCCTTGATTGAATTGAATACTTTAGCTGTTGTTGAACCGGTATAATCGGTTATGTCGATAGTGAAAATATTTTTGTCACCGCTTTTAGTGACTTTCTTTTCAATATCAAATACATCGCCCCACACCACAATTCTTCCCGAATCACCTGAGATGGAAGAAATGGGAATCATTTTTCCCCTGATTGAACGACCGTATAACGGACGGATTGAGGACTGGATAATCTGCGGTGTTGCAAACTTGCCCTCACGGACTTCAATTTCAACAGCAGTGTTTTCAGCGTGTTTTTCTTCTCTTTTTTCTGCTGTTTCAACCTCTTCCTGATAGAATTCAGCGGCTTTCTGAAGATTTTCTCGGTTGATTTTCTCCTGAGCATCCTGAATAGCGGCTTTGTATTCTTCGCTGTTTTCTTCAACCTCAAAGGTTCCGGTATAATTAACGGAAATGCAAAGATTGAATTCTTCCGAAATGAGCTTTATAAGTGCTTTGTCAAAGCCTTTACTGTCAAGGAGAGTTTTTCCGCCGTTAAGAAGATTTATCGTAAGCGTATTGTTTTCAAACCTAACCTCAGCATTGTTGAGAGTTCCGTTAATACTCGGAATATCTCGCCTTACGGCTGCGTATAGCTGAGGAAAATAATCAGCAGAAAACAACTCTGTCGGAAAATGCGGTTTGATTACAGTATGGTACGCAAGTGTCTTGGTAATCAGCTTTTCCGTGTCAAAAAGCGTATTACGCTCAACGAGCCCGTTGAATTTTACTGCTAAAGTAATCAAACGGGCTTGTTTGTTAATATTAAGTTGTGTCAGTTCTCCCTGTGAAATCTGTTGCGACAGTTTAATGCCGAATTGGGAGTCAAAGACTTCTCCTAATGTTTTCATATATGTCCTTCTGTCATATTACAGCAAATGTATTTTGACTGCTGATAGAGTTATAATTTTTCTACTTCTTCCAAAAGTGCGTCAACGAGTTTATCTTCCGGAACTTTGCGAAGAATTTCGCCTTTTTGAATACAAGACCGCAACCGTCACCGCCTGCGATGCCGATATCAGCTTCTCTTGCCTCTCCGGGACCGTTTACAACGCAACCCATTACCGCTACTTTGATATTCTTTTTGCAGTTTCTGAGCTTATCTTCAACCTCGTTTGCAATCTTCACAAGGTCAATTCTTGTTCTTCCGCAAGTCGGACACGAAACAAATTGAACTCCGTCTTTCTCAATATCAAGAGCCTTGAGAATATCGTGAGCGGCGTAAACTTCCTTTACAGGATCGGCTGTGAGTGAAACTCTGATTGTATCGCCTATACCGTGAAGAAGCAATGCACCGATTCCGGCAGAAGATTTGATAATACCCATTCTTTCCGTTCCAGCCTCTGTAACACCGAGGTGGAGCGGATAGTCACACCTTTCTGCGGCAAGCTCATAGGCTTTAATCATAGTAGAAACGGTTGAACTTTTCATTGAAAGAACAATATCGTTGAAATCAAACTTTTCAAGAAGCGATGCATGGTACAAGGCGCTGTCGCAAAGTGCCTCGGGTGTGGGATGACCGTATTTTGCAAGAATTTCCTTTTCAAGCGAACCTGAGTTAACACCGATTCTAATCGGAATGCCACGCTGTCGGCAAGCGTCTGCCACCGCCTTTACCCTATCATCTGATCCGATGTTACCCGGATTGATACGGATTTTGTCGATGCCTGCCGCACACGCCTCAAGCGCAAGCTTATAGTCAAAATGAATATCGGCTACAATCGGGACGCTTACAGCCTCTTTGAGGGCAGGAATAAGCTTTACTGCATCTTTATTAGGAATAGCTGCACGAATAATTTCGCAACCGGCCTCTTCAAGCTCTTTTGCCTGTCTTACAGAACCCTCAATATCGGTTGAGGGAATGTTGAGCATTGACTGAACGCTTACTTTAGCACCGCCGCCGATTTTTACATTGCCGGCAGTTACCTGAATTTTACTTCCCATAAAATTTCCTCCGTTTGTCTACATTCCGGGGAATGTTCCCGTTACAAGCTGGAACACATCTTTCACCGAAATAATAAGCATAAATGCAAGCAACAGAACAAGACCGACTGTATTCACAATCTGTTCTGCCTTTCTCGGAATCGGCTTTTTGAATATCCATTCAATCAGCAAAAATAAGAATCTTCCGCCGTCAAGCGCCGGGAACGGCAGCATATTTACAATTCCGAGGTTTACCGTAATGAGTATCATTACAAAAAGAATGTTATTGACTGCATCTACGAAGCCTGTTTGAAGTCCCATTGATGCAACCTGAGTGACTGCTGTAGCAATACCAACAGGACCTGACATATCATTGAATGTAAATCTGCCCTGAACAAGCCACACCAGAGATGTCCACACGGTTTTTGCCATTGAACAGGTCTGTGTGAATGTTTCACCGAGAACAGTACCGACATTTTTCTCAATCGGTTCAACTGCAAAGTCAAACGCAACAGTAGGTTTGTTTTCCTTTTCGGCATCCTCATCAGCGTAATAGGTGAAAAACTGTACATTTTCAAGTGTTATTTCTTTGCCGTCACGAACAACTTTTACATCACCCATGAATCTCGGTCTTGATGTAGTTGTGTCTATTTCGGGTGTTTTATACTTTGACATATCATATGATTTGTCAAGCGCATAAATTGACTTGCAAGTTTCGTCAAGAAGTTTTTTAGCCTCGTCTTTGCTTGCAGCCTTATTTATTTTTGAACAACCATCAGAAAGAGCATTGTAGTATTTTTGAAGTTCATCCTTTGAAAGAGACTCGTCTTTTGCATACTTATTATATACACCGCAAGCGGCAGATGTTGCTCTTTCTTTGTATACCTCAAGTGTATTGCCTTCTACTGTTTCATATGGAAGAGTTGAGATTGCAAACTGCAAATCTCGTGAATTCCAAATTGAATAACCGTTCACTTCAACAATCTTATCCCCTGTTTGTAAACCTGTGTTTGCAGTAAATGCATTGGGTTGAAACTGAGATATTGTAGTTGAACTGTAGCTGTCAGCCTGAACGGTAAAGGCAAACATCATAACAAAGCCGAGAAGAATATTCATAACCGCACCTGCGATTATGATAATCATTCTCTTCCATACTTTTGCGTTATTAAAAGCACCTTTTTCTTCACTGTCTTCATCCTCTCCTTCCATGGCGCAGTAACCGCCTATAGGAAAAAGACGAAGCGAGTACCTTGTTTCGCCTTTAACAAAACTGATTATTTTCGGCCCCATTCCGAGTGCAAATTCATTTACCTTTACACCCGAAAGCTTTGCGGTAATAAAATGACCGAATTCGTGAGAAAAAATTATAAGCTCAAAAAGTAATATTCCTATTACAATGAGAGCCGCAACTGTTAAAATTTGCATTAAAATAAATCAACTCCAAAATATTCATTGCCGTCGCAAAGACAGCAGTGGAAAATATTACCGCAAATTATAGCTTAGAGAGTACATACTCTCTTGCAAGTTTGTCTGCCTTTAACACATCATCAACGCATAAAGGCTCAAAATTGTCTATGTTATCAATTGCACCCATAACAAGGTCACCGATTTCAAGAAAAGTGATTTTACCTTCTCTGAAAAGACGGTTAGCTCCTCATTAGCACCGTTGGCAATTGCTGTTGCAACACCTCCGAGTGAAAGAGCTTTTTTACAGGCTCTCAGACATTTGAAAGTATCATAGTCAGGTTCAAAGAAAGTCATTTTGCCGATTTGAGCAAGACTTAATTCACCGACAGGTGACTCATATCTTTCCGGATATGTAATTGCGTACTGTATCGGAATCCTCATATCGGGGAGTCCAAGCTGTGCAATTACGGAATTATCTACATATTCTATGAGAGAATGTATGATACTTTCACGATGAACAACAACATCAATGTTTTCAGGCTGAACATCAAAAAGCCATCTCGCCTCAATGATTTCAAGACCTTTGTTCATCATTGTAGCAGAGTCGATGGTTATTTTTGCGCCCATACTCCAATTTGGATGATTGAGAGCCTCATTAACTGTTACATTCTTTAATCTTCGACTGTTTTACCAAAGAACGGGCCGCCGGATGCTGTAAGAATGAGCTTTTTAAGCATTTTCTTTTCAGGCATTCCCTGCAGACATTGGAAGATAGCGGAATGTTCACTGTCAACGGGAAGAAGCTTCACACCGTTCTTCTTTACCGCATCACATACAAGCTTACCGCCTGTTACAAGCGTTTCCTTGTTTGCAAAAGCAATATCTTTTTTAGCGTTTGCCGCTGCAAGTGTAGGCTTTAAGCTACCATTCCGACAACCGAATTTACAACAAGGTCGGCATTCTCAAGCGTTGCCGCCTCAATAAGTCCGTCCATACCGCTTAAGACACGGGTGTTTGTATCTTTTATATTATCTTTGAATTCTTTGGCTTTTTCTTCGTTAAAAACTACTGCAAGTTCAGGTTTATATTTTCTTACCTGTTCTTCAAGCAGCTTTATATTTGTTGACGCCGTGAGTGCGGAAACTTTTAAATTAAGTTTATCTACAACATCAAGCGTCTGAGTTCCGATTGAACCCGTCGATCCGAGAATTGAAAGTGAATTTACCATTTTAGTTTACCCCACTGTTATGAAAGGTATGAATTGATTGATTGCCACAAGAACAGGGGCAGTAAATATTATGCTGTCAAACCTGTCAAGCATTCCGCCGTGACCCGGAAAAATTGAACCGTAGTCCTTGATTCCGTAATTTCTTTTGATAAGTGAAAAGCTTAAATCACCGAGAATTGAAACAGGAGCGTCAATTACACCGAGAAGAATCAATGCCCAGAAATTAATGTTAGCGTCAGGCATAACACAAAAATGAAATATAAGGCCTATAATTACTGCTGTGAGGTCGCAGAAAAGTATTCCGCCGATTGCTCCCTCGACAGTCTTTTTAGGGCTGATTTTCGGGCAAAGTTTGTGCTTGCCGAACGATGCTCCGATAAAAAAGCCGCCTGCGTCTGCCATCCACGGTAATGCGAAAATACATATATAGCAGAAAGTAATTGATACAGATGATGCACAGGCAATCGGTACGGCACTCATTCCGAAAGAAATTAAAAAAGTTCCGAACACTGAATGTGCAACATCGGCATAGTTTGTCTTTTCGTGTTTAAAAATCATTACGGCAAAGACTGTCAGCATAAAAGCAAAAATCAAAACATACAGATACTTTGTCGTAACTAAAACCGAAAGCAGAAAAGCAAACAGCATACAAGGTATTGAAAGGTGTAATTTATAAAGCATCTTTCTTGCATGAAGATACTCGCCTATCATAAATGCCGAGAATGCTCCTATGACTATGCCTACAAATGGGTGCCAAAGTTCCGAAACAAACAGAACGATCAGCAGTATTGGTATTCCTATTACGGCTGTCAGCAGCCGTGGCTTGAGGGATTTCATTTTATATCAACTCTCATCAGACTCCACCGTATCTTCTGTTTCTGGAGGAGTATATTTTTAACGCTTCGTCAAGGTCTGATTTCTGAAAATCAGGCCAAAGCTTGTTCATTATAACAAATTCCGTGTAGGCTGACTGCCACAAAAGGAAATTTGAAATTCTGTATTCACCGCTCGGTCTGATAATAAGGTCGGGATCGGGCTGACCTGCGGTATAAAGATAATTTGAAAAAAGATTTTCTGTTATGTCATCGGAAGAAATTTTTCCGTTTCTGACATCTTCGGAAATGTTTCTGACGGCTCTGACAATTTCATCACGACTGCCGTAATTCATAGCTATATTGAGAACCATACCGTCACGGTCTTTTGAACTCTCCTCGTTTTCAATCATAAGCTCACGAAGTTCATCATTAAAACCCGACTTGTCACCGATGAATTTTACCACAATACTGTCATCCTTAAAATCTTCAAGCGCTTCATTAAGATATGATTTAAAGAGCGACATTAGTGCATCAACTTCCTCCTGCGGTCTTTTCCAGTTTTCGGTTGAAAAAGCATATACGGTAAGGTACTTTATTCCGATATCGGAACAGTATCTTGTTATGGTTCTGAAAGTTTTAGCACCCTGACGGTGACCTGCTTTTCTCGGAAGTCCTCTTTTCTTTGCCCAACGGCCGTTGCCGTCCATAATAATTCCGATATGTGAAGGCAGATTGAGGTCTGTAACCTCAATCTGCTCATCTTTTTCTTTGAGAAAAAAGCCATATTACATCTCCAAAATTTCTTTCTGCTTTACTGCAGAAACGCTCTCAACTTCTTTGACATACTTATCTGTAAGATCCTGAGCTTTCTTTTCGCCCTGCTTGAGATCGTCCTCTGTAAGCTCGCCGTCCTTCTTCATAGCTTTAAGCTTGTCGATAAGTTCACGGCGGACATTACGAATCTGAATCTTTGTTTCCTCAGCAATCTTCTGAACATCTTTTACGATTTCTTTTCTTCTGTCCTCTGTGAGAGGTGGGAAAATAAGACGAATAATCTTACCGTCATTCTGTGGGTTGATGCCGATATCGGAAGTTTGGATAGCCTTTTCAATCTGTCTTAATACAGACGCATCCCATGGCTGAATGGTAAGAGTTCTTGCCTCTGTAACAGATACTGCGGCAAGCTGGTTTACGGGTGTGGGTGCGCCGTAATAGTCAACCTTTACCTTATCAAGAACTGCGGGATTTGCTCTGCCTGCTCTGATTTCTGAAAATTCCGTGCGCATATGCTCAAGTCGTCTGTCCATACTTTCGCCGGCTTTTTTTAACTGTGTCTGCATATTTATGCCTCCTGTGTAATAATTATTGTTAAAAAGTCAGTAAAAAATTCAAATTAATTGTTGGCTGTTACGATTGTACCGATGTTTTCACCGCAAACAGCTTTGTAGATATTTTCGGGATCTTCAATACTGAATACAAGAATCGGAAGATTATTGTCCTTGCAAAGCGATGCCGCTGTGCTGTCCATAACAGCGAGATCCTTGTTGAGAACATCATGGAAAGAAATTGTATCGTATTTCTTTGCATTCGGGTTTTTCTTGGGATCGCTGTCATATACACCGTCAACCATAGTAGCCTTCATTACGATATCAGCCTCAATTTCTGCCGCACGAAGAGCTGCTGCTGTGTCTGTGCTGAAGAACGGGTTGCCGGTTCCGCAACCGAATACTACTACTCTGCCCTTCTGAAGGTGAAGAACTGCTTTGTTTCTGATGTACGGCTCTGCAATCTGATGCATAGCGATAGCTGTCTGAACACGAACATTAACTCCAAGCTGTTCGAGAGCATCACAAACACCGAGTGCATTGATTGTTGTTGCAAGCATACCCATATGGTCGGCTCTTGTTCTGTCCATTTCACCTGAGCTTCTGCCACGCCAGAAGTTGCCACCGCCTACTACGATGCCGACTTCTACGCCTGCGTCAACACATTCTTTAATAGGCTTGCAGATTTTAAGAACAGTTTCAAAATCAATTCCGTGTTTCATTTCTCCTGCAAGTGATTCGCCTGAAAGTTTTAATAATACTCTTTTATATTTTGGTTTCATACATAACACCCCATGGTAATTTATAATTACTAATATAATACAATATCTTGTAGGGTTTGTAAAGGTTTAGTGGCAGTTTTTTGAATAAATAACCGAAAGCTGAATGGTTATGTCATATGAAATGCTAAAAAATTATTAAAAATGACCGTAAATGCACTGTATGTGCTAACTCTTCACTGTAAATCCGTTGACAACAAATCTTGCCATACGATACAATTATAT
>ENA-OQDE01000526-OQDE01000526.1-human-gut-metagenome-genome-assembly--contig:-NODE-526-length-22061-cov-2.935944_pt1 | contig 22061 bp, 30 predicted proteins | sample MGYA00242768_ERZ504595 | MGnify/ENA primary metagenome ERZ504595 (study PRJEB26092, sample SAMD00036307) | human gut metagenome | host: Homo sapiens | study: EMG produced TPA metagenomics assembly of... | reverse complement strand
TATTTTTTCGGCCACATCTGTCATATATGCCGGATTAAATTCTTCTAGTTCCGTGCGTGGTCGGAATCCCCATGTCACTCCGCAAGCGGTTACACCGGCATTGGCTGCTGTTTGCATGTCTACACCGGAATCACTACATAAAGAACATCTTCTTTTCGTACATCGGCAAGTTTTAATATATCAAAAACGATTGTTGGATCAGGTTTGACATTTACTCCTTCCCGTTGGCCGAAAACGGCAGTGAAATGAATTTCCGGAAAGTAGTGGGCAACCAGTTTCTCGGTAGCGGCCTGATATTTGTTGGAGGCTACGGCAATCTGAATGCCTGCGGATTGCAGATAAGACAATAACGCTGAAATACCCGGGTAAGGACGACTATCGTCTGCATTGTGAATATCATAATAAGGAATAAACTCTTTTCTTACCCGGAGCACATTCTCTTCTGTCTTTTCTCCTTCGGGTAATGCACGTTCAAAGAGTTTGTTGATACCATTTCCTACCATGAAGTTATACTTTTCTACATCGTGTGTGGGGTATCCTAATTTATTCAAAGCATAATTAGTGCTATGGCGAGGTCTGCGATAGTATTTAATAATGTACCGTCCAAATCGAATATTATTAGTTTTTCATTAAGGCTTATGTTTATAGTTAATTCTATATTTAAATCTCTTATTCTGCAAAGGTATACTAAAAAATGAGATTGGGAAGAATGAGGCAATAGTTTAGAGAATATCGAATGAACAACAAAGCCGGAAATATATTTGTTATTCTACCAGATTGGCTTAACTTTGCGAAAAACTAAAGAATAATGAATGCAGAATGGTTTGAGGCATTGCCTGAACAATGTCCCCCAACGGATGCGAAGCGGTGCGAAGGCTGTTATTATAGAATTGCAAATGGTAATCCTGTTACAACAGAAGATTTCTTTTCGCAAAGAAAAATGCAGCCGGATAAGGTCTTTAAAGGATTAGGAATAGATGAATGTGTGACAAGGGCAGTCTCTCTATTTTCAGAGAGGGAAGAAGCGGAGAAAAGATTAAAGCTTCCTAAGTTCAAGAAGGCAAATATTGCTTTAGTCATATTGGAACCAAAAGATGGAGTGTTAAAGAAAACATTTGATATAGCACATTATTCTTGGTGGAGAACAAAGGATTTTAATGTTTTACAAGCTAAAATAGTCTGATTATGGGAATGGTAGATGTGTTAAGGATAGACAAAATTCTGGATTTCTGTGATGTGCCTCAGCTTTTTGTGGCAAGAGATGCCTTTGATACACTGTATCTTTGTCTTTTGTATGATGATGAGACGGTTTATCGCTATACGGGAATACGTATCTCTACACGTAGACTTGAATCCTTCTTAGCAGGTAAAGCCGATTTGCGTTTACTCTATCTACAGCCTGAAAATGAACATGAGTATTACGATGTTGTGTTTCAATCGGGTGAATACCAGAAAACGTTATTAAAGGAAAGTGTATTGTTGGAAGATAAATTGCCGGCTGAGGGATATGTTTTATCTGGAGAGAAGCGCGAGAATGTGGTCATTAATTTGCCAATAAAAGACCGTAGTCTGCTTGCAGAGCTTGTTCGTAAATTTGGCTGGGCTTGTATGTAAGTTTAAAGAAGATAAAAAAGATTGTCCCGCTACTGCTTGAAAGTTGCGGGACAATCTTTTTTCATCCTTATATATACTTTGATTACTTCTTCGTAATACGGAACCAGTCAACGTCTGCCCAACCGCCGTCATTCGTTTTAATAGCCGGACGCGTACAGAACATACCGACTTTGGCACCAATCCATTGTCCTTCTCTTGCCTGGAAAGGAACACCTAATGATTCATATTTCTTTCCGTCGAGGCTATAGCTGAAATTACACATCACAATGAGGTCATGTCCGCCTTCACTACCCTTGATTTTCTTTCCGTCACAACTGAAACGCACTTTCAGATAAACCGTGTTTTGCGAAAGATCAACAGTGGCTTTCACTTCTTCTGGTTTGCCTTTATCTGCTCTGTCACATTCAACTTGCGACAGAACCAAACCTTTGTCTGTATTTTCTAGAACAAGTCCGGCATAATCCCTGCCCATAACGACAAGTCCAGTGCGTTCGCCTTTATTCTTTTGGTTAGGGCTGAACGTCAGTTTCATTGTTGCGGTAAAATTATCAGAAGGAGTTTTTTGTAATAAGAGGTTGCTACATCCCACAGGTTCTTATAATCTTCTACTACCGGATAAGAGTATAATCTGACATAGCTTTTGTCACCTGCATAATACGCCCATTTTTCATTAATGTTAGCATGCCATTGCCACTGCGGAGAAAGTGTATACCCATCAAATTCGTCACTTTCTTGTGGAGTGCAGATAGGATATGTTTTACCGACATTTGGCTTCTTGTAAGTCAAAACAGGTTCTCCGCAGCCGTCACCGTCTTTATCAATACCGATAATAGGCCAGTCGTTCACCCATTTCATCGGTTGGAGATGCATAATGCGTCCGTAAGCACCGACATCTTGAAAGTGGAGGAACCAGTCTTCTCCGGTAGGAGTATCTACCCATGCACCTTGGTGAGGACCGTTGACAGGAGAGTTATCCTTGCGCAAGTACTGTTTCCATTCGTAAGGACCGTAGATGTTTTAGAACGTAATACGACCTGCCAGCCTGTCGGTACACCGCCGGCGGATGGAAGATATAATAATAGTCGTTTCTCTTGTACATTTTAGGACCTTCGCAAGTCTGATGTGCTTCGTGACCGTCGAAAATTATACGGGAAGGAGTGATCGCTTTTGTTGCTTCTGCATTCAGTTCGCAGATAGTGATTACACTTTTCAGTCCGGCACGACTTCCTGCGTATGCGTGTACCATATATACTTTTCCGTCTTCATCCCAGAACGGGCAAGTGTCAATGATACCTTTTCCCGCTTTCACCAAGACCGGTTCGCTCCACGGACCTTTCGGATCTTTGGCTTTCACCATAAAAGCTCCCTGATCGGGATCTCCCCAAAAGATGTAAAACTCACCGTTGTGATGACGAATAGCCGGAGCCCATACACGATTGCCGTGTTCCGGCCGTTCCGGAGTTTCGATAGGGGAGAGGGCATTGGGAACTGCGGCACCGATGATTGTCCAGTTGACTAAATCTTTAGAATGAAGGATTTGCAATCCCGGCAAACAGTTGAAACTGGATGAAGTCATATAGAAATCATCTCCTACACGGCAAGCATCCGGATCGGAATAGTCGGCATAAAGCACCGGATTTTTGTATTTACCGTTTCCGAGGTCGGAAACCCATACTTCAGATACATAGTTCTTCTGTGCCACTGCGGTGAAAACCGTTAATAAGCAAAAGGCTAAAGTCTGTGTCAATCGTTTCATGTTATAGATAGATTATTTATATAATGATTCGTTGGTTTTATCTGATGGCAAAGGTAAATAAAAAGACTCTGCACAAGGAGGAATATTTGTGCAGAGTCATAGAAAATTGGTAGATACCTCGTAATTTTTGTTTAGTTGTATTTGTTTCTACCCTATTTATTGGTGCGGTTATCTTTTATTCTCACTGTCACCGGATGAGCCAGCTCTTCTTTCCATTCGCGGAGATGAGCAAACCATGCTTCCGGCGTTTTATATCCGAATGTCTCTTTCATCGAGGTGAAAGTCGTGTGATACTGGAAATATTTATTTCCCGGGGCGGTAATTGTATAAAGGAAGTTGGCTTTATCCTTTTCTTCCGATTTTACATAACGTTGAGGAATACAAGTGCCCAGCCCTACAGTTTCTTTAGCATATTTCACGGTGTCGTTTACCGGCCAGTCTGTTCCCCAGCTTCCTACGAGCCTTTATGATCGGAGAAAGATTTGGAAGTACCTACGATGTCTTGCACACCTGTGCAGAAAATTTCTTTATCGAGCGGTTCGTCAAAGAATGCTTCGATATGAAGATCGCGATGTCCGGCATAAAGCGTGTAGCGTGTCATCATATTCAGTTCCTGATCCTGATATTTCCATCCGGTTACTTCTATTTCTGCAATTACACGTACCGTCCATAAGAGACGATACGTTCTGTACGAGTGTCCACTGGAGTAATATGGGTTGCCTTTTGTCCGTCCCAACCTTTCAATGCACCCGGTCCGCAACTGTCGAACACGCGAAGTACGTCATCTCCGAATCCTTTAGCTAACTGCTCATCCGTCGGATAGAACTGCGATTCTTTGATTTCCAGTCCTTTGTTGAACTTGCCGTAAATATCCGGTGTCTGTTTTTCATTGAAATAAAGACGGTATCCTACCAGTTCCGATTCCAAAACCGGACCGTGAGGACGTACCATGCTGTATATATTGCTAGTGCCGGGAACGGTGATAGCCTGTACCCGTTGATGTTTACCTTTCTTGTTGTCTACAATAAACATATCGGCATAAACTCGTTCAGGATAAGTCTTTGTACTCTTTTCCGAAGAAAGTGTAACCTGAAATGTTTTTCTACCATGCAGGAAGATCGGCAACAAAGACCAGTTCGTCCATCTTGCGGTCCCGGTTCAAATCGTCCAACTGCGAAGGAATTTCCTTCATACCTTCCATGACAACGGCTGATTTTACTTTGAAACCAGCGTGCAACTCATGTAGATTGATAACAACCGGAGCATCCGCTTTGGGCTGATTCCAGTTGTTTTGTACTTCAACTGTGATGGTTTTCTCCTGTTTCTGCGTTTGGGCAGAAAGACTGAAAGCTCCTAAAAAGAAAGTAATAATAAAAAGATTTTTCTTCATGTTTCTAAGGCTGAAATTATACGTCGTATTTCTCCTTGCAAAAATAGCAGAAAAATAGCAGACTGTGTCTCTTTTGAGGAGATTATAGTCTGCTATTTGAGCTTTTTACTCTATATAATGATATTGTGGTTTCTATTTTGCATCACAGAATAGCAATGAGTTTTTTATTTGAGACTTAAAATTTCTTCTTTCGCTCCCAGTTCTTCATAAACCTTCCCGTCTACAGTCAGATTCTTGGCATTTTTGACATTTAGTATATTGTTGCCTTTTGATGATTCTACATATACATTCTCCAAAGTAACTCCGTCGACTTGGCTGATAACAACGCCGTCCGTAGCTTCTGTCATCACGACATTCTTAACAGTAATATTGCTGATCGGCATTTCCGGTAAACCATTGAAGAACATGGCACGTCCCGAACCTCTGCAAACAATATTAGAGATATGAATATTGCGGAAAGCGGGTGTTTCTTCCGTTACCGGAGGAATACTTGTCTTCATGCGGTTCAGCAAGTCTTCTTCCGATTCTTCGCCGGCGCCTTTTCCACCATAGAACAAGTCGAACAACAAAGGTTCGTTCGGAATGTTAATCATGTTGATATTATTAATGTAGATGTTTTCTACCACACCGCCACGTCCGCGGGTACTCTTGAAGCGCAAACCTACATCTGTGCCCATAAATGTGCAGTCTTCTACATAGATATTCTTCACGCCACCCGACATTTCACTTCCTACTACAAATCCACCGTGTCCATGCAGTACTGTATTATTTTTCACGATAACGTTCTGGCAAGGTTCACCACGTCGGCGACCATCTTCATCTTTACCGGATTTGATACAGATTGCATCGTCTCCCGCATCAAACACACTATTGATAATTAGAGCGTTTTTACAAGATTCCAAGTCGATAGCATCACCGTTTTGAGAATACCAGGGTTGATGACCATGATATTATTTACTGTGAAATCTTCGCAAGACAAGGGGTGCAGACACCAGCTTGGTGAGTTTTTGAAAGTAACGCCTTCCAACAGTACCTTTTTACTTTTGACGATACTCAATAGTACCGGACGCAACCATGGACGGATTTCTGCCCATTCTTCATCTGTGTTGATACCTTCGGGTACATTGAAGTCTTTGCAAGCCATTGCACCTTTTAATGAGCCGGCAGTGGGATACCATACTTCTTGTTTTTCGTCGAGAACACCTCCTGATTTTACCAGTTTTTTCCATTGAGAAGCAGTCAGCTTTCCTTTTTTTACTGGACGCCAGCAGTCGCCGTTTCCGTCAAATGTACCATGTCCGGTGATAGCGATATTCTCTGCATTACGTGCGGAAATCGGCGATTGGCAACGACGAGTCTCCAATCCTTCAAAGGACGTGGCAATGATAGGATATGCTTCAAAATCACCGGTGAAGAGTACCAATGCATTCTGTTCAGTATATAAATTCACGTTGCTCAACAGTTCGATAGGTCCTGTCAACCAAATGCCTTCCGGGATAATCACTTTACCCCCTCCATGCTGATTTACATCTTTAATAGCATCGTTGATTGCTTTTGTATTCAGGAACAGACCGTCTCCTTTGGCTCCGAATTTCTCAATGTTTACTTCGTAAGCAGGAAAAACCGGTTGCTGTACTTTCGGCATTTCAAAAGGTAAATTCTGGTAAAGAGCGTCACTGATTGAGCTTTCTTTTACAGCAGTCTCGCTTTGTTTACATCCCGATGAGATAAACGGTAAACAGCATACGGCCATCCAGAAGAGTCTTTTTGTCAATGTGTTCATTTAGTAACTTAATTTCTATAGGGTTATACATCTATTGTTTTTCTTGGTAGTTGGTTGATGATTAATAAGGATGATTTCATAATTCTTATGTCCTTCCGCAGGCGATCTGTCGCAGGCAGCCTGCAGGAGAGGAATAAGACGAATTCATGTTAACCTAATTCTAACCTTAAATAAATATTATGAAAAAACCTCTTAATTATCGATTGCAAAGATAGGTGGGAAAGCCTAAGGCGATGTGGACTAATTGATAGATTACGTGTATTTTTGTCATTTCTGTCTATTATTTGCACACTTCTCGTGTTTTTATGCAGAAAGTTCCTATCTTTGCACAAAATTTAACTATTAAAAGATATGAGTTACAACTTGTTGAAAGGAAAAAGAGGTGTTATCTTCGGTGCTTTGAACGATCAGTCTATTGCCTGGAAAGTGGCAGAGCGTGCCGTAGAAGAAGGTGCAACCATTACATTATCAAATACTCCGATGGCTATCCGTATGGGAGAAGTCGATGCTTTGGCCGAAAAATTAAATTGCCAAGTTGTTCCGGCAGACGCCACTAGCGTAGAAGATTTGGAGAATGTATTCAAGACCTCCATGGATATACTGGGTGGACAAATTGATTTTGTACTCCACTCTATCGGTATGTCTCCCAACGTGCGCAAGAAACGTACTTACGATGACCTTGACTATGGAATGTTGGATAAGACATTGGATATTTCAGCTGTTTCATTCCACAAAATGATTCAGTCGGCCAAGAAACTGAATGCTATTGCTGATTATGGTTCTATCGTTGCTTTGAGCTACGTAGCCGCACAGCGTACTTTCTATGGCTATAATGATATGGCAGATGCAAAGGCTTTGTTGGAGTCTATTGCTCGCAGCTTCGGTTACATTTACGGACGCGAACATAGCGTACGTGTGAACACGATTTCACAGTCGCCTACATTTACTACTGCCGGTTCGGGCGTGAAGGGTATGGACAAACTGTTCGACTTCTCCAACCGTATGTCTCCGCTCGGAAATGCAACGGCTGACGAATGTGCCGATTATTGCATCGTGATGTTCTCCGATCTTACCCGTAAGGTGACTATGCAGAACTTATTCCATGACGGTGGATTCTCCAGCGTAGGTATGAGTCTTCGTGCCATGGCTACTTACGAGAAAGGGCTCGATGAGTACATGGACGAAAATGGTAACATCATTTACGGATAAAAGATTATGAAACTACGGATCTCTCTTCTTATTATATTAATGAGTATGCTTTTCACCTCCTGCGGGATAAGCACAGGAAAGGGTACGGAGCAGAAGGAAGAAGAGATTTCTGTTCTGAGATATGATAAGCTGTTGAGCGAATATGTTCGCTCCAACAGCTTTTCTGCTATGCAGAAGTTGACGATGGACTACCGTATGCCGACGAAAATCCTGATTGAGGATGTATTGTCTATCGGCACGGTGAAAGATGATACCATCTCGCAACGTCTGCAAAAATTCTATTCGGATACGACTTTGGTTCGTTTGCTTAGCGATGTAGAGGCAAAGTATCCTAATCTGGATGAGGTGGAAAAAGGACTTAGTAAAGGATTTCGGAAACTGAAAAAGGAAGTGCCTGATACGAAAGTGCCGTTTATCTATTCGCAAGTATCCGCTTTCAACGAATCTATTATTTTAGTGGATTCTTTATTGGGAATCAGTCTTGATAAATATATGGGGGAAGATTATCCTCTTTATAAGCGTTTCTATTACGATTATCAGTGTCGCTCGATGCGTCCGGAACGGATTGTGCCGGATTGTTTTGCTTTTTATCTTTTGAGCCGTTACGGTATGAACTATCATGAAGGTACTTGTCTGATTGACTTGATGATGCATACGGGGAAGATCAATTACGTAGTGCAAAACTTATTGGGATATAGTGATATCGGTGAAGCAATGGGGTACTCTAAGGAGGAAAGCGACTGGTGCAAGGATAATGAAAAGGAGATATGGAATTATATCTGTACCAACGATCATCTGCATGCTCGTGACCCGATGGTGATCCGCTATTATATGAAGCCTGCTCCTGCTGTTGATATGTTGGGTGCTCAAGCTCCGGCATTGATAGGTACATGGATGGGAGCAAGAATCATTGCTTCTTACATGAAAAAGCATAAGGATATGAAGCTGAAAGATCTCCTGGAATTTACTGATTACCACGAAATGTTAAGTGAATCCAACTACCTGGCTTCCTGAATCGTTTCTCTTTCTTATTTCTCAATTTTTAATTTTCAATTCTCAATTTAATAAGTGGAAACTGCCCTTTATTTGTTGCCCGTGACTTTAGGCGATACACCTATTGAAAAGGTGTTGCTTCTTATAATAAGGAAATTATTTCCGGTATCCGGTATTTTATAGTCGAAGATGTTCGTTCTGCCCGTCGTTTCCTGAAAAAGGTGGACCGGGAGATTGATATTGATGCGTTGACATTTTATCCGTTGAACAAACATACTTCACCTGAAGATATTTCCGGTTATCTGCAACCTTTGGTAGGCGGAGCTTCAATGGGAGTTATCTCCGAAGCCGGTTGTCCGGCGGTAGCTGATCCGGGAGCGGATGTGGTTGCCATCGCACAACGTAAAAAACTGAAGGTAGTTCCTTTGGTTGGACCTCTTCAATTATTCTTTCCGTGATGGCTTCGGGCTTTAACGGGCAGAGCTTTGCGTTTCATGGTTATCTGCCGATTGAACCGGGGGAACGTGCCAAGAAACTGAAAACATTGGAGCAGCGTGTGTATGCTGAAAATCAGACACAACTTTTCATTGAGACGCCTTACCGGAATCATAAGATGATAGAAGATATTTTGTTAAACTGTCGTCCTCAAACAAAGCTTTGTATTGCTGCCGATATTACATGTGAAGGAGAGTATATACAGACGCGTACTGTGAAGGACTGGAAGGGACATGTGCCTGAATTGTCTAAGATTCCCTGTATTTTTCTCTTATATAAATAACGCCTTTCAGGTGTTCATATTCATCTTCGAAACAGCTACTGAAGAAGCCTTTTCCCAAGTTTTCCTCTATCTGTTTGAAGCTCCATAGCTTACTGTTCTTAAAGCGAGGGGTACAAAGGATGGAATCATCCTTGATATCAACGATGAATAAGTAGATAAGACGATTGGTTACTTCATTCTCAAAGTGATAAACGATATTGAACTCTGGCTTGATATCTTTTTCGTGCGGGAAAGCATTGTTAATCAAACGGGTGGCACCCGCCTCTAAAGATTCTCCATATCGGAGATAACATTCCATGGGAATGTCCACTTTTCCTTTGTCCAAAATGGCTGTTGACGGTCTGTCGCAAAGGAACAGCATTCCATGAGTGGATATGGCAATTCTTATCACCGGATTGATGTATGCGTTCTTATAATTAACAGCTTCTATTGCAGGGGTTTTCCCGATCACATCTCCTTTTGTATTCACAATAGGAACATATTCCGTGTGAGACATTAAGTGATTGAAGAAACGGATAGCGATCTGGTTGAACAGGATGCTCATAAGAAAGACAGTAGGAGGTAACACTTTATAGAGTACAAACAGACTTGTCTTACTTAGTGGGTTTTGGAAAATGACGGTGATGCTGATTATAATAAAATGCAGTATTCCGAAAATCAAGGCAATGCGAGCAGATACAACGGCGGCTTCTGCTCCCTGAGCATATAAACGTTTGTTGCAAGAACCTATCTGTTTTAAGAAGTGGTTGATAAACCTTTTCTTATGCATATAAAGACTTAGCATTGGAATGAGAATACTGACTTCCAGAGTAAGCGGGAGCGCACCGGGGGGAACATAATCACCAGGAATGAGAGCTGCTACGGATAATAGTGCCAGCACTCCGGTCGCTATATAGAGGATAAAATTAGGAATTAACAATCCTTTACGTCGATAAGAAAGGTATATTCCTATAATACCTATACCTGTACCGATGTAAATAGCCGTGTCTTGCGTTATAAGTTCACACAATAAAATGGAAATAATAACGGGGATAAAACCCAGCGACATGTTAAATGCGGAAGAAGTATTCCTTTATGATCCATCTCTATATTTATGTTTATTTGTCGGTTCTATCTATAAAACAAATAGTGTATGTGTTTTGTTTGCTAACGAATATGTTTCTCTGCATGGTAGGAGGAACGAACAAGGGGAGCACTCTCTACGATGTTGAATCCTTTCTCTAAACCAACTGTTTTATATTTCGTGAATTGCAGCGGAGTGATGTATGCCACAACGGGATAATGCCGATGACTCGGTTGCAGGTATTGCCCTATGGTAAGAATCTGGCAACCGGTTGCTAACAGATCGTCCATCAATGTTTCGACTTCCTCCGGAGTTTCACCCAGTCCGACCATTATGCCGCTTTTAGATTTGACTCCCTTTTCGGAAATATGTCTGATAACCTGTAAGCTTGTATCATAATTTGCTGCACTGCGGACTAGTGACTAATGCGGCGCACAGTTTCCATATTGTGTGATATGATGTCGGGCCGGGCGTCAATTACTAAATCTACCAACTCCATTCTGCCTTGAAAATCCGGAATCAGTACTTCAATGGTTGTCTGTGGATTCAACCGTTTTATTTCCCGGATGGTACGTGCCCAATGCTCTGCACCCAAATCAGGTAAATCATCCCGGTCTACAGAGGTGATGACGGCATGATCCAATTTCATCAGTGCGATGGATTCTGCTACATGGGTAGGCTCGTTTGCATCTAACGGATGGGGACGTCCTGTCTGTGTGTTGCAAAATTTACAGCTACGCGTGCAGATGTCACCGCCAATCATGAAGGTGGCTGTTCCTTTTCCCCAACATTCCCCCATATTAGGGCAACGCCCACTGCTGCATATCGTGTGCAAGCAGTGGGAGTCGACAATTCGCTTTGTTTCGGTGTATCGTTCGTTGGCACCGATATTAATTTTCAGCCATTCGGGCTTACGTACTCTATCCGTCATTATAAGTTGTTCAAGAAGAAGTTGGTCAACCGTGTGTACAAGTGTTGGCGGGTGTTGCCACCATATATTCCATGATTACGGTTCGTGTACACTTGCATATCAAATTGTTTTCCAAGCTGAACTAACTGTTCGGCATATTCTGCACAGTTCTGGAAGTGAACATTGTCATCTGCCATACCATGTACCAGCAACAAGTTGCCATGAAGTTTGTCGGCACGGGTGAAGGCTGATGATTCCTTATATCCTTCCGCATTTTCTTTGGGAGTGCGCATGAAACGTTCGGTGTAAATCGTATCATAGAAACGCCAGTCGGTCGGTGCGGCTACTGCTACTCCGGCTTTGAATACGGGAGTTCCTTCGCTCATGCTCATAAGAGTCATGTATCCGCCATAACTCCAACCCCAGATACCGATGCGGTCTTTGTCCACATACGCTTGTTTGCCTAGGTAAAGCGCTGTTTCCACCTGGTCTTTGGCTTCTTTGACGCCAATTTTTAAATAGGTACATTTCTCAAAAGCTTCTCCACGGCCTCCAGTGCCACGACCATCTACACATACCACGATATAACCGAGGCTTGCCATGTATGTCTCCCAACTGATTCCCCAAGTATCTAATACCTGTTGGAACCCGGGCCGCTATATTGATACATCAGTACCGGATATTTTTTGGATGCGGAGAAATTAACCGGTTTCATCATCCAGCCATTCAACTTCACGCCATCTGTAGTCTGGAAAGTAAAGAACTCTTTTTGTGGTACTGCATATCCGGACAATGTTTGCTTCAACGCATCATTTGTAATAAGCGTTTTGAGCGTTTTGCCTGAATTATCGTTCAAGGTAACCAACATAGGAGTATCCAAGCTGGAGAACTTGTTCATATAATACTTCATCGATTTGCTGAAGAGAGGCGTATTGGTTCCTGCTTGTTGAGACAATTTGGTCTTTTTGCCTTTCTTATCTATTTTATAGACAGCCTTGCGCAGAGGACTCTCTTCGTTGCTGGTATAATAGAAAGAACCATCTTCTTCATCATATCCCAGAAAATCTTTCACTTCGAACTTACCGTTAGTAACCTTTTTAATCAAGTTACCTCCCATGCTATACCAATAGAGATGACTGTAACCGTCACGTTCGCTAAGCATGCTGAAATATTCGGGATAGAACTGGATGTTATCGAAAATATTCTCCTTTATGTAATAAGGAGATTCATCACGGAGCATTAGTTTGCAAAGTGTTGAGCGAGGATCGGCAAAGTAGAGGTCGAAACGGTCTTGATGACGGTTTAATGTCATGATAGCCAATTTGTTGGCATCCTTTGTGAAACGGATGCGTGGAATGTATCCATCTGCATCCAGCGGGAGTTTCATCGTACGGGTGACGTGTGACTTGATGTCATACGTGCGTACTTCTACTTTCGAATTGGGGTATCCGGCTTTCGGATACTTGTAGGTATATTCACCCGGATAATCTTTTAAGGCATCAATACGGGGTGCCTGTCCGGCAAATACCGGAAAAGAGTAGGAGGGAACTTCTGACTCATCGAAGCGGATGAAAGCGATCAGTGTATTATCAGCGCTGAATTCCAAAGCACGGTCGAAACCGAACTCTTCTTCATACACCCAGTCGGGGATGCCGTTGAGTACAGAGTTCTGTTTGCCATCCTCCGTAATCTGGCTTTCACTGTTGCCATAAAGCAGCTTAACAAGAAATATGTTATTGTTGCGGACAAAAGCAATCATTGTACCGTCTGGAGAAAAGACGGGGACCTGTTGAGGTCCACCGTCAGACAGCCGTTCAATAATGTTGTTTGTCGTAACGCCCTTATCATTTCGTTTCAAAGGGTAAATGTAATGTACAGCTGTGTATGAATGCCTATATATAGGTGTCGTTTTAGTAGCAATCAGCAATTTCTGACCGTCGGGCGAGAACTGGTAACTATCGAAGTTCTTGAAGTCACATTCGCGTGTAGTGCTTACATCGAAAATCACTTCTACTTCTCGCCTGTTTTGAAAGAGTATTTAATGATCTGCGTGCCGTCGGCGTTCATCTGCGTGTAGTGTTCGCCATCAGGCATGGGGATTACTCCCTGGATATTTTCCGGGCGGAAACGTCCGGAGGTGATATCTTTTAAATCGAGTGCCTTTTGTCCTTGTGCCATTCCGGTCAGACAGAGAAGGCAGAGTAATAAAGTGATGCTGATCTTTTTCATCTGCTTTTATAATCGGTTTTGGTTTTAATTCGTACTTGCAAAAGTAACAATAAACTTAGATTCAACAAAGCCTGACCGATTTTTATATAGATTTGATAAGGATTATTGGGTGAGATTCAATATCTTTGTGAAAAGGACTTTAAACATTACCACTATGAATTCAAAAAGAAAAGACTTGCAATATGCTTCTGTCTTCTTATTGGCCGTAGCATTGACATTCCTGTTGGGGAAGGGGGATAATCTGTGGTTGGTATCGTGGGGTGACTTGATACCGAGTTTGTTTGTGCTGTTCATAGCAGGTGATTGTTTGCATAGTTCCCTGCTCCGTATCAAACGCGGCGAAGAGGATGGAGGAGCCCGGTGGAGTACTTGTTTCACTTTTCTGGTATTCAGTATTGTTTTTATGGGCGACTTATTTTATATTGGCAACTTATTGTGAATAAACTGTGGGGCTAAAGGATTAGTAGAAATTCTGCTTCACAGGTATTTAATAGTAAGATTTTCTTCTTAACTATAGCTTTTAGTTTACTTTAACTAGATAAATTAGTTTATGAACTAAAACTTTTCGTTATTTGCAGCAAACAAAGTTGCAGATATGAAAGGATTAACAGCAAAAGAAGAAGAAATCATGGGCTTTTTTGGGAAAAAGGTCCCTTGTTCGTGAAGGAAATGTTGGCTTTCTATGAAGATCCCAAGCCACATTTCAATACATTATCTACGATTGTGCGTGGGTTGGAAGAAAAAGGTTTTCTAGCTCATTATACTTTCGGAAATACCTATCAATATTATCCCGTAGTCAGTGAAGAAGATTTTCGTAAAGGAACGCTGCGGAATGTGATTAGTAAGTATTTTAATAATTCTTACCTGAATGCCGTTTCTTCTTTGGTTAAAGAGGAAGATATTTCCTTGGATGAATTGAAACAGCTCATCGAGGAAGTGGAACAGGCTGACAAAAAACACTAATCTATTAAACGAAAATCTATGCTATGGGAGTTTTCTTCATTTATATATTAAAATCATCTGTTTGTCTTGTTCTGTTTTACCTGTTTTTCCGGTTATTACTTAGCAAGGAAACCTTTCATCGTTTCAATCGTATGGCTTTATTGGGAGTGTTGTTCTTTTCATTACTCATTCCTTGTATCGAAGTAACTACCCGGCATCAGGTTGAAGTGCAGCAGGCTGTGCTCTCCATTGAGCAATTGCTATTGATGGCAGAGTTGGAGGCTACTCCTGCCAATGTCGGTGCAGTGCAGGAGACGCGACTATATCTTGGGTACAGATTGTTCTGCTGGTCTATCTGGCGGGTATTCTGTTTCTTGTCTGTCGCAATATCTATTCTTTGATTTGTCTCTTCCGGTTGGTACATTCCGGCAAACATGAGAAGTTGGAGAAAGGGGTTACACTTGTGGTGCACAATCAGGAGATAGCTCCGTTCAGTTGGATGAAGTATATTGTCATCAGCCGGAAAGACCTGGAGGAAAACGGGAGGGAAATCCTTATTCATGAAATGGCTCATATCCACCATCGTCATTCAGTAGATTTATTGGTGGCGGATATTTGCATCTTTTTCCAATGGTTCAATCCTGGTGCATGGTTGTTGAAACAGGAGTTGCAGAACATTCACGAATATGAAGCGGACGAGACCGTCATTAATGAGGGTGTAAACGCGAAAGAATATCAACTATTATTAATAAAAAAAGCCGTTGGCACAAGGCTCTACTCTATGGCCAACAGCTTTAATCACAGTAAACTTAAAAAACGTATCACTATGATGTTAAAAGAAAAATCGAATCCGTGGGCACGGTTGAAGTATTTGTATGTACTTCCGTTGGCAGCTATTGCAGTAACTGCTTTTGCCCGTCCTGAAATCTCTGAAAAAATGGAAGAAATTTCTGCTGTCAAAGTTAATGATTTGGCGGAAATTGTGCAAGAAAAGGTGCTGCAAGATACAGTAAAAGTATCTAAAGACGAGAAGAAAGATGCTTTGGTAGTGACTGGCGTGAAATCGAAAGAGGAGGAAGAAATTGTTATTTTTGAGGTTGTAGAGCAGATGCCGGAATATCCTGGTGGTATGAGTGCACTGCAAAAATATCTGTCGGAGAAAATAGCTGGTTCTCCAATAAAAGGTAAAGTGGGCGGTAGAGTGATGGTAGTTTCACTGTGGCTGAAACCGGGAAGATAAAAGATGTACGTGTACTTCAGTCGGATGAAGCGTCATTAAATCAGGAAGCCGAAAGAATTGTCAGTGAAATGCCGGATTGGATTCCCGGAAAGCAACGAGGCAGACCTGTACCAGTGAAATATACTGTCCCTATAAGATTTGGGAATATCAGATTTGCAGAGAATAAGCAGCCTTTGATTTTTGCTGATGGCAAGGAGATTAGTATGGATGCTATGGAAAAGCTGGACCCGTCAACAATAGAAGTATATCTGTGTTGAAAGATTCTACTTCGATAAAAGTGTATGGTAAACGTGGTGCGAACGGGGTGATACTTGTAAATACTCAACGAGGCAGTAAGACTAAAATACAGAATAGGAAATCAGTTTTTCACAAAAAACAACCAGTACAGATGCTGTTCCCGATTTTCCGGTTAGTGGAACTGTTGTTGACGAGCAGGGGCGTCCGAAGGCTGGAGTCAGCATTATTGTGCCTAATACAAATCATGGTACGATAACGGATATAAATGGTCATTTTAGTCTGAAAGCAATGAAAGACGGCAATCTGTGGTTCTCATTTATTGGATATAAGCCAGTAAAAGCTTCTGTATCTTCTACGATGAATATACGAATGGAGCAGGAAGTGGTTGACCTGTTTCCTGAACTTTCAGGCAGTGTGAAAAATGGAAATACAGGGTTTAAGGTGAATAATGGTGTAACTGTGCATGGGATAAAAGGCGAAGAGCCTTTAGTCATTATAGACGGGAAAGAAGCTATGGAGAAAGATGCGTTGTCTAAGCTTGCGCCAGACCATATAAAAAGTATTTCTGTGCTGAAAGATAAATCAGCACAGGTTGTCTACGGAGACAAAGGAAAGAATGGGGTGATTATTGTAGAAATGTTGACGGATGATGAATATCAGACCCGTCAGAACAAGAAATAGAAGAAATCATGCATTAATTTGTTGACGGAGGTACGCTAGTATCTCCGTTTCTTGTTCCGGATGGAACCATTGTATTTCTTCATCTCTTTTGAACCAAGTCATCTGTTTACGCGAATAAATGCGGGAGTTTTGCTTGATTTTATCTATGGCAAAGGGGAGTTCCCATTCTCCATCCAGATACTTGAACAGTTCTTTATAACCTACTGTATTGAGCGAATTGAGGTGGCGATAGGGAAGTACCGAGCGTACTTCTTCCAGTAATCCTTCCTCCATCATTTGATCTACCCGACGGTTGATACGGTCATACAACTCTTCCCGGTCGCGAGTCAGACCGATTTTTAGAATGCGGAAAGGACGTTGCTTTTTTTGTTGGGTGCGGAAAGAGGTATAAGTGCGTCCGGTCATATAGCAAATTTCCAATGCATGAATTACCCGTTTGGGATTCTTTAGATCCACTATCCGATAATATTCCGGATCTAGCAGGCGAAGTTCTGCACAGAGTTGTTCAAGTCCTTCCTCCTCATATTTCTGTAGCATGAGTTGACGGGTTTCCGCATCAACGGTAGGAATATCGTCGATACCTTTACAGATAGCATCTACATACATCATTGAGCCACCTGTGAGAATCACGACCTCGTGTTGCGTAAATAATTTCTCGAGAATTTCCAACGCTTCTATTTCATATTGGGCGGCGCTGTAATAGTCTGTAAGGTGGAGTGTACCAACCAATTGATGAGGGACACGTTTAAGTTGATCGGGAGTAGGAGCTGCCGTGCCTATTTTTAATTCGGCATAAAGCTGTCTCGAATCGGCAGATACAATACTTGTCTGAAAAGTTTCTGCTAAGCGCAGGCTCAATTCCGTTTTCCCTACACCTGTAGGACCTATAAGAACGATGAGAGTAGGCATTGGGCTTTTAAGTATTAAGTATTGAGTATTAAGATGTGTGCGGAACTAAAAATATTAGGTATTAACTGCCTGGCGCTGCATGGCAATTAATACCTAATACCTGGTACTTAATACTTAGAATTTTTCTTCTTCGTATGGAGTACTTGCGTCGCCACCTATGTCAAATCCTTCCTGATCGAAGTCTTCCATGTCGAAGTCCTGGTCTCCATAGAAGTTTTCATCCAGATCAAGAGAACCGCTGGCAGCGGCCATTTCTTCAAAATCTACCGTTTGTTTAGGAGCATCTCCTGATTTCTTGGTACATTTGGCGCCATCCATATCTTTTCCGGTGATAATTTCGGATAGTTCGATGAAGAAACAACGTTCTGTTATGTAATCGAATACATATAGCAGTTTCTGTTTTTCATCTTCTACCAGTTCACTGATAGTAGTGTCTTTCATTACCCAGCTATCTATTTCCGGATTGTCGTCCATTTCTTCCAAGGTTACTTCTTTTCCTTTTTCCCAATCGTCATCGCAGATAAAGAAAGAAGTCATCTGGTCGTTTGTGTACCCTACTGATTTCAGTATTGCTTCATGGAAGTCATAAAAAGTAGCTTCCGGATCAATTTGTATTTCTCTGACAAAATCGTCAACTTCATCAGATATGATAGTAAATCTGTATATCATAATATGACTATTTTGAACTGTTTATTTAATGATACCACGTTCTGAATTACGGATGAAATCGATAATATAGTCAATTTCCGGACTTTTTTCAAATTCATCTTCTATTTTTTTCAATGCTTCTGTCGTGTTTAAACCACTTTGATAAATGATACGATATGCATTGTGAATACTTTCGATCACTTCATTGGCAAAACCACGACGACGCAGGCCGATGATGTTGATTCCACTAAAAGCAATCGGTTCGCGTCCTGCGATGATGTAAGGAGGAATATCTTTACTGAAGCGGCATCCGCCCTGAATCATTACATGACTCCCTACATGACAGAATTGGTGCATCAATACATTAGCGCTGACAATCGCATTATCATCAATGATGATTTCACCTGCCATTTTGGTAGAGTTACCGATGATACATCCGTTACCAACCAATGCGTCGTGTGCTACGTGTACACCCTCCATCAGTAAATTGTTATTTCCTACAATCGTGCGCCCTTTAGCTGCTGTACCACGGTTGATTGTTACATTTTCACGAATCAGATTATTATCCCCGATTTCGGCTGTCGATTCCTCACCGCGAAACTTAAGGTCCTGCGGGATGGCTCCGATTACGGCACCCGGAAAAATAGTGTTTCTGTTACCAATACGTGAACCATATAAAATATTGGCGTTAGCCATAATTTTATTGTTGTCGCCGATAACTACGTTCTTATCTATAAATACGAAAGGCGCAATTTCTACATTTTCCCCAATTTTAGCTTCGGATGAATATACGCTAAAGGACTTATCATGCTTTTAATATATCAATTATTACTTATTTTTCACTATTTGTGCCATGAACTCTGCTTCGCAAACAACTTTCTCGCCAACAAATGCATATCCTTTCATAGTAGAGATGCCACGGCGGATAGGTGCCAGCATTTCTACACGGAAGATAATAGTATCTCCCGGCACTACTTTCTGGCGAAATTTTACTCCATCTATTTTCATGAATAGGTAGAATAACGTTCAGGTTCGTCTACTGAATTCAAAACGAGTAAACCACCGACTTGTGCCATTGCTTCTACTTGAAGTACTCCCGGCATAACAGGTTCTTGTGGGAAATGTCCCTGAAAGAAAGGTTCGTTAGCTGTGATATTTTTGATACCTACAATGTAATTAGCACCAATCTCAATCACTTTGTCAACCAGTTGGAAAGGATAGCGGTGTGGCAATAATTCGCGGATACGGTTTACATCCATTACCGGCTCACGGTTACAGTCGTAACTTGGCGCCTGTATTTCGTGCAAACGGATTTCTTTCCGCATTTGGCGTGCAAACTTATTATTGATAGTATGTCCGGGACGGGTAGCAATGATCCGGCCTTTTATCGGTTTACCGATTAAAGCAAGGTCACCGATCACATCCAACAATTTGTGGCGGGCACATTCGTTTGCCCAAACCAACGGTTTGTGATTGATATAGCCTAATTGTTCAGCGTCCATGTGAGGTACTCTCATCACATCTGCCAACTTGTCGAAACTTTCCTGTGACATCTTACGCTCGTAGATTACGATTGCATTGTCCAGGTCACCCCCTTTAATCAATCCAGCGGAGAGCAGCGGTTCTATTTCGCGAACAAAGACGAAAGTACGGCTGGCGGCCACTTCGTCTTTGAAATTATGCATATCCTCAAGTGTAGCAAACTGATTCGGGATAATGGTTGAATCGTAAGAAACCAGTACATTCAGACTGAAATTCTCGTCAGGAAGTACGATGATAGAAGAACCAGTCGTTTCATCCCGGAACTCAATTTTAGACTTGATAATATAAAAGTCTTTGACGGCATTTTGTTCTACTGTTCCTACACGTTCTATTTCTTGTACATAATATTGTGCACTACCATCTAAAATAGGAAATTCCGGTCCGTTAACCTGAATAAGGCAGTTATCAATGCCCAATGCGTAGAGGGCTGCCATACCATGTTCAACGGTGCTTACTTTGACTCCATTCTTCGACAATACAGTACCACGAGTGGTTTCTGTCACATTGTCGGCTACTGCATCGATAGTTGGTTGTCCTTCTACGTCAATGCGCTGGATTTTATATCCATGATTGTCCGGAGCAGGATTAAATGTTACAGTGAGATCAAGTCCAGTGTGAAGACCTTTCCCGCTCAGTGAAAAGCTATCTTTCAGCGTTTTTTGTTTCAGCATTGGTTACTTATTTACTTATTTAATAGTTGTTTTAATTCTTCTATTTCTTTGCGCAATTACGCAATTCTTTCTGCATATCCGGTAAGCTTCTTTGTGCGACGGATGCTTTGAAGTATTGCTTCAGTTCCATAGGAGGAGTTCCGATAAGCTGGCTACCGGATTTAATGTCTCCGGGTACACCTGACTGTGCACCTAAACCAACTTTGTCTCCTATTTTGGAATGTCCTGCAATACCTACCTGACCTCCGATCATACACCATTCACCAATTTTGGTAGAACCGGCAATTCCGGCTTGTGCAGCCATTACGGTATGTGAACCTATTTCATCATTATGTGCTATTTGTATCAGATTGTCTAATTTGACACCACTATGCACTACCGTAGCTCCCATTGTAGCACGGTCTACACAAGTATTAGCACCTATATCTACTTTATCTTCCAGAATAACAATTCCGATTTGCGGAATCTTATCGTATCCATTCGGAGTGGGAGCAAAACCAAATCCGTCAGCTCCAATCACTGCACCCGAGTGCAGGATACATTCGTTACCTATGCGGCAATCATGATAAACATTTACATTGGAGTACAGCAAGCAACTGTTGCCTATCTTCACGCCGTCTCCAACAAAAGTGTGTGGATAAATTTGGGTATTATCTCCAATCACGGTATTTTCACCAATATAGGCAAATGCACCGATGTATACGTTCTCACCAATTTTGGCGCTGGGTGCAACGAAAGCTAATGAATCTATACCTTGTTTCTTAGGCTTGCTCATCTCATAAAGATTGAGCAATTTAGCCAGACTTTCATATGCATTGTCTACTTTTATCAGAGTAGTTTTAATTTCGTGCTCGGGAGTGAAGTCCTTATTAACCAGGACAATGCTTGATTGTGTCTCGTAGATGTAAGGTGTATATTTGGGATTTGACAGGAAAGAAATTGCTCCGGGCATTCCCTCTTCAATTTTAGCGAATGTGTGTACCGTAGCGTTTTCGTCTCCAATGATTTCCCCTTGGATAAATGCTGCAATTTGCTTAGCCGAGAACTCCATGTCTTTAATTTAAAATTTAATTAGTTCACAAATAACGGATTTTTTTTTCAGATTTCCGTGTTATTGCATGAATATTTTATACTTATCTGTGTAATCTCTGATAGCAGAGATAGTATTTCTTTACCTTTTTGGACAATAATGAGATGTTCAGCATGTCCGATGCTTCGGCAATATTTTTGATAGTGCCGTCTTTGTAGATAATGTCAATACTGTCATCTGCCGGGTCATACATATTCTTTTCGATGCTGGGGGTAGAGACAAAATAGTTCGCTTCGGAAAGGGTTATACCTAATTGCTGGCTGATGTGCAAAGTTAATTCTTTTTTTCTGTCCTCACTAATCGGTTCCGATGAAATTTCCACTTTAAAGATATTTCGGTTTATCATTCCCGTGCTTAAAGTAGAAAGTACCTTGTC
>ENA-OQDE01000525-OQDE01000525.1-human-gut-metagenome-genome-assembly--contig:-NODE-525-length-22072-cov-4.136067_pt1 | contig 22072 bp, 26 predicted proteins | sample MGYA00242768_ERZ504595 | MGnify/ENA primary metagenome ERZ504595 (study PRJEB26092, sample SAMD00036307) | human gut metagenome | host: Homo sapiens | study: EMG produced TPA metagenomics assembly of... | reverse complement strand
CTGATAGCCAAGTACCTAATACAGTTGTAACAGAGTAAACTCTGCTACAAAGGGTGCTGTCAACCACCCAATGATGTAACGCCACTTTAGGCAGCAATGCCTATTGGGGATAAAGGTCGGAGGCGTAAGCCGTTACTACGACTGGGCAGTTACAAGCCCATTACCTTTAGGTGATGGGTAGTTGACAGTAACAAATCCCCCGATTTTTATATAATTAAAGATTATATGATATGAGAATTGCAGGAGCTAGTTTGCTGCGGAACAATTCGTAGATATCAGGTTAGGGGCAAAATATTTTTCGTCCCTAACATCATTATAGTATAGCACAACTTATAAATGATTTCTATAAATAACTATAAAATACGGCTATAATGAATTAGTGATTTCAGCATAAAAATGATAAAATAGATACAAAGAAATTGTGCTGACAACAAACAAAGTCAGTGATGTACTGTGAATCAAGCACAAAAAGATTCTGACAGTACATAATGCAAAAGGAGGAAAGAAATAAATGAAAAACGAAAAGGGAACCATAGTTCTGGCAGGAGGCGTGATCGGTCTGATCGCTGCAATTCTGGTGTTTTTTGGAAATCCGGCAAATATGGGCTTCTGTATTGCCTGTTTCCTGAGAGATACCACAGGTGCGCTGGGACTTCATTCAGCGGCAGCAGTTCAGTATATCCGTCCGGAGATCATTGGTCTGGTGCTTGGAGCATGTATCATTTCACTTGCTAAGAAAGAATTCCGTCCAAGAGGCGGTTCCGCACCTGTGACCAGATTTACACTTGGTGCATTTGTTATGATCGGATGTCTGATGTTCCTCGGATGTCCATTCCGTATGATTCTGCGTCTGGCAGGCGGAGACGGAAATGCTCTGTTTGGCCTTGTTGGATTTGTAGCCGGTATTCTTACAGGAACTGTTTTCCTGAAGAAAGGTTATACACTGAAACGTTCTTATAAGATGCCGAAGCTGGAAGGCGGTATTTATCCTGCATTCCAGATCGTGATGCTTCTTTTACTGGTAGCTGCACCTGCATTTATCCATTTCACAGAGCCGGAAGGCGGACCTGGAGCAAAACATGCTGCAATCATTATTGCACTGGCAGCAGGAATCATTGTTGGTATCCTGGCTCAGAGAACACGTCTGTGTATGGTCGGCGGTATCCGTGATGCGGTACTTTTCAAAGAATATAAATTACTGTTCGGCTTTGCTGCAATTCTTGTGACAGCATTGGTAATGAATCTGATCCTCGGTGCAGTTACAGGAACATCCTATTTCAATCCGGGATTTGCGGGACAGCCGATTGCACACACAGACGGACTGTGGAACGCACTGGGAATGTATCTGGCAGGCTTTGGATGTATTCTCCTTGGTGGATGCCCGCTTCGTCAGCTTATTCTTGCAGGCGAGGGAAATACGGACTCCGCTGTGACTGTTCTCGGTCTGATGGCAGGCGCTGCTTTTGCCCATAACTTTGGACTGGCATCTTCTGGTGAAGGTCCTACAGCAAATGGAAAAATCGCAGTTATTATTGGAATCGTTGTAGTTGCAGTAATCGCAGCAGTGAACTCCATGAGAAAAGAAGAAGCCTGATTGTCGGAATGCAGACATTATTTCCGCAATCAATACGCTCACTTTGCGGAAAGTATTTTTTTAGACACACTCTAAAAGGAGAGAGACGAATGAAGAAAGTAGATGCAAGAGGTTTATCCTGTCCGGAACCAGTGATCCGTGCAAAGAATGCAATGGAATCCGGAGACAAAGAATATGAGATTCTGGTTGATAACGTAGTTGCAAAAGAGAATGTATCCAGATTTGCAACACATCAGGGATATCAGGTACAGGCAACAGAGCAGGGAGATGATATCCTGCTGAAACTTAAAAAATGATCACATATATAGCAACCTTCTATTCCCATTATGGAGCTATCCAGTTTCGAAGAAACTGCCAGGCAATGAATCTGAGTGCAGAAGTCATGCCGGTCCCAAGAGATTTAAGCTCCTCCTGCGGAACTGTGTGAGATTTCATACAGAAGCGGACTTCCCGGAGAAAACAGAGGAAGTCGAACAGATTGTCAGAGTAGAACCGCAGGGATATGTTGGGATTTATCATGCGGATGAAGAATAAAAGTATCATTCAGTTCATCCTTTGAATAACTGCGCGTCGCATTCTCGTTATTTTCCAATGATGAGAGTCAGACGCGCAATTTTGTTTCAATCTGGGAAATAACTATACCATTCGCTTGTCTGCGAATCCGACTACACAGGTATAAAAGCCTCAGTTAGGGTCATTGATATCTACGAATTGCTCCGTTGCAAAGCAGCTTCCGCAATTCTTATATCATAATATAAAAACGGAAGTTACTTAAAAACATATATATGGTATAAACATTTTATAGAAAAGGATATCTTTAACACGATTGTATGAATCTATAAAATATCGTAAAGCAGGAGGCGTTTAAATGATCAGACTTCAGGATATTGCAGATATGGCGGGGGTGAGCCGGACTACGGTTTCCAATGTAATCAATGGAAATACCAAGAGAGTGTCTCAGGAAACCATAGATAAGATTACCCGTATTCTGAAAGAACAGAATTATGTTCCACATATGGGATCTGTGATGTTGTCAGGTCATGGCTCCAGAATCATCGGAGTAGTGCTGGGATTTGCCACTGCCCATGGAATGCAGTCTCTGCAGGATTCCTTTGTGGGAGAGCTGATCGGAACCATACAGACAGAAGCAGAACGGAAAGGTTATTTCGTCATGCTTATCGGCGGGGAAAAAATTGAAGATGTAGTAGATATGGCTTCCAGGTGGAATGTTGAGGGTCTGATCATTCTGGGATACGATGAGGAACGATACAGACAGCTGTCCAGAAAACTGAACAAGAAGATGATATTGATCGATGCATATCCGGAAGGGGAATACACCTTCCAGAATGTAGGAATTGACGATTATTCCGGTGGATATCAGGTTGGAGAATACCTGTATTCCTGTGGATACCACAGGGCATTGTTTATCGCAGAGACAGATAAGGACAGTGATTCCCGCAGATGGAACGGATTCAAACAGGCTATGGAAAAGCAGGGCGGTTTCTGCAGCAAATCCCGTCTGATCGTAGTTCCGGGGGAGAAGAGACAGCGCCTCAGCAGGTATGAAGAGCTGCTTCCCCGTTTCCTTGAAGTAAAGGCGCTGGCGTTTTCTTCGGATTACGGAGCGATTGAGGCTATGAACTATTTCTTTGATCATGGGATTAAGGTTCCGGATCAGATTTCCATAGTAGGTTATGATGACAGTATTTATGCGGAGTTTGTCCGTCCCAGGCTGACTACGGTTCATCAGGATATCCACCAGAAGGGCGTAATCTCCCTGCGCCGTCTGCACCGGATGATAGAGGGAGAAACTTTAAAAGAAATGAATATCAAGAGCCCGGTGCGGCTGATAAAAAGAGAGTCTGTGAAAGAATAGCAGGCTCTCTTTTACAATTTACAGAACTTATCCGGTTGGGTTAACAGTGTAAAAACGTATTGATTATTGTATGATATGCACAAAAATAGATTGCGAATTTTGTGTGAAATTCAAGTTTCCCGAGAAACCTGTTGATTTTTACAGACAGACTGCGTTATGATAAAGTCACCAAAGGAAAACAGAGGTTGCGCAGCCTTCGTAGTTAATGAAATGAAAAGAAAATTAAATTATGGAGGAGAAAAAATGTATAAAAAAATAATAAGCACATTGGTAATTGGTACTTTGCTTGCCGGCACATTAACAGGATGCGGCGGTTCGTCTGACGCAGGTTCCTCAGCGAAAAGCTCAGGTAAAACAGAACTGGAACTTTTTTCCACAAAACCTGAGAACAAGGATACGATTCAGAAACTGGTAGACAAATATAATGAAAGCCATGACGATGTGACAGTAAAGGTTACTGCTCCGCCGGATGCAGGAACAGTATTAAAGACCAGAATGGCAAAGAATGATATGCCTGACATTGTAGCAATGGGCGGCGATAACAACTACACTGAGGTTGAGAGTGCAGGTATGCTGCTTGACCTGGGTGATCAGGATTATATCAAGGATGTACAGGAAGCCTATATTGACATGGTTTACGATGTAAATAAGGACAAAGAAGAGACAATATATGGTGTTCCATTTGCTACAAATGCTTCCGGTGTCATCTACAATACAGAGAAATTCGAAGAGCTTGGACTGGAAGTTCCGAAGACCTGGGATGAGTTTATAGATACTCTTCAGAAAATCAAGGATGCAGCGAGCAGCCATTACTGATGACTTATAAAGATGCATGGACAGCAAATGCACCATGGAATTCCATAGCAGCAGACCTTGCACCGGAGAGCTTCGCAGATGACCGCAAAGCAGGCAAGACAACATTTGTGGGAACTCATGAGGAGATTACAGAGAAATATCTGACACTTCTTGATTATGCACAGGATGATTTCATGGGACTTAGCTATGATGACGGAAACAAGAAATTTGCCAACGGTGACGCTGTAATGATCATCAACGGAAACTGGGCAATCAGCCAGTACCGTAATGCTAACCCGGATGTAAAAATAAACATGTTTGCACTGCCGTCTTCCAATGATGAATCCCAGAATAAGGTTACATCAGGTGTGGATGTGCTTCTGGGCGTAAGCAAGAGCAGTTCCAATGTAGATGCAGCTAAAGATTTCGTTTCCTTTATGATGGAAAAAGAAAATGTACAGACTTATATTGATGAGCAGTTCTCATTCTCCGCATTAAAGGGTGTAGAGCAGAGTGATGAAGCAGTATCAGGTGTACAGGAAGACATCAGCAATGGTAAAGTTGCCAACTTTGAAGACCACTACTACCCATCAGGATTTAATATGTCTGTACTGCTTACTGAACTTAGTTTAAATCGTGCAAATGGAATGGATGATAAGGAAAACATCGAACAGTTCCTGAAACAGTGTGACGAAAAATATGATGTTGCGAATGTAGATTAAGTGAGGGGATGAGCCTATGAAGAAAGCAGCGAATCGTAAAAGACCTGCTGTCAATAAAGTTTACTATATTTATGTTGGCATTCTTGCAGTATTATTTTTCACCTTCCATACAATTCCTTTCCTGAAAGGTGTGTTCTACAGCTTTACTGACTGGAGAGGATACGGAGAGTGGAATTTCGTAGGGCTGCGTAATTACCTGCATATGTTTGTAGATGCAGATACAGGAAATGCTTACATTTTCACCTTTAAATTTGCTGTGATCACTACAATCCTGGTTAATGTGATCAGTCTTGTGCTTGCATGCGCATTAAATGCAAAGATTAAATTCAAAAATACGATTAAAGCGTTTTATTTCCTGCCGTATATGCTGGGAAGCCTGATCGTGGGATTCATCTTCAACTACATTTTTGCAAACCTGATCCCGGAGCTTGGAAAAACTCTGGGAATCGAGGCTCTCAGTGTGAATATCCTGGGTACCAACAATGCGATGTGGGGAATCATTGCAGTATCTCTGTGGATCGGATGTGCATTCAATACACTGATCTATATTGCAGGACTCCAGTCTATTGATACAGATGTATATGAAGCTGCTGATCTGGACGGAGCTACAGGATTCAAGCGGTTCAGCAAGATCACTTTCCCTCTTCTGGCACCGTCCTTTACCATTAATATGGTGCTCTCTGCCAAAGGTTACCTGATGGTTTACGATCAGATCATGGCCATGACAGATGGTGGACCCGGAACAGCAACTACTTCCATTGCAGTCCTGATCTATAAGAAGGGATTCGGCGGAGGACAGTTCGCCTACCAGTCAGCTAATGCAGTTGTGCTTTTCATTGTAGTTGTGCTGATCTCTGTGTTACAGTTGCGTATACTTGAGAAGAGAGAGGAGAAGTTAGGATGAAACAGGGTGTAGCGAAGGTAAAAGAACGTTACAACTGGCCTGTAACGATTCTTCTTATTATAGGAATTGTGCTGATTATTCTTTTGCCTCTGTATATGGCACTGATGATCGCAATCAAGGATCCGTCTGACATGAATAACATACTGGCATTACCCAGAAAGCTGCATCTGCAGAACTTCGTAGATGCCTGGGTGATGACAAATTTTCCACAGAAATTTTTTAACACTGCATTTATTACAGTGATCAACCTGTTCTTTACATTGATCACAAACTCTTTTGCAGCATATGCAATAACCAGAAACAGGAAAAAGAGTAAATTCTTTTCCATTATGTACTACTACTTTATCAGTGCTATGTTTATCCCATTCCAGGTAATCATGCTTCCATTGGTTGTACAGGCGAATGCTTCCATCTGGATAATATTTACGGTATTACTTTTCTGTACATTATCTTCGGTCTGCCTATGAACACTTTCCTTTATACAGGTGCGATCAAGGCGATACCGGAAGCACTGGATGAAGCAGCAATGATCGATGGTGCCAACCCCATCCAGATTTTCAGCCGGGTCATTTTCCCGGTATTAAAACCAACTACAGCAACAGTAGCAATCCTTTCCTTTATGTGGACATGGAACGACTTCAGTATGCCACTGGTACTCTTAAGTGATGAGAGCCAGCAGACCTTACAGCTTGCACAGTATGTATTCAAGAGCCAGTTCTCTGTAGACTATAATCTGGCATTTGCCTCTTATCTACTTGTACTGGCACCTGTACTGATCGTATATATCTTCTGTCAGAAATGGATCATGAATGGTGTTGTTGCCGGTGCAGTAAAATAACACATCAATAAACTTGAGAAATGCAAACAGGAGGCTTACGTTTATGAAGAAAACCTGGTGGAAAGAAAGTGTTGTTTACCAGATCTATCCCAAAAGCTTTAAAGACAGTAATGGAGACGGAATCGGGGATATCAGAGGAATTATTGAGAAGCTTGACTATTTGAAGGAGTTAGGTGTGAATGTTCTCTGGATTTCTCCTATGCTGGAGTCTCCTCAGGATGATAACGGATATGATATTTCTGATTACAGAAAGATATACAAAGATTACGGAACCATGGAGGATTATGAAACTCTCCTTGCAGAAGCGCACAAAAGAGGAATCAAGATTCTCATGGATCTGGTTGTAAACCATACTTCCGATGAGCATTCCTGGTTTGTCGAGAGCCGTAAATCCAAAGATAATCCTTACCGTGACTATTATATCTGGAGAAATCCGGTGAATGGTAAGGAACCAAATAACTGGGGCGGAGTATTCGGAGGTTCAGCCTGGGAATATGACGCACAGACAGATATGTACTATCTTCATCTGTTCTCTAAGAAACAGCCGGATCTGAACTGGGAGAACGAGAAGGTTCGCCGGGAAGTTTATGATATGATGAACTTCTGGTGTGAAAAGGGAATCGATGGTTTCCGTATGGACGTTATCAGCATGATTTCCAAAGATCAGGAATTTCCTGACGGAGAGGTGAATAACGGATTGTATGGTGATTTCGGTCCGTATAGTGTTCATGGTCCAAGAATCCACGAATTCCTGCATGAAATGAATCAGGAAGTACTTTCCAAATATGATGTGATGACTGTGGGGGAAACCTCAGGAGTTACCATTGAGGAAGCACAGAAATACGCAGGTGATGACAGAGAAGAACTGAATATGGTATTCCAGTTTGAGCATATAGAAATCGGTGGTGGTGATTATGGCAAATGGACCACAGAACGGTATGATTTCAAAGAGTTCAAGAAGATCATGATCAAATGGCAGGAAGAACTGGCAGGAAAAGCATGGAACAGCCTTTTCCTTGGAAACCATGATCAGCCAAGAAGTGTATCCAGATTCGGAAATGATAATCCTGCTTACCGCGATATTTCAGCCAAGATGCTGGCGACCTGCCTTCATATGATGCAGGGAACCCCTTATGTTTATCAGGGTGAAGAGCTTGGAATGACTAATGTTTATTTTGATAAGCTGGAGGACTACCGTGATATCGAGAGCCTTCATTATTTCACTGAGCTGACAGAGACAGGCAGACTGACACCGGAGTATATGATGAAATGTTTGATGCTCAGAAGCCGCGATAATGCCAGAACACCAATGCAGTGGGATACTTCCGCAGGTGCAGGTTTCACTACAGGGGAACCATGGATCAAGGTAAATCCAAATTACCGGCAGATCAATGCGGCAGATCAGTTAAAAGATCCGGACTCTGTTTTCCATTATTATCAGAAACTGATCCGTCTGCGTAAAGAAATGGATATCATCGTATACGGAGAATTTGAGGCTCTGTATCGTGACCATGACCAGATCTTCGCTTACACAAGAAAGCTTGGATCAGAGAAGTTGCTCACAGTATGTAATTTCAGTGCACAGGAAGCGGAAATGGAACTTCCGGAAACATTCACAGAAGGAGCTCAGTGCCTGATTACGAACATGGGAAGAAAAGTATTTGACAGGAAAATCATTCTGAATCCATATGAGGCGTTTGTGCTTTACAAAAATAAAATAGTCTGAAATAAAATACCCTTCGTCGTATGACATGACGAAAGGGTATTTTATTTCAGACTATTTTATAGTGCTTATTTTACTTCTTTAAGCGGTTGTCTATTTATCTGCCCATAATATCTGTCATCGCCGAAGCCAAGAATCAGCATGAAGATTGGCGGTAAGAAGATAAGTCCAATGGCGAATCCTGTGCCTCTGCCGAAGGCTCTTGCAAGCTTAATGCTGTACATAATGCTGATGACGACAAGTATGATTTTGATCAGTATGACAAGCATGTAGACCGTTAAGCTTTCGCTTATTTCCAGAGTTCCCTGCAGGTAAGAAGATATGATTCCCAGGATGAGAGTCAGCCAGAAATATGCTGGCTGCCATGCGATTTTATAAGAAATATAATCGCCATATATTGGAATAATACTTTTCCATCCGGCCTCTCCTGCTTTGGTAAAGATTCTCCAGTTGGCAATGATCTGCAGAAGCCACCATGCGAATGCAATCATCAGATACATACCGCCCAAGAGCATCAGACTACCGATAGCTATAAGTCCCATTTGTGTTCCCCCATTTCTTTCTGTTAGATATGATACATGTATCGTTGGTGTAGAAGTGTAGTTGAGAACTATGTTTGTTCTCCTGAAGTATTTATCCTAAATCCATTAAAGCATATTCTCAGGAGTTCGTCAATTATCAAAGAAGATTGTAAATTTTATATTTGATAGCTGACTGTAAAGACCAAAGCTAATGTTCGGCTATAAGTGGGAAAACTATTGTTGCTGTGGCATAAAACATATACTGCCAGTGAATGAAAAGCTGATGAGAAAAGGGTATAATGAGTGTAATAAAGGATGAGTGAATTATAACAATCCTCTAAATGAATTACTGAAGATTGTACATAAGCGAGGTGAAAACTATGGCAGCAATACTTATGAACTACAAAATACCGGGATATTATATATTTTTCATTTGTCTGGCAGTGATTTCCTGTTTTTCTAATCCTGGAATGGTTGTATTAGCGGGCTGTAGGGTTGATAATATTGATCAGGCAGAGTAAAATTTTATCAATGAAGTGAGTCTCCTGCTTTAATATTACAAATATTCGCCTGACTTATGAAGTGCCTGATGAGATGAAAAGCTTCTCAGGGAGGGGGTTGCGAGAACAGAGAAAAAAGAATGGTTTCGGAAAAAATAATGACAAGTTAAACAAGAGCCGTAAAGTGGGAATTTCCAGCTTTGCGGCTTTTGTGGTATCATGAATTGAAAGACATTTCAACAACTTTTCCATTGGTTACCTTAATGCACAGACCTAATCCATTCATGCTTCTCATGGTAGACATGAAAGCGGATTTTGAGCAATATTCGTTGGGAGCTTCACCTCCGGAAAAATAGTATTTGGTCTTGGAAGTAAGTTTAAATGTATGTTTTCCGTATTTTATATATGCTTTTTTGTTTTGGCTGTTTAATACTCCGTTTTTGGAAGTATTAAATGACGCATACATTGTCAGAGTGTTCCCCTTACATATAGCCTTTCTTGTGCCTGACATATAGTATTTTGTGCCATTGGTTGTTATTGTTCCGCCTTTTTTTCCATTTATGCAGGTATTATAGTAGGTTGTACCTGACTTTCCGGTAGCTGCCTGCACATTTGAGAATCCCATGCAGCCGGTAACGAGGCAGATGGCAAGTATCAGTGTTAACATTTTTTGGAACTTCTTTGTCCATGTTTTCATATTGAAAACCTCCTTTCGTTTTCTGGATTTATTATAATAGCCTAGAAAAGCAAAGTCAATAGAGGAGCGTAATGGAATAGTTGTATTGACAATAGATATATGTATGTAGTATAATCAGACACAGATAAAAGAAAATTCTTCGGGGTTGTGGTGATCAGCATCGGCTGAGATTCCCTACCGGCGGTTATAGTCCGCGACCCGCTTCGGCGGCTGATCTGGTGGAATTCCAGGACCGACAGTATAGTCTGGATGAGAGAAGAACACGCGATATTTACCATACGTGCTCATTACCCCGGATATATAATCCGGGGTTTTTTATATGTTGAAGAAAATCTTCATTATATAAAAAGCTTGTGGAATTTTCTTTTAAACAAAGAATAATTTCAAAGGAGAGAAACAGTATGAGTGAACAGGTATTAAGAAATGGAAATGCGATGGCAAGGAGTAAGACGAGAACCATCACACAGATAGCCATGCTTGGCGCTATCGCAGGAATTTTAATGAATCTGGAGTTTCCGCTTCCTTTCCTGGCACCGACTTTTTATCAGCTGGATTTTTCAGAAATCCCGGTATTGGTTGGCTCATTTGCAATGGGACCGATCGCAGGTGTACTGATCGAGCTGGTGAAGATTCTTGTGCATCTGGTAACAAAGGGCTCTATGACAGCAGGTGTAGGCGATGTGGCAAACTTCATCTTTGGATGTACATTTGCAGTTCCGGCAGGTCTGATCTACCGTTACAAATCTGTTAAGAGCAGAAAACATGCAGTGATCGGAATGGCAACTGGAACCGTACTTACAGCAGTAGTTGCATGCTTTATCAATGCATTCGTGTTGCTTCCGGCATACGGAAAGGCTTTTGGAATGCCGGTAGAAGCATTTATCGAAATGGGAAGTGCAGTACACAGCTCTGTAAATAATCTTCTTACATTTGCAGCAATGATTATTTTCCCATTCAACATATTCAAATATGCTCTGACATCCCTGATCGTATTCCTGATCTATAAGAGAATCCGTGTAGTTCTTAAGGGAGATTGATCTTATATTTGACAGATACAGAGGAAACTGACATTCTCAATAAATAAAAAAGAAAGAACGGCCGTATGATGAAAAGTCTGCGGCTGTTCTTTTTTGATGCGCAAAAAATAATTACGGAAATTGTCAGACAGACTTAAAAAAGATAAGATAATATGGTAAGATAAAGCAGACAATATAAACACCTGAATGTGAGGTTTATAAAATGAATGATACAGGAATCAGACCGGAAGTTATAGAAGAAATCCGAAACCTTGCGCAAAAATATGATATTGAAAAAGTGATTCTTTTTGGTTCAAGAGCAAGAGGGGATTTCAGAAGAACAAGTGATATAGATATTGCAGTCACAGGAGGAGATTTTGCAAGGTTTGCGTTAGATGTGGATGAAGAGACAAGTACTCTCCTGGAGTATGATATTGTAAATCTTGATCGTGACATGCAGGAAGAGTTAAGAGAATCTATAGAGAAAGAGGGGAGGGTTTTGTATGAGAAAGTATGAAAATTTCTGCAATGCATTATCTAATATGAAAGATATTTATAATTATGAAGAACCATATGATAATGTAGTTATTACCGGACTTGTAGGATTATATGAAATTTGTTTTGAGCAGTCCTGGAAAATGATGAAAGAAATACTGGAGATTCATGGATATGCAGAGGGAGCAACAGGTTCACCGAAAATCATTCTGAAGACTGCCTATAAAGCCGGGATGATAAGAGATGAGGAGCAGTGGCTTCGTGCATTGCAGGCAAGAAATAATGTTACACATTCTTATAACCAGAAAATTGCGTTAGGAATTATAGCTGATGCAAAAGAAGAGTTTTATCAGATGTTTTGTGAATTGAAAACAGAGATAGAAGAAAACTGGCTGTGATAATCAACAGAGGGATAGAAAGCGAAAGGAAGTATCCATTATGGGACAGATACACAATATTGAGAAACTGACAGACTGTAAATTTTTGAATTTGTATCATTTAAATGCAACAAGCATTCATAATACTCCTGTGTCATATTTTGTGGCATCACGTGCGAAGAGTATTAACGAATTAAAGATAAAAACAGGTAAAAACACTCCTGATGGCGTGATCATTTACAGTCTTTACGGAGAGAAAAAAGACAGGGTTGTATTGGTACGGCAGTACAGATATGCAATTGGCGGATACATCTATGAATTTCCGGCAGGTCTGGTAGAACCGAACGAAGAATTCCATGAAGGTGCAGTAAGAGAAATGCATGAGGAAACAGGACTGAAATTCACACCTCTGAAAGTAGATCCTGCATTTGAGAAACCTTATTTCACAACGGTAGGAATGACAGATGAATCCTGCGCAACTGTTTACGGTTACGCAGAAGGCGAGATCAGTAAAGCGGCACAGGAGGATTCCGAAGAAATCGAAGTTGTGCTTGCTGACAGAGAAGAAGTAAAGAGAATCCTGAAAGAGGAAAACGTAGCGATCATGTGTGCATATCAGCTTATGCATTTCCTGCAGGATGAAGAACCTTTTGCGTTTTTAACGGAAGAACTTTAACAAGCAGAAATCCGTCTCAGCGCAAGAAGAATCCTGAATATGATTCTGAAAATTGACTGATGAGTATCACTAATATTTTATACAGGAGCAAAAAAGATAATGGATGAGCGTAAACGAAGTTTAAGAAAAGAAATAGTCAGGCTGGCATTTCCAATCGCACTTCAGCAGTTCATGACAGCTCTGGTCGGAGCATGTGATGCGATCATGCTGGGAAAGTTAAGCAGGATGCCATGTCAGCCGTATCACTGGCTACACAGGTTACTTTTGTATTTAATCTGTTTATGTTTGCATTTATGGCAGGCGAGAATATGTTTGTGGCACAATATTATGGAAAAGGGGATTACACAGGTATTTCCCAGGTGTTCAGCCTTGTGACAAAGATTTGTGGATGTATTGCAGTAGTATTTCTGGCAGGAACCCTTTTCTTTCCGGAACAGCTCATGAGAATCCTGACAAATGAGGAAACTCTGATCGTTCTGGGAAGTGAGTATTTAAGAGTCATCGGCATTTCCTATGTGTTTTCGGGAATTGCACAGATTTTCCTGGCAATCATGAAGAACTGTGGTGCAGTAAATATGAGTACCCTGATCAATGGGGTTATGGTAATTCTCAATATCGCATTGAATGCTGTTTTCATTTTTGGCCTGTCCGGCTTCCCGAAGATGGGGATTAAAGGTGCTGCACTGGCAACCGTACTTGCAACAGTTGTGCAGTTCCTGTGGAGTGTTGGTTATGTATTGTGCAGGATCAGAGCTGTGAAATTCAGTCTCAGAAGCTGTGAGAAAAAGTTATTTGGCCGTTTCTGGCAGAAAACAGTTCCGTTACTGATCAATAATCTTGCATGGGGAATAGGTTTTTCCATGTATTCTGTGATCATGGGACATCTGGGAACGGATGCTGTTGCCGCCAATGGAATAGCGAATATTTCCAAAAATCTTGTTGTATGCTTCTGCCTCGGACTTGGAAATGCAGGCAGTATCATAGTGGGAAACCGTCTTGGTGCAGACCGCCTGCAGGAAGCAAAAGAGGTAGGCGAGACACTTACCAAAACTGCGATTATTGCAGGAATTGTATCAGGCCTTGTCCTGATTGCCTTATCCCCATTTATCACAAAAATGGTAGATCTCACCCCGACAGCCCGCGGATATCTGCAAAAAATGCTGCTGATCTCTTCCTATTACATCGCAGGAAAATCAGTAAACTGTATGACAATAGGAGGAATCTTCGCAGCAGGCGGAGACTCCAATTTGGAATGCTGTGTGATTCTGTAACTCTGTGGTGTATCATTGTTCCTCTGGGATGCATCTGCGCATTTATCCTGAAACTGCCGGTTATGGTTGTCTACTTTGTACTCAATCTGGACGAGATCATTAAACTGCCGGTGGTCTATAAACATTATAAGAAATATAAATGGATTAAGAATCTTACATAATTTTCGCTGTACCAGGATCGACTGATCAAAAAACAGGCACATATACCGGATATCCGGGACTATGTGCCTGTTTTGTTTTAATGATATTTGTGCATCCGTACATAATAGCTGATGCATAAGATCACAGTGGCTCCGCTCCATGCTGCAATCTCTGCAAAGAAAATACCGTCCTGTCCGATAAAATGGGGAAGGATCAGTGCAGCACTGATACGCATGACAAATTCAGCCATACCACTTACCATAGGCATTAAGGTATCTCCCAGCCCCTGAAGTGCAGATCTATACACGTACAGGAAGTACAAAACCCAGAGCATGGCAGCCATAATAGAAAGGTATTTAAAAGCAATTGCAAGTACCTGCTGTGTCTGCTGCGGTTCACCTGAGATGAAAAGTGAGAGAATATTTTTTCCAAATAAAAACATGGCAGTAGAAATGATCAGTGAGGTAAGCAGGGAAAGCAGCATACTGCTGCGGACGCCTTTTCTGATCCTGTCAATCTTTCTGGCTCCCAGATTCTGACCCACATAGGTAACGATGGCATATCCATAGGAAATAGCAGCCATTTCCAGCAGACCATAAAGCTTGTTTGTAGCTGTAAATCCTGCTACAAAAAGGAAACCGTAGCCATTGATCACATACTGGACTACCAGACCGCCCACACCGATGATGATATTCTGGAATACAACAGGAATACCAAGTTTCATCAGGCGGGCATTCATGCCGGAGGCAGGCATAAAATCTGCTCTGGTCAGATGAACGATATCAATTCTGCGTAAAATCAGGAAACAGTAAACAGCGGAGAAGCTCTGTGCGATCACAGTTGCGATTGCTGCTCCTGCCACACCCCATCTGAAGCCTGCCACAAAAAGGATGTCCAGTGAGACATTCAGCACAGATGCGATGATCATTGCAGTCAGTGGTGTTTTACTGTTTCCCATAGCCCTTAGGGCAGAGGCAAACATATTATAGGCTGCTGTGGCCGGGATTCCACAGAAAATGATACGCAGATATAACAGAGACATTCCGATAATATTGGAAGGTGTATGCAGCCCTGTTAATACCAGCGAAGCAAAGGACTGGCTAAGAATGAATACTCCGATTGCGATGAATGCGGTTAGCCGGTAACTGTGAGCCAGAGATTTACGCAGATTTTCGAAATCCTTTGCCCCATAATACTGGGAGAGTTGAATAGAAAATCCCTGAGTGAGTCCTGTGGATATTCCTGTGACAACCCACATCAGAAAGTCAACAGCACCCAGTGCGGCAAGAGCCTCCACACCTGCAACCTGGCCAACAACCATGGTATCCACCATTGTATAAAGCTGCTGACAGATATTTCCCAGCATCAGGGGAATTGCAAAAAGAATGATCAACCGTCCCGGTGAACCGGAGGTCATATCCTGAATCTTGGTTTTCATTGGTATAAAAGTTCCTTTCCGGAGCATATTTGAAAAAGTTTAGAAATGATTATTCGAATATGCCCTGATATTTACATTAATAATTTTATATCATTAACATGAAAAATGAAATATAATATTTTATCCGGACGATGTAAATTTATCTGTTATCGTAATCACATATCTGTTGCAACATACTCTGCAGAGACAATGGCTATTTACAAATATGACAATAACAGGTATCATTCTTTTATAAATACATTCATAAAAGAAGGTAAAACAGAATGAGCGGACTGGAAAAGAAATTTGCCACGAAATCAAAAATCGTAAATTATATTATAAATAGAGAATCCACATCAAAAGTGGAAATATCCAAAGAACTGAATCTGAGTATGCCAACAGTTCTGTCTAATGTAAAAGATTTATTGGAAAAAGGCATCATAATAGAAACTGGAGAATATGAATCCACAGGAGGAAGAAAGGCTAAAAGTATTGGAATCAATCCATCCTATCGTTATGCAATGGGAATTGTGATCACTGCAAATCATCTGGGAATGGTGCTGGTAAATCTGAAGTATGAGATTGTGAAATCAGAGCGGGTCCGTCTGAAATTTGTACCTGATATGTCATATTGCAGTCAGGTGGCAGAGTTTGCGGCGGAATTTCTGGATAATATGAATGATGCAGAACAGAAAGAAAAGCTTCTGGGTATTGGAATCTCTATTCCGGGAATCATTAATCAGGAGCAGAAACTGGTGATAAAATCCCACGCACTGAAACTTGAAAACTATAGTCTCAGTTTCCTGGAACAGGCATTTTCTGTCCCGGTTTATTTTTCAAATGATGCCAATGCGGCAATGATGGCAGAAGATATGAACACCTATCAGAATGCAATTTACCTTTCGTTGAATCAGACTCTTGGCGGTGCATTCTGCATAGGGGGAAAATTGTTTTCCGGAGAAAATCAGAAGGCCGGAGAATTTGGACATATGATACTTGTACCTCAGGGCCGCAAGTGTTATTGTGGAAAATCAGGTTGTGCAGATGCTTATTGCGCTGCAGGCGCACTTGTTGGTGAGTCAAAGGATTCTGTGGAACAGTTTATGCAGCTGCTCAAAAGTAATGATGAAAAGGCAGAGAAAAAATGGGAAGAGTATCTTACTTATCTTGCAATTCTGATTTCAAATCTGCGCATGGCATATGATATGGATATCATTCTTGGCGGCGAAATGGGTGGATATCTCTCAGATTATATGATACCTCTTGGGGAAAAAGTAATGAAGTATAATGGATTTGATCATGATCTGAGATATCTGAAAAACTGTTCTTATAAGAAAGAAGCCTCAGCTGTAGGTGCAGCAAAGCATTTCTTGCAGGATTTTATCGGAAAGATATAGCCGATGGCATTCTTGAATCACTGATGATCTGCTGATATACCATATTAAACAAATATCTGAATATAAAAAATACCCTGATTACAACAAAGAAAGGTTGTGAGCAGGGTATTTTGTTGTTGTGCGGGAATTCAGCAGATAATTATGAGGAGTGTTATAGTAACATCTGCATAAAAATAAAATCTTTACTTTGTGCAACTGGTAGAAATGAGAAATATTTTTAAATGTTTATTGACAAATTTAGCGATTTGAATAATAATGTAATTACTTTAATAAAATATTTAATAAAAGTTAATAAATAACTAGAAGTTCAAAGTACATTCAACAAATAAGGAGGAAAATATTATGTTACAGCAGGTTATGACAAATCCAGGAGAAATTATTTTCAGAGAGGTTCCCGTACCAGAGATTAAAGACAACCAGGTTTTGGTTAAGATTATGAATATTGGTATCTGTGGTTCTGATATCCATGTATATCACGGAAAACATCCTTTTACAAAATATCCGGTAACCCAGGGACATGAAGTATCAGGAGAAGTGGTAAAAACAGGTGATGCAGTAACAGAATTTCATGTGGGACAGAAAGTAACAATTGAGCCACAGGTATATTGTGGACATTGTTATCCATGCCGTCACGGAAAATACAATCTCTGTGAAGAGCTGAAAGTAATGGGATTCCAGACAACAGGAACTGCATCCGAGTATTTTGCAGTTGATGCATCAAAAGTAACACCGATACCGGAAGATATGTCTTATGAAGAGGGCGCAATGATTGAGCCTCTGGCAGTAGCTGTTCATGGTGTTAAACAGATGGGCGATGTAACAGGAATGAATATTGTGGTGATAGGAGCGGTCCGATCGGAAATCTGGTAGCGCAGTCTGCAAAAGGGATGGGAGCAGCTAAAGTTATGATCACAGATGTCAGTGATCTTCGTCTGGAAAAAGCAAAAGAGTGTGGAATTGACGTATGTGTCAACACAAGAAATAAAAATTTCGGGGAAGCAATGGTAGAAGCCTTTGGACCGGATAAGGCAGATGTTATCTATGACTGTGCAGGAAATAACATTACAATGGGACAGGCAATCAAGTATGCAAGAAAAGGAAGCGTGATTGTGCTGGTTGCAGTTTTTGCAGGAATGGCTGAGATCGATCTGGCAGTTGCAAATGATCATGAGCTTGATATCAAGAGCACAATGATGTACAGACATGATGATTATGTAGACGGAATCAGACTGGTGAATGAAGGAAAAGTGCATTTAAGACCGCTGATCTCTAAGACATTTGCATTTAAAGATTATCTGAAAGCATACCAGTACATTGACGATAACCGTGAGACTACAATGAAAGTGATTATCAATGTGCAGGAAAAATAAAATACCCTGCTGATCATAAGCATCATGTAAGACAAAGATATAATAAAAAAGACTGCTGTAGAGAAGACATGAGTAAACGGAAAGACGGAGGATGGCAGCAGGCAGGAGGAATTATGGAGAGTAAAAACGAAAATGTAAAAGTTCCGTTGATCAGTAAAATCGCATATGGATTTGGCGATGTAGGATGTAATTTCAGCTGGATGTTCGTCAGTAATTTTCTCATGATTTTTTACACAGACGTATTCGGAATCAGTATGGCAGCAGTCTCTGCCTGATGCTGTTTTCGAGATTTTGGGATGCGATCAATGATCCGATTGTGGGTGGACTGACAGATAAAACCAAAACAAAATGGGGACGTTATCGTCCATGGCTTCTCATTGCAGCTCCGATCACGGCCGTGCTTCTGATTATGACATTCTGGGCACATCCGGACTGGTCGGACAGATCAAAGGTTATCTATATGGTAATTACATACTGTCTGCTGGTACTTGGATATACCTGTGTAAATATCCCGTATGGCACCCTTTGTGGAGCAATGACACAGGATATCGATGAACGTGCAAAGATTAATACATCGCGTTCAGTATCTGCAATGGTTGCAATTGGAATTATCAATATCATTACAGTTCCACTGATTGGAAAACTGGGCAGTCAAAGTGCTAAAACCGGATACCTGCTGGTAGCAATCATATACGGATGTATTTTTGCAGCCTGCCATTTCTTCTGTTTTGCAAAAACAAAAGAGCAGGTGATTATGCCGGAAAAAGAAAAAATATCCATAAAAGTGCAGTTAAGAGCAGTGATGCAGAACCGCCCATATATTCTGGCATTAATCGGACAGGTGTTATTCGGATTTACACTTTATGGAAGAAATGCAGATGTTTTATACTATTTCACTTATGTAGAGGGAAATGCATCCTACTATACTACATATTCCATGTGCATCATCATTCCATCCATTATCGGTGCTGCATGTTTCCAGCCTGTATTCCGCAAACTGAACAATAAAGGAAGAACTGCATCCATTTTTGCTCTCCTCACTGGAATTTCCATGCTCTGTATGTTCTTCTTTAATGTAAAAGAAACACCGGCAGCGTTCTATACACTTGCAGGAATTACACAGTTCTTTTTCTCTGGATTTAACACTGCAATCTATGCGATCATTCCCGACTGCGTAGAATACGGAGAGTGGAAAACGGGCTTAAGGAATGATGGTTTTCAATATGCATTTGTGTCACTGGGAAATAAAATTGGCATGGCAATAGGAACTGCGCTTCTTGCAGCACTTCTTGGAAAATATGGATATGTGGCAAATCAGGTACAGAATCCGGCTGTCCTCAATATTATGAGACATTCCTTTACTACAATTCCGGGAGTTTTATGGATAGTGACAGCAATTGTACTGTTTTTCTATCGCCTGAATAAAAAACGTTACAATGAAATTGTAGAAGACCTGAAAAAAAACCGGGTAAAATAAAGAGTGTCGTGAAGTGAATTGCGAATATCAACAGAGTCTCCTTGAGCAGCATTAAAAAAACTGCTTAAGGAGATTTTTATGTTTGGAGTTTTTGTGGTTGTATTTTTGTTTTATATGGGTATAATGGTGAGATAAGTCTGCAGATGAAAGGAAGACAATGCTGACAATATAACGAAGGAGCGAAGTATTATGCTGAAAAGATTCACCAGATATGTAACCCAGAGTGTTGCTGGAATGATCGGGATTTCCGTTTATGTTCTGGCAGATACTTTCTTTATATCTGTATATTCCGGTGCTGACGGACTGGCAGTTCTCAATTTGATTCTGCCGGTTTATGGACTGATCTATGCGATTGGGGCTATGATCGGGATTGGTTCCGCTACCAGGTATGCCATAAGCAGGGCAAAAGGAAAAAATACAGAACATTATTTCGTACAGTCAGTAACCTGGAGCATATTGGCTGCAGTTCCATTTATGCTGATCGGAATCTTTATTCCGGACAAAGCATTGGCTTTGTTGGGTGCAGATGCCGGACTGATCGGACTTGGACGAAACTATGTGAGAATTATTCTGATCGCAACACCATTCTTCATGTCAAATTATACATTTACTGCATTTGCCAGAAACGATGGGGCGCCTTCTATTGCAATGATCGGTTCCATCAGTGGAAGTATCTTTAACATTATATTTGATTATATATTCATGTTCCCGGTCGGTCTGGGATTTTCCGGGGCAGGACTGGCTACTGCAATCTGTCCGATCGTAACAATGAGCGTCTGTACCATACACTACAGAAGTAGCAGAAACCATGTAGGATTCCATTGGAAAAACCGTCATTCAGACACCTGATTTCCTGCTGTCAGCTGGGAGTTTCCGCATTTGTCGGTGAACTGTCTTCCGGTGTGATCGCTATTGTATTTAACTTCCTGATTCTGGGGATCGCGGGAAATATGGGTGTAGCAGCCTATGGAGTTGTGGCAAATCTTTCTATCGTGGCATTTGCAATTTTCAACGGTCTGGCTCAGGGAGCACAGCCCCTGATCAGTGAAAGCTACGGAAAAGTTCAGCCCACTCAGGTAAAAAAACTTCTGAAATGGAGCCTGCTCGTATGCCTTGCAGTAGAAGCACTGATCCAATTGATTATCTGGACAGCAACTGACTCGCTGATCGGCATTTTCAACAGTGAAAACAATGTTCAGCTGCTGAATTATGCACATACAGGACTGCGTCTGTATTTCCTTGGATTTATAGTTGCAGGAATCAATATTGTACTGGTGGCATATTTCTCAGCAGTAGATGAACCGAAAATCGCAATTGTCGGATCATTCCTGAGAGGAATTGTTGCCATTGTTATCTGCGCAGTTATACTTGCGAAATTATTTGGATTAAATGGAATCTGGATCTCTCTTCTTGCAGCGGAGACAGTTACGTTTCTGACGATTCTGTTTCTGGCATATAAAGACAGAAGAAAAAGGATGGCAGTTGTCTGAACTTATAGCAAGTAAAGCAGAGAGCGGGATTTGGTTAAAATTTAGGAATTGTCCGGATAAAATCAGGCTGTTCAATATCAAGCAGTCTGATTTTCCGCTCAATCCCTCCGGCATAACCGGTAAGACTTCCATCTGAACCTATAACTCTGTGGCAGGGGACGATCACGGAAACCCGGTTATGTCCAACTGCACCGCCAACTGCCTGGGCAGACATGGTTTTCAGCCCCCGTTTATCAGCTATTTTGCGGGCAATCTCTCCGTAAGTAACTGTCTGACCGTAAGGAATCTCCAGTAAAATATCCCACACTTCTCTCTGAAAATCTGTTCCGATCAAATGAAGCTTCGGCAGGAAATCAGGATTTTGCCCGCTGAAATAAATATCCAGCCAGCGCAGAGCATCTTTCAAAATACAGTTTTCTTTTTCCTCAAAAACAAAATCCCTGTGTCCTGGAAATTCTCCAAAATACTTCTGTCCCTCAAACCAGGCTCCCACAAGCCCAATATCATCAGCTGCCAACAGCATTTTTCCAAGTGGAGACAGATAATAAGTTCTGTAAATCATAATATTTCACCCTCAACAGAAAAATAAGTGATAATAGATAGCACTTGGCTTCTTATTTGGTATAATTTATTATAAAATTTTCGCATGACAAAAGCAATAAAATCTCAGTTTATGTATGTCTCGGTTTTTCTGTGACCTTTGCTCACAAAAACACCTCGCGGGATATTACCAGTGAACAGTAACTCCCCTGCTTCAACTGCGGAAAGAATTCTT
>ENA-OQDE01000523-OQDE01000523.1-human-gut-metagenome-genome-assembly--contig:-NODE-523-length-22108-cov-1.948137_pt1 | contig 22108 bp, 25 predicted proteins | sample MGYA00242768_ERZ504595 | MGnify/ENA primary metagenome ERZ504595 (study PRJEB26092, sample SAMD00036307) | human gut metagenome | host: Homo sapiens | study: EMG produced TPA metagenomics assembly of... | reverse complement strand
GACAAGGCGGACACAACAAAACAGACAGACAAAGAGGAACCGGCAGCTGACACATCTGAGGTGGCAAACAAAGATAAACCTTTAGTATGGTTCAACCGTCAGCCGTCCAACAGTTCTACAGGCGCACTTGATATGGCAGCTCTTACTTATAATGATGATACATACTATGTGGGATTCGATGCAAATCAGGGTGCTGAGCTGCAGGGTGAAATGGTAAAAACATATATCGAGAATAATATTGATAAGATTGACCGCAACGGTGACGGCGTGATCGGCTATGTTCTGGCAATCGGTGATATCGGACATAATGACTCCATCGCACGTACAAGAGGTGTTCGTAAGGCACTTGGTACAGGTGTTGACAAAGACGGTGACATCAACAGTGAACCGGTGGGAACGAATTCAGACGGTTCCGCATCAGCTGTACAGGATGGTTCCATTGAAGTGGGAGGAAAGACATATACCATCCGTGAGCTGGCTTCCCAGGAAATGAAGAATTCGGCAGGTGCTACATGGGATGCTGCCACAGCAGGTAATGCCATCGGTACATGGGCTTCTTCTTTTGGCGATGAGATTGACGTTGTTGTTTCCAATAACGATGGTATGGGCATGTCCATGTTCAATGCCTGGTCAAAGGACAACACAGTTCCGACCTTTGGATATGACGCAAACAATGATGCAGTGGCTGCTATCGCAGAAGGCTACGGCGGAACGATCAGCCAGCATGCGGATGTACAGGCATATCTGACCCTTCGCGTTCTCCGCAATGCTCTTGACGGAGTAGATATCGACACAGGTATCGGTACAGCCGACGAAGCAGGGAATGTCCTGGGCGATGATGTATATGTGTACAAAGAGGACGAACGTTCTTACTATGCACTGAATGTTGCAGTTACCGCTGATAACTATAAAGACTTTACAGATTCAACTAAAGTTTACGAACCTGTTTCCACACAGCTTGAGGAAAGTGCACATGCGACTAAGAAAGTATGGCTGGATATCTATAATGCTTCTGATAACTTCTTAAGCTCAGCATATCAGCCGCTTCTTCAGAACTACGATGATCTTCTTAACCTGGATGTAGATTACATCGGCGGTGACGGACAGACAGAGTCCAATATCACAAAACCGTCTTGGAAATCCAAGCCAGTACGACGCATTTGCCATCAACATGGTTAAGACAGACAACGCAGCTTCTTATACATCTTTACTGAATCAGTAAGCAGCTGTGACGGTACCGGATAATTATATCATTTGGTATCCGTTCAAATGGGATTATTAGGGAGAAGAAATTCTCCCTAATTGCTTGAATACTGAAAATATCAATAGACATATACAGGAGTAAAAATATATGGAAGATAAGAAAGATGATATCGTCTTATCCATACGCGGTATGAGCAAGTCCTTTGGCCGAAACAGAGTTCTGGACCATATCAACCTGGATGTGAAACGCGGAACGGTTATGGGACTTATGGGTGAGAATGGTGCCGGTAAGTCAACGATGATGAAATGTCTTTTCGGTACATATCAAAAGGATGAGGGAAATATCTTCCTTGAGGGCAGGGAAGTGAGCTTTTCCGGACCGAAAGATGCTCTTGAAAACGGTATTGCAATGGTTACATCAGGAATTGAACCAGTGTCTGGAGAGAAACGTAATGGATAACCTTTTCCTTGGAAGATATCCGGTAAACTCTGCCGGTATCGTTGACGAGGGAAGAATGAAAAAAGAAGCTTCTGAACTTTTCAGAAAGCTGGGAATGACTGTAAACCTGACACAGCCTATGCGTAATATGTCAGTATCCCAAAGACAGATGTGTGAAATTGCAAAAGCAATTTCCTATAATGCAAAAGTAATTGTTCTTGATGAGCCTACTTCTTCTCTGACAGTACAGGAAGTAGATAAACTATTTGAAATGATGAGAATGTTGAGAGATCAGGGAATTTCTCTGATTTACATTTCTCATAAAATGGATGAGATTTTTGAAATTTGTGATGAGATTTCAGTTCTTCGAGACGGTAATCTGGTTATGACAAAAAGTTCAAAAGATACAGATATGAATGAACTGATTGCAGCCATGGTTGGTCGTTCTTTGGAAAATCGTTTCCCACCGGTGGACAATGTGCCAAAAGATGTTATTTTATCTATTCAGCACTTGTCTACAAAATTTGAACCTCATTTACAGGATATTACCTTTGACGTAAGAGAGGGAGAAATTTTCGGACTTTATGGTCTGGTTGGTGCAGGACGTACAGAACTTTTAGAGACTATTTTCGGTATTCGTACCAGAGCGGCAGGACGTGTTTACTTCAATAATAAGCTGATGAACTTTAACAGTGCAAAAGAAGCAATGGATCACGGTTTTGCCTTGATTACAGAGGAAAGAAAGGCAAATGGTTTGTTCCTGAAATGTGATTTAACATTTAATACAACAATAGCAAACCTGCCTCAGTATAAATCTGGTTTGCTCTTTCAGATGCCAAAATGGTAAAAGCAACTGCCAACGAAATTAAAATTATGCATACAAAATGTATGGGGCCGGATGATATGATTTCCAGTCTTTCAGGTGGTAATCAGCAGAAGGTTATTTTTGGTAAATGGCTGGAGCGCAGTCCTCAGGTATTCATGATGGACGAACCAACCAGAGGAATTGATGTTGGTGCAAAATATGAAATTTACGACCTGATTATTCAAATGGCAAAACAGGGAAAAACGATTATCGTTGTTTCTTCAGAAATGCCTGAAATTCTGGGTATTACAAACCGTATTGGTGTCATGTCTAACGGACATCTTTCAGGAATTGTAAATACAAAAGAGACCAATCAGGAAGAACTTTTAAGACTCAGTGCAAAATACCTATAATGAGGGAGAAGAATAGATATGGCAAACGAAAATAGTAATATCCTTACTGCTGAGCAGGAAATGAAACTGCGTCAGCCGATAGAGGATTATGTTGGTAAAATTCAGAAAAAATTGATGCGTTAAGAGTAGATGGTACAGATAAAATTGTGGAAATCCAGAATATTATGGATAGCATTAAAAGAGACCGTACTCTTACAAAAGGGGAAAAAGAAGACAGACTTGCAAAATGCAAAATAGAGCTGGACAAAGCAAAAGCAGTAGAAGCAAAGAATAAAGACGAAGTTTCCAAACTGATTGCCGATGCAGAAAAGTATTTAAAAGAGCATTTTGATAAAGATTACTATCAGGCTGTAAAAGCAAGCTGTGTAGCAGAAAAAGCGGCTGCAAAAGCACGTCATCAGCGAAAAGTGGCAGAACTGGAAAAAGAGCATAAAGCTGCTTTGGCAAAACTTTCCGATCATCAGGAAATCAAAGATGAAAATTATGTTTATAAAAACAGACTCTTTGATGCTAAGATGACAATGGAAAAAGAATTCCAGGAAGCAAAAGACAGAAGACATGCAGCATATTCTTTTAAGTTCCACTTGATTGACTTACTGCGTAATGTCTAAGTTTACTTTCATGGAAACAAGAGCACAGAAATGGGAAAATTACAAATATACATTTAACCGCAGAAACTTCCTTCTGCAGAATGGATTGTATATTGCTATCCTGTTAATCTTTATTGCACTGTGTATTATTACACCAATTGTAAAAGGTTCACCACTTTTAACTTACAATAATGTATTGAATATTCTTCAGCAGGCATCTCCTCGTATGTTCCTTGCATTAGGTGTAGCAGCGTTAATCCTTTTAGCTGGTACAGACCTTTCCATCGGACGTATGGTTGGTATGGGTATGACAGCAGCAACAATTATTATGCACCAGGGTATTAATACAGGTGGTGTATTTGGTCATATTTTTGACTTTACAGGCATGCCTGTTATCGTCAGAGTTATTTTAGCGTTAGTAGTTTGTATTGTTTTATGTACATTCTTTACAACAATCGCAGGTTTCTTTACAGCGAAGTTTAAAATGCATCCATTTATTTCAACTATGGCAAACATGCTGGTAATCTTTGGTATTGTTACTTACGCAACAAAAGGTGTATCTTTTGGTGCTATTGAATCCACAATTCCAAACATGGTTATTCCTAAAGTAAACGGATTCCCAACAATTATTCTGTGGGCTGTTGCAGCTATTGCTATTGTATGGTTTATCTGGAATAAAACAACTTTTGGTAAAAATCTGTATGCAGTAGGTGGAAACCCAGAAGCAGCATCTGTATCCGGTATTTCCGTATTTAGTGTAACAGTAGGCGCTTTCGTTATGGCAGGTGTTCTTTACGGATTTGGTTCATGGCTTGAATGTATCAGAATGGTTGGTTCCGGTTCTGCAGCTTATGGACAGGGATGGGAAATGGATGCCATTGCAGCCTGCGTAGTAGGTGGTGTATCTTTCACAGGTGGTATTGGTAAAATCTCCGGCGTAGTAGTTGGTGTGTTTATCTTTACAGCACTTACATATTCTCTGACAATTCTTGGTATTGATACAAACCTTCAGTTCGTATTCTCAGGTATCATCATCCTTGTAGCAGTTACACTTGACTGTCTGAAATACGTTCAGAAGAAATAATTACAATAAGTCAATAAGCAGCTTTTTAAAAGAGTCAGATGCAGGTCTGGCTCTTTTATGTTATAATGATGCGAAATAAGAGTGAAAATACGGAGAAGGAAAATGGATACATATACAGTACTTTTAGTCGATGATGAAGAAGATGTAATACAGGTAATCATGAAGAAAATCAATTGGGAAGTCTTGGCTTTTCTGTTATCGGATATGCCAATAATGGTGTGAAAGCATTAGAGATGGTGGAGGAATTTCAGCCGGATGTAGTGATGACAGATATCAATATGCCTTATATGGATGGAATGGAGCTGGCAGGACATATTAAAGCAGATTATCCGGGAACAAAGCTGTTGCTTTTTACAGGCTTTGACGAATTTGAATATGCCAAAGAAGCAGTACACTTAGAGGTGGAGGAATATATTTTAAAACCGGTAAATTCTATAGAACTTACCAATGTATTTACTCAGTTAAAGATAAAATTGGATCAGGAAATCAGCGAAAAACGAAATGCAGAAATCTTAAAGAAATATTATATGGAATCACTGCCTCTTTTACAGGCGAATTTCTATACTACCCTGATTGAGGGACATATTCATGAAGAAGAACTTGAGAAATATCTTTCTGATTATCAGATTTCTCTTGAAGGGCCTTTTTTCTGCTGTCTGGTTATTCATACATCATCTTCTCAAGTACCTCAGGATATGAATCCATTGCTGCTGTCAGCTTCTGTTGAGAAGCAGGCGAAGGAATATCTGGGAGAAAAATGGAGAGCAAAGTGCTTTTCTTATTTGGGGAAGACAGTTTTACTTGCTCAGCTATCAAAAGAGAATGAAATTTCAGAACTGACAGATGATTGTGATCGTTTTTGCCGTTATGTTCATCGAATTATCGGAGCAAATGTTACCGTTGGCATTGGACAGGTATGTGATCATATTTTGAATTTGTCCCAGTCTTACAGCAGTGCCAGAGATGCCATCTCTTACCGGGTTCTTTATGGTGCTTCAAGAGCAATTAATATTCAGGAAGTCGCACCTTCTGAGAAAAATAATCCGGCTCCAGCCATGAAACAGAACTGTCTTATTTATTTAAGATGATAAGGCTAAAAGAGGAGCCGGAAATCATGGAAGCTGTACATACTTATCTTCACAGTATTTCATTTAAAGAAAAGTCTTTACAGCAACATCATCTGGATATTATGGAATTGCTCAGTGAATTCTGCCGTTTTGCTGCTAATAACGATATTGTTTTGGATGAACTTTCAAAAGATATGGGAGAACTGTATGGGAAAATATTGGATATGGAGCCGGATATGCTGGAAAAATGGATTGTAAATATCAGTGTTTCTCTTCATGAAAAGCTGCTCAGCGAACGGAATACATCCAGGAAATCTTTTGTAGAGAAAGCAAAAGATTATGTTCATAATAATTATGTAAATGAAGAACTTTCTCTGGATAGTATTTGTGAAGCATTGGGGGTTTCCAATTCCTATTTTTCTACTATATTTAAAAAGGAAACAGGAAAATCTTTTATCGGTTATCTTACAGATTACCGTATGGACAGAGCTTCCAGACTTTTGTTGGAAACCAATGAAAAAAGTTATATTATCGGGAAAAAGGTAGGATATACAGATCCAAACTATTTTAGCTATGTATTTAAACGGAAGTTTGGCGTATCTCCTTCTAAATACAGAACGGAGTATAAAGACAGTGAAAAATAAGTATTTCAGACAACTGAAAAAACTGAAACCAAAAGAAATCCAGACTACAATTATGCTGGCTTTTTCTATTGTCTCTATTTCCATCATGTTGATTTTAGGAATTGTTTTATATTTGCGATTTTCTAATTCAGCGAGGGAGGAAACCATAAACAGTACCCAAAAACTTATGGAGCAGACAGGGGAAAATATGGAGGCATATTTGATGAGTATGCGTCAGATTTCTGATACGGTTTATTATAATGTAATAAAAGAAAATGACTTTGAAAGTCACAAACAGGAAATTCAAGGTGGTATGAATCTTTTATATGAGGCAAATAAGGAAAATCTAAGAAGTATTGCTTTGTATAATAATTATGGAAGCTTGATTACTGCAGAGCCCGTAGCGGCACAGAAGGAAGACCCTGATGTAACCAGTCAGGAATGGTACATGAAAGCTACGGAAGAGATGGAAAATATGCATTTTTCCACACCTCATATTCAGAACTTATTCAATGATACAGCACAGAGCTACTATTGGGTGATTTCTTTAAGTAGAGTAGTAGAGTTGACAAATCGGGGAATTCCTCAGTCTGGTGTGTTATTGGTAGATATGGATTTTCCAGCATTTCCAGAATGATGAAACAGATTAATGAAGTAAATAATGGTCAATATTATTATTTATGTGACAGCAACGGAGAGATTATTTATCACCCGAGACAGATACAGATTAGTGATGGTATTTATGACGAAAACAATAGACAGGCTTCGGCATATAAAGATGGGGTTTATGATGAAACCTTTGAAGGCGAAAACAGAAAAGTGGTTGTGAATACGGTGAGTTATACAGGATGGAAGCTGGTAGGGGTTATTCCATATTCTACTTTTAATCATGGTATGGTAAATATTCGCTATTTTTTGGCAATGTTAATACTGTTGATGACTATGATGCTGGTAGTGATTAACCGTATAGTTTCTCTTAGGATTTCGAGCCCAATTTTGAAGTTGAACCATTCTGTACGGGAATATGAAGCAGGAGAGAAGCCTGAAATTTACATTGGGGGCTCTCAGGAAATCCGTCATTTAGGTTATTCCATTCAGAAATCTTATGAACAGATTGATGATTTGATGAAAAAAATTGTGTTAGAGCAAAATGAGAGAAGAAAGAGTGAATTAGACGCATTGCAGAGTCAAATTCATCCTCATTTTCTGTATAATACGTTGGAATCAATTACGTGGATGATTGAAGGGGAGAAAAATGATGAAGCTGTTTTTATGATTTCTCAGTTGGCAAGACTGTTTCGTATCAGCTTTCTAAAGGGCGTACTATTATAAGTATTAAAGATGAATTACAGCATGCTCAGAGCTATATGAATATTCAGAAAGTTCGCTATAAGAATTCTTTTCGGTTACTTTTGATGTAGATGAAGAAGTGTATTCGTATTGCACAGTAAAATTAATTTTGCAGCCTTTGCTGGAAACGCTATAAATTATGGCGTAAGTGGTATGGATGACAGTGGAGAAATTGTAGTTACAGGAAGGATGCAGGAAGACAAGATTGTTCTGGCTGTTTGTGATAATGGATTGGGTATGCCGGAGGAAGAAGCTGCCCTTGTATTGACAGAAAGCAACCGTGTTCATAAACATGGCTCAGGTGTGGGATTAGTAAATGTCAACAGCCGTATTCAAATTGTTTTTGGAAAAGAATACGGATTGTTAGTAGAAAGTGAACCTGATGAGGGAACAAGGGTATCAATTCGTATTCCTGCTGTGCCTTATACGGAGGAAAATTGTAAAATACTGGAAAAAGGTCATATTATGAAAACTACAGGGGAAAGAGAATGAAGAAGGATAAAAAAATGTTTATTCTCATAGAGGCTGTGTTGGGCACTATGGTGGTTCTTCTGGCTTTTGTTATGCTGCGGGAGAAAAATGAAGAGCAGAGTTATCAGATATCGGTAGTTGTAGAAAATGCAGATGATAGACAGTGGTTCGCATTTAAGTATGGGTTGAAGATGGCAGCAGAAGATAAAGGTGCGGAAATGGTTATGGTAAGCACAGGTGCATCACTTAGTCAGGAGGAGGAAAAAAGTTAATTGAAGAGGAAATTAAAACGGTGCAGATGGAATAATTGTACAGCCTGTGTCAGGAGAAGATACGCAAAATATGTTGAAAAAATTGGCAATAAGGCAGAAATTATGCTGATTGAGGATGTTCCATCAGAGAAAAATGAAATATCCGAGTTTCCTGTGGTGCAGCCAGATGCTTATGCAATGGGTAAGACGTTAGCAGAAGAACTTTTAAAGGATTATGGTGGAAATCTGGAAGGAAAAACTCTGGGTATTTTAGAAAGAGAAGGAAATTTTAAAAGCAGTCTTAATAAAGAAAAGGGATTTATAGAAACTTTGCAGGGTACAGGAGCTGAAATTATCTGGTCAGATACAAAAAAAGCAGAAGATGAGGGAAGCACTTTTTTGGAAAGTAAGCCTGAGGTGGATTTTATAGTTGCCTTGGATGATAATAGCCTGATTGCTGCAGGAGAAGGGGCAGTGGCAAATAATCTTCATGGAGCCATTGTCTATGGAATTGGAAATTCTACTCAGGCTGTTTATTACTTGGATATGGGAGCTGTAGAATGTCTTGTAGTTCCGGATACATTTAATGTAGGGTATCAGAGTTTGACAGAGCTGGTGAATAAACTTGACAAAATGTTTTATGAATGTGCAAATCCAAAGATTTCTTATACAGTTATGAGAAAAGAAAACTTGTTTTCAAAGGAAAATCAGGAAGTCATTTTTACTATGAGTCAGTAAAGTGAGGTAAAGAATGCGAAAAAGAAAATTAACGGGGATAGGAATTTTGCTTGGCGCAGCAACGCTGCTCTTGTCAGGCTGTCATGAAAAAGAAACACTCCAAAAACTCCATGTAGGCGTGACTTATTATGATCAGAGTGATACTTATTTGAATGAATTGATTGGAATTTTTAAAGAAAGTTTAAAGGAAATAGAAAGTGATAAACTGGAAGTATCTGTAACTATACAGGATGCAGCAGGCGTGCAGAAAAATCAGAACGATCAAGTGGAAGAATTGCTTGATGAGGGATGTAATATTTTATGTGTAAATTTGGTAGACCGAGCAGATCCTTCAGAGATTATTGACCTTGCAAGGGAAAGAGAAGTGCCAATTATCTTTTTTAACAGGGAACCGGTGGCAGAAGACTTGCACCAATGGGATAAATTATATTATGTAGGGGCAGACGCAAAGCAGTCCGGTAAATTGCAGGGAGAACTGGCAGTAGAAATGATAGAGGCAAACAGTCAAATTGATAAAAATAAAGACGGAAAAATCCAGTATGTTGTTCTGGAGGGAGAGATGGGGCATCAGGACGCTATTATTCGGACAGAAAATGCTGTAAACACGTTAAAAGAAAATGGAATTGAAGTGGAAAAGCTTAGCTGCAAAATTGCAAACTGGAATAGAGCGCAGGCGCAGAACAGAATGGAGCAGATTATCGGAGAGTATCAGAACAAAATTGAACTGGTATTGGGAAATAACGATGATATGGCATTAGGAGCTGTGGATGCTTACAAAAAATTAAATTATACGTCTGCTGCACTGCCTGCTTTTTAGGGATAGACGGGACAGAAGCCGGTTTGCAAGGCGTAGAAAATCAAGAATTATGGGGAACTGTGTATAACGATAAAGAGGGACAGGCGAAAGCTATGGCAGAATTATCAGCAGCGTTGATTACAGGGGAAGGAATGGAAAATATTTCTTTTAAAAATGAGAGATATGTATACTTGCCATATTACAAAGTAAACTCTGAGAATGTAAGTGAATTTATGCAGGGAAATTTTGTGTCACAATAAAAAAGAAACTGGACAAAAAAAGGAAAAATTGTCAGAAATCCCCTATACAAGAAGAGATGGGTTGTGTATAATAAAGGTATATTACAAAAGAGAGGAGTATATTATGGACTACGATGAAAGATTTCGGTCTGGGGATGAGTTTGATGACGAAGAGTATGAGCGTCGCCGTCAGGCACGTATGATGCGCCGCAGACAAGAACGTCTGAGGCAGATTAGACGTAGAAAACTTATGCGAATTGTGGCCATGGCAGGAGTGTTAGTGCTTGCAATCTTTTTGATTGCAAAAGGGGTTACGGCATTAACTTCGGGCTTTGGCAAGAGAAAACCTACGGAAATCAGCAAAGAGGTAAAAGCCGAGACAAAAACGGGAGAAATTCCGGCAGCGAGGCAGCCGGTAATGAGCGCTTCAGATATTCAGAAGCTCTCCGGTGATATGACAATCTTTGGCTGGCAGACAGATGAAACAGGAAAATGGTATCGAAATGCAGACGGAACCTTCTTTGAAGCGGGTTGGAAGGAAATTGACGGAGTAAAATACTATTTTGATGAAAATGGCTATGTAAAAACCGGTTGGTTGGAGCTTGACGGAAAAGACTACTATTTTGACGAAGAAGGGCGTTATGATAGCAGTAAGGTTCGTCCTATGGTAGCGTTGACTTATGATGATGGACCGGGAAAATATACAGATAAGCTTTTAGACTGTCTGGAAGAAAATAATGCAAAAGCAACATTTTTCATGCTGGGTGAAAATGCAGAAAGATATCCTGATATTGTAAAAAGGATATATGACAGTGGCATGGAATTAGGAAATCATACATACGATCATAAAATGCTTCCGACTCTTTCGTCTGAGGAGATTTCAGATGAAATAGGAAAGACCAACAGTATTATTGAAAATGCAGCAGGTGTTCCGGCGGATAGTTTAAGACCTCCTGGTGGAAGCTTTAATGAAAGCGTACAGGAATTGGCTGGTATGCCGATTATAAAATGGAGCTTAGATACAAAAGACTGGAAGACGAAAAATGCAGATGCTACTTATCAGAAAACGATGGATAATGTACAGGATGGTTCTGTTGTTTTAATGCATGATATTCATGAATCATCTGTAGAAGCCTCCCTGCGTTTAATCCCTGAATTGGTAGAAAAGGGTTAACAAATTAGTGACTGTACAGGAGTTGGCAAAAGCAAAGGGAATTGATTTAGAAGATGGTGAAGTATATTATTACTTTGGAGAAGGAACTCAAGAGGTAGAATAAAATAGAAAATGCTCTTTTTGTATAGAGAAGCTGGGGCTTGCTATACAGAAAGAGCATTTTTTGCGGTGGGAAAAGATATTTTCATATTTACTTATATATTATTATTTTATATACTATAAGTATTATAGAATAACGACACTTATATGTTTTGTAAGAGGAGGTGAACTTTATGGGAAAATATTGTGAAAAATTTAAGAAAGGATATCTTGATATGCTACTTCTTCAATTATTATCTGAAGGAGATTTATATGGATATGAGATGGCACAGTTATTTAATACACTTTCAGATAATATTATTACACTCACAGCAGGGAATATGTATCCGGCATTGTATAGATTAGAGGATAAAGGTTTTATTTCCAAAAGAAAGGAATTAGTAGGAAGAAGAATGGAGGTTGTCTATTATCATTTAACAGAGCTGGGAGAAGCAGAGCTTCAGGAGATGCGTTCAGATTATCAAACAGTTATAGATATTAATGAGAGAATTTTCAATTATAAAGTCAGCAGAGAGGTGGCAAAATAACATGATAAGAAATAAAAATTGTTTACAATATTACTATATTCTGAGGGGATTATTTCCAAATGTGGGATATGCAGAAGGTAAATTTTTAAGAGATGTAAAAATGCAGTTACGTGATTATTCTTTAATACATTATGATTGCACTTTTGAAGATGTCATAGCTAATTTTGGCTCCCCAGAAGATATTGTAAAGGATTATTTAAGTAATCAGCAGCCGCAGGTATTGTATCAGTCTGTATTGCTTTCCAGAAAAAAACAAATGTTAATATTTGCAGGTGTTTTGGCAATTTTTATTACTGCTGTTGCGGTTGTATTTTGCTATTATCGTGCATATCAGAATTTTTTGTTGTATGAACCTACGATTGTTGAAACTACCATAGATGGAGGGACAGTAACACCATAAACTATATTTTATCTTGCTAAAACGCTATAAAGATGATATGATAAAACAAATAAATAAAAGTTTTATATATTTGTTTTATAAGATATTAATAAATACAAAATGTTATAAACATTATTTATAGTAGCCTAAATCAATATCTTCAAACAGATTGATTTAGGCTATTGAATTTTTAAAAACCAATGGGGAGGTAGCGTCTATGAAGAAAAAATTAGCATTTATTATGGCAGGATTATTGTGTGTAGCATCTTTGGTATCTTGTAAATCTTCCAATTCTTCAGAGGGAAACAAGAAGGAGGAAACACCTAAAGTGACAGAGGACACCAGAGACCATTCCAAGATGATTATCGCTATTTCGGAAAGCCAGAAAGAGTTTTATACCATGGCAATCGCAAAGTACGTGAAGCTTTATCCGGAAACGGAAATTGACGTTGAAGTTATTCCTCATATAGATAATGCGCCTACGGAGGAAAACGAAAAAATAAAGAAAGAAATGAAGGATATGCAGGTGCAGATTATGGCAGGCAAAGGTCCTGATGTTTTTCTTTTGGATGAAGAGAATATCGTATTGCCGGATATGGTAAAAAGCAGTTACAACGGAGTATTTTTAGACTTGAATACAGTGATAGAGGGATTAGCAGATATGCCGCTTAATCAAACTGTGTTAAAAGCGGGGGAAGATGACGGGAAACAGTATTTTCTACCATTGGGATATATGCTGCCGGGAATTGCTGTGACAGAGGAGATGCTGGGAGAATGGACGCCGTCATCTGACCAGCCGGATAAATTTCTGAAAGAGGTTTCTTCTCATACAGGAGTAAAGGGATTTCCAGCGGAATTTTATATGAAAGAGTATATGGCGGGACTTTTTGGAACGTCTGTTTTCGATTATGAAGAAAAGACAATTACTTTTTCTAAAGAATTACAGAATATGGCAGAACTGCTAGCAGAGAGACAGGAGCTTTCTTTTGATGAAGCACAGGAATTACCTAATGTGATGATAATGGGACATTCCTCAGAGAGTTCTTTAACAGAACTTATGAAAAGGTCTTTTGCTTCTGATGTAGATGTTAAGTTCCTTCCGTTTCCAAACGGAGAAAAAGGAGTAAACGCACAGGTGAATGTGTTTGCGGCAGTTCGGGCAAACAGTGATTATGCTTCACAGGCAGGAGATTTTTTAGAATTTTTATTATCCGATGAAGTGCAGGGAAGTACAGGTTGGGAGAAATTTGGAAATGGAAAGAGATTTACAGCTATTCCTGTAAATAACAATGCCATTGTACCGGCATATCAGTATTGGCTGAGTTCAGGAACGGAAGAATATCAGGAGGAAGCTGCCAAGAAGGCAGAGGAGCTGTTTCAGATTACACAGCAGGTTACGACAGCTCGTTTCTGTCAATATGAAAATTCTCTGATTTTTGATGCAATCTTTATGACCAGTGAAGAGAGTTCTGTGGAGAAAAAGCTGGATAATTTAAAAGATGAATTACGCTTCTATTTTGATGAATAAGAGGGAGGCGTTCTATGAAAAATAGATATCATTTGCTGGAAAGGAGAAAAAAGCTCACAGGACTTTTGTTGGCAGCGCCGGTTTTATTGGGAACTTTTGTTTTCTTTTTGTCTGCCGTTTGCTATATGTGTGAAGTATTCTTTTACTTTTGGTGTGGGTGGAGCTTACTTTGTAGGGTTTGATAATTACAAAGAGGTTTTTTCTTCTTATGCGTTTCAGTTGGCAGCTGCAAATACACTGCGGTTTCTGGTTATTGGCGTTACCTTAAATCTTGTGCTGAGTTTTTTTATTGCACTGCTGATAAAGAAAGGATTGGCGGGAAGTCGCTTTTTCCGCTACATCCTTTTGCTGCCTTTGGTGCTTCCCATAGCCAGTGCTGTTATGGTTATTCAAGTATTTTTTGCAGAGACAGGGATTATCAATCATTGGCTGATATCCATAGGAGTGCCGATGGTGCAATGGATGGAAGGGCCAAGTGCCTTTTATGTATTACTGGGCTTGTATATATGGAAAAGCTTCGGATATAGTGTGGTTTTGTTGTTATCCGGTCTGAATACCATTCCGGAGGAATTTTATCAGACGGCGGCGGTGGAAGGAGCAGGAAGTTTGAAAAAGCTGGTTTCTATTACATTGCCAATGATGGCTCCACATTTTTTTCTGGCAGTAGTTATGGGTATTGTAAATGCTTTTAAATCTTATCGTGAAGCGTTTCTTTTAGGGGGAAAGCACCCGCATGACAGTATTTATATGATACAACATTTCCTGAATAACAATTTTGAAAATTTGAACTATCAGAAATTAAGCGTGGCGGCAATCCTGCTGTTTCTGGTGTTGTTTTTTCTATTGTGCGGATTGTATCTGCTTCAAAATAGATACAGGGAGGAATGAGAATGAAAAGACAATCACAGATTTTGAGTATTATCTTTTTCCTTTTTTTAGGAGTTTTGGTATTATTCCCTGCAATCTATACTGTGTGTAACAGTTTTATGTCGCCATCTGAAATTGAGAGCTATTATGGAGCTGTCATAAACCAGAAGGAAAATGCTGAGGCTGCTTTTCACATCATACCTAATGCCTTTTCTTTGGAAGGGTATTATATGGTGTTTTTGAGAAGTACAGATTATCTCATGAAATTTTGGTACAGCCTTTTTCTGTGCATAGTAATATCAGTCGGTCAGATTTTTGTCAGTGCATTGGGAGGATTTGCATTTGCCAAATATCCCATTCCGTTTAAAAAAGTTATCCTTTTTCTGTTAATGGTATTGATGATGATGCCTATACAGGTAACACTTGTTCCTAATTATATTATTTTGGACGAATTAAAGCTTTTGGACTCATGGCTTGCCTTGATTTTGCCTATGACGTTTCTGCCTTTCGGAACCGTATTTATGACACAGATTTTTAAAAGAATACCGGATGAGATTTTAGATGCGGCACAACTGGATGGTGCGGGAACATTTCAGATATTATTTCGGGTTGTTATGCCGTAGGAAAAGGCGGGATTATCAGTGTATTTCTTTTGTCCTTTGTGGATACATGGAATATGGTGGAACAACCTATGACTTTTTTAAGAGATACTTTGCGATATCCTCTTTCCGTATTTCTTGCCAGTGTCAATGAAGTTAATTTTTCATTATCGTTTGTGTGCGGTGTTTTGGCAGCGTTACCCATGCTTTTATTGTTTTTCTTTTTTCATGAAGAACTGACTCAGGGAATTGAATTGTCAGGTGTGAAGTAGATAGAGAAAGGATGGGATTTATGAAGAATTCAAGAGGATTTGCAGTACGAATGGCAGCAGCGCTTTTTATGATTTTGGTTATGTGTACGGTTGTGGCACACAGGATTGAAACGTTGCTGTTGACAGAAATCCGCACCATAGAAGTTTCTTCTGCTGAAAAGCTGGAAGATGGAACTGCAGTTGTGAAGGTTTCGCCTGCCGGTGTGTTTACGGACTCAAATGGTGAACCTTGTGTGATGCTTATTCAAAGGAGAGAAGGAACATGGGGCGCAGAAGAATATGTAAAGCAAACTTTAGTAGAAGTATATAGCGAAGATTATGATTTCGTTCAGTTGAAAAATACAGATTTAGAAGGGCAGAGGCTGGCAATTTATCCAAGTCGGAGCTTGTCTGACGGAGAGACTGTGAGGTGTGTAGGAGAATGAGAAAAAGAAAACTTCGATTTTTTATATGTGCTATTATTCAGCTTTCTGTTTCTGTATTTTTTTCTTTGCAGCAGCCTTTATCAGCGGAGATTTGAAAAATCACATACCCTCTGCAATTGAGATTTATGATACTGAGGGCTTGAAGGTTTCTGTAGCACAGGCTTCTTCTTTTGCAGAACAAGGGGGATTTGCGGCAGCAGGAACAGGAGAAAAGGTGCTGGTTACAGATGAAGGAGAAAATAAATCTGTTTCTGCCTATTATCAGGAAACAACGGCAAATTATGGGAAATATGCAAAGCTGTATTTTTGTGAGGGAGAATATTTTTCTGCTGAGATGTCACACGAAAATGCTGTAGTTATACCGGAAAGTCTTTCAAAAGAGCTGTTTAAAGAGAAAATGGAAGGAAAGAAACAGTTATATATCAACGGAGAAGAATTTACAGTTTGTGGAGTTTATGAGGACGGAGGCGTTCTGACACAGTTAGGTTCTGCTGATATCCCTGTTATTTATAGCAAGATACCAGAGTCTTCAGAAACATTGGCAGAACATTTGCTGATAAAGGCAGATGAAGGAAAAACAGCCGGACAGCAACAACAGGAAATAGCAGTCTTGATGAAAATGCCTTTGGAAGGCGAGATAAACGATTTGGGACGTTTACATCAGTTAGGAAACAGCATACTGCTTCTGGGGTTCTTTCTTGCCGGTTTATGGTTTGTTCTGTACTTGTGCATTTTTTCTTATAAGAAATTTATGTCTGTATATGAGAATAAGGAAAATACAGCACAGCGAAGATTAAACACAAGCTTTGCAGCAGGTATTTTTCTTCTTGCGGTAATAGGATTTGGACTGCTTTTACAGCTTGTACAGATACCGGCTATCTACTTACCGGAAAACAATATTTTTGATATATCTTATTATGGGAAAGAAATTTTAAATGGAATACAGCAGATAAATACAGACAGTCGTGTAAAAGACTTTTCCAGAATTAGCGCCGTTTATCTGGTGGCAGAGACAATACTTGTTGTGGTGGCTGTGCCTCTTTTCTGGGGCGGATGCCAGAAACTGCGGCGAGGACTGAAAATATCGTGAATTAGGTAATGCTCAGTTGGACGATAAAGTTCCCCAGAGGATGCCTCCTTTGAGGAATTTTATTCTTTTAAACTAGCCGTTTTATATTATAAAAATGGGATTTCTAAGTTAAACAGCATAAAAAGAGGTATACATTTATAGCGAATTTGTCGAGCACAGCTTTGAGACCACAGGCTCAAAGTGAGCGCAGACTGAGCGTTAAATGTATACCTCTTCGTTATGCGTGACTTATGAAAATCCCGTTACTCTTTATCCCTCATAAAATGCTTTTAAGTACATTTCTTTCATTTCTTTCATAAGCGGGTAACGTGGATTAGCACCGGTACACTGGTCATTAAATGCGTTTTCTACCATTTCGTCTAAGGTTGCCAGGAAATCTTTTTCTTCAATTCCATATTCTTTAATCGTGCGTTTAATTCCCACCTTTTCTTTTAATTCGGCAATAGCTTTGATAAAGTTTTCAAATACTTCATCGTCATCTTTACCTGTAATACCTACGAAACGAGCCATTTCGCAGTATCTTTCTTTTGCATGAGGATAAGGATACTGTGAGAAGGTTCCCATCTTTGTAGGAGCCGGATCAGCATTGTATCTCATTACGTGCTCAATAAGCAGGGCGTTTGCAATACCGTGAGGCAGGTGATGATAAGCTCCCAGTTTGTGTGCCATGGAGTGGCATACACCTAAGAATGCATTGGAGAACGCCATACCTGCAAGGGTAGAAGCGTTTGCCATTTTTCACGAGCGATTGGGTCAGCAGCACCTTTTTCGTATGCAGAAGGAAGATAATCAAAAATCAGTTTGGCAGCTTTTAAGGCAAGACCATCGGTAAAGTCTGTAGCCATAATAGAAGCATAAGCCTCCAGAGCATGTGTCAAGGCGTCAATACCGGAAGCACTGGTCAGTCCTTTTGGCTGTCCCATCATATAATCCGCATCAATAATTGCCATATTCGGCATAAGTTCATAGTCTGCAATCGGCCATTTGGTTCCGGTGGAAGCATCTGTGATAATTGCAAAAGGAGTTACCTCAGAACCTGTTCCGGAAGAAGTAGGAATAGCAACCATCATAGCCTTAATGCCCATTTTCGGGAATACATAAACACGTTTTCTGATATCCATGAAATCCATAGCCAGATCTTCAAATTTACATTCCGGATGTTCGTACATAAGCCACATAATTTTAGCAGCATCCATAGCAGAACCGCCACCCAGAGCGATAATCGTATCAGGGCCAAAGGCTTTTAACTGTTCCAGACCTTTTTGCGCACACTGTAAAGTTGGATCAGGTGTAACCTCGAAGAAGCAGTCATAAATAATGCCCATTTCATCTAATTTATCTGTAATCGGTTTTGTGTAGCCGTTACTGTAAAGGAAGTATCGGTAACGATAAATGCTTTCTTTTTATCATATACATTTTTTAACTCATCTAAGGCAACAGGCAGACAGCCTTTTTTGAAGTAAACTTTTTCAGGAGAACGGAACCAGAGCATATTTTCTCTCCTTTCTGCAACTGTTTTCGTATTCAAAAGATGTTTTACTCCTACATTTTCAGAAACGGAGTTTCCACCATAAGAGCCACAGCCAAGTGTCAGGGATGGTGCAAGCTTAAAGTTATATAAGTCACCAATTCCGCCGTGGGAAGATGGAGTATTTACAAGAATACGACAAGTCTTCATACGGTCTGCAAAAATATTCAATTTTTCTGTTTCAGAAGGATGCAGGTAGATGGAAGCTGTATGTCCGTAGCCACCGTCTTTTACCAACTGATCTGCCATATCTACAGCAGTTGCAAAATCTTTTGCTTTATAGAGGGCAAGTACAGGAGAGAGTTTTTCATGAGCAAATGGCTCTGAAACATCTACAGAAGTAACTTCTCCGATTAAGATTTTCGCTGTTTTCGGAACGGTAATTCCTGCCAGCTCTGCAATAACAGGAGCAGGCTGACCTACGATTTTTGCATTTACAGTGCCGGCTTCTGTAAGAAGGATTTTTCGCACTGCATCAAGCTCTGTGTTATTTAATACATAGCAGCCGCGCTTTATAAATTCTGCTTTTACAGCATCGTAGATGTCAGCAATAGCAGTTACAGACTGTTCAGATGCACAAATCATACCGTTATCAAATGTTTTAGAGTGAATAACAGAGTAGACGGCAGTTTGGATATCACAGGAGCTGTCCATAATTACGGGAACATTACCGGGACCTACGCCGATTGCCGGTTTTCCGGAGGAATAAGCAGCCTTTACCATTCCAGGACCGCCGGTAGCCAGAATAACGTCTACAGATTTCATCAAAGCGTTGGAAAGTTCCAGTGTAGGCTCCTCAATCCAGCCAATAATACCTTCCGGAGCACCTGCTTTTACAGCTGCTTCAAGAATAATTCGTGCAGCTTCTGTGGTACATTTTTTGCTCTTGGATGAGGACTGATTAAGATTGCATTTCTGGTTTTTAAACAAATCAAGCATTTATAAATTGCAGTAGAAGTTGGATTGGTAGTAGGAATAACAGCGCCTACCACACCTACGGGTTCTGCAATTTTTTTAATTCCGTAAGAAGTGTCTTCTTCCACTACGCCACAAGTTTTTACTCTTTTGTAAGTGTTGTATGTATATTCTGCTGCATAATGATTTTTAATTACCTTGTCTTCTAATACCCCCATTCCTGTTTCTTCGCATGCAAGCCGTGCAAGAGGTATACGCATTTTGTTGGCTGCCATAGCAGCTTCAAAGAAAATTTTGTCCACCTGTTCCTGTGTATAGGTGGCGAATTTTTTCTGAGCTTCTTTCATGACAGCGATTTTTCGAGAAGGGCATCTGTGCTGTCAATAACAGTGGGTGCGATGGTTTCAGCTTTTTTCGTCATATAAAATCCTCCTAACTTATAAATACCATTTACTTGTAAACAGATTTTACCATAAATAAAGAATAATATAAAGAAAAAATATTGATAATTTTAAGAATATCAGAAAATTTAATATGTTACGCTACTAAGTAAAAGAAAACTACTATCAGGAGTTGAAACTCTCAATAGTAGTTTTTCTTTTTGGTTTATTTATAGATATAGATAAAATTATTTTTTAAAGCTCTGTCTTTTTCTTAAACGGGAGTCCAGAATTTTTTTGCGGATACGCAGGGAGTCCGGTGTGATTTCCAGAAGTTCATCTGTATCAATAAATTCCAGCGCCTGTTCCAGACTTAAAACTTTAGGAGGAGTCAGCTTTAAGGCTTCATCAGCAGAAGAAGAACGAGTATTGGTAAGGTGTTTTGTTTTACATACATTTAATTCAATGTCTTCTGCCTTACCACTCTGTCCGATAACCATACCACTGTATACTTTTCTCCCGGTCCGATAAAGAGTGTACCACGGTCCTGTGCAGAGAAAAGACCATAAGCTACGGACTCACCTGTTTCAAAGGCAATAAGAGAACCTTGTTTACGGTATTGCAAATCGCCTTTATATGGAGAATAGCCGTCAAATGCAGTATTTAAAATACCTGCTCCTTTTGTGGAGGTCATAAATTCACCTCGAAAACCAATCAGACCTCTGGATGGAATATTGAATTCCAGACGTGTTGTTCCGTCACTGGCAGGACTCATACCCTGAAGTTCACCTTTTCTTTCACTTAAACGCTGGATGATTGTACCGGAGAATTCTTCCGGAACATCTACATAAGCAATTTCCATAGGTTCTAATTTTCTTCCGCGTTCATCTTCGTGGTAGATAACTTCTGCTTTACTTACAGCAAATTCGTAGCCTTCACGTCTCATATTTTCGATTAAAACAGATAAATGAAGTTCTCCACGTCCGGAAACTTTAAAGCAGTCTGTACTGTCAGTGTCTTCTACACGGAGACTGACATCTGTGTTTAATTCACGCATAAGACGTTCTCTTAAATGACGGGAAGTGATGAATTTACCTTCCTGTCCTGCAAAAGGACTGTCATTTACGATGAAGTTCATAGAAATTGTAGGCTCTGAAATCTTCTGGAACGGAATTGGTTCCGGATTCTCAGGGGAACAAAGTGTATCTCCAATATGAATGTCTGCAATACCGGAAATAGCAACAATAGAACCGATACCGGCTTCTTTCACTTCAACTTTATTCAGACCTTCAAATTCGTAGAGCTTGCTGATTTTTACCTTTTTCATTTTATCAGGGTCGTGGTGATTTACCAGCATAACTTCCTGATTGACAGAAATTTTACCGTTTTCTACTTTACCTACACCGATACGTCCTACATATTCATTATAGTCGATGGTACTGATTAAAGCTTGTGTAGGTGCCTCAGGATCACCCATAGGAGCCGGAATGTATTTTAAAATAGTTTCAAATAAAGGCTCCATGTTTTCCGGTGTATCACTTAAATCCAGAACAGCATGACCTGCTTTTGCAGATGCGTATAAGAATGGGCAGTCTAACTGTTCATCGGATGCGTCTAAGTCCATGAGAAGTTCTAAAACTTCATCAATTACTTCGTCAGGACGAGCTTCAGGACGGTCAATTTTGTTAATACATACGATAACATGAAGGTCTAACTCCAGAGCTTTTTTCAGAACGAATTTTGTCTGAGGCATAGCTCCTTCAAAGGCATCCACTAAAAGGATAACACCATCTACCATTTTTAATACACGCTCTACTTCACCACCGAAATCAGCATGTCCAGGTGTATCAATAATGTTAATTTTAGTATCTTTGTAGTATACAGCAGTATTTTTGGATAAAATGGTAATACCACGTTCTCTTTCAATATCGTTGGAGTCCATGACACGTTCCTGCACTGCCTGATTTTCGCGGAAAACACCGCTCTGGCGAAGAAGCTGGTCAACCAAAGTTGTTTTACCATGGTCAACATGGGCAATAATCGCCACATTTCTAATATCTTCTCTTGCTGTTTTCATAATTAACCTCTTTTCTCTTTATGCTGCGAAAGCATTGCTATTTTAAGTATTGTTCAGAAATGTATAAATATTTTGAATATGACTTAATACAGCAACGCCTGTATTTCCAGTAAAATCCGGATTTTATTCTATCATACTTAATTGTAAATACAAAGGGGAAAAAGAATTTTTTTAAAAAA
>ENA-OQDE01000522-OQDE01000522.1-human-gut-metagenome-genome-assembly--contig:-NODE-522-length-22162-cov-3.914454_pt1 | contig 22162 bp, 21 predicted proteins | sample MGYA00242768_ERZ504595 | MGnify/ENA primary metagenome ERZ504595 (study PRJEB26092, sample SAMD00036307) | human gut metagenome | host: Homo sapiens | study: EMG produced TPA metagenomics assembly of... | reverse complement strand
TTAGACAGCATGTTTCGGAGGAAAGAAGAATATATCGTGACGCTTCTGGAAGAGGTACTGAGCCGCAGATTTGGGATGCAGGCGGAAATCCGTGTACTTTACCGGGAGCAGGAGGAAAATCAGAGCCGGGAATATGATGAGCAGCGCATCCAGCAGGAAATCAATGCGATCTTTGAGAGAAGAGCAAGACAAAAGGGAGAGATTTTGCAGAAGCCGATTTCAGAGAGGCAGACGGACTCTGCAAAAGAGAAGAAAACAGCAGATTCCGGCAAGAAGGAGAGTGCAAAATCCGGATTCAAAAAAGGAGAATTCAGAAAGAAAGAGTTCCAGCGTCCGCTTAAGCAGGGGGATGATCCGTCTCTTGTTTATGGTAAGAATTTTGAAGATGAACCTCTGACTCTGGATCAGGTTGTCACAGAGATGGGTGAGATCACTATTCATGGTAAGATCATCAGCTTTGATACAAGGGAGATCCGCAACGAGAAAACGATTCTGATGTTTTCTGTGACAGATTTTACAGACACGATTACAGTTAAGATGTTTGTAAGGAACGATCAGCTGGCGGAGCTTTTGGGAGATATTAAAAAAGGGGCCTTTGTGAAGATCAAAGGGGTGACGACCATTGACAAATTCGATGGGGAGCTGACCATAGGTTCTGTTACCGGAATTAAGAAGATTGGAGACTTTACTGTTTCGAGAGAAGATTTAAGCCCGGTCAAACGGGTGGAGCTTCATTGTCATACAAAAATGAGTGATATGGACGGTGTGTCCGAGGTGAAGAGCATCGTAAAAAGAGCTCATGACTGGGGGCATCCGGCGATCGCGATTACCGATCACGGAGTTGCCCAGTCGTTCCCGGATGCCAATCATTATATCGAGACGCTGGATAGGGATGATCCGTTTAAGGTGATCTACGGAGTGGAAGGATATGTGGTTGATGATCTGACAGAGATCGCGGTCAATGCCGGGGAGCAGACACTGGATGACACATATATTGTGTTCGATATCGAGACGACAGGTTTTTCTGCAATCAAGGATAAGATCATAGAGATCGGGGCAGTGAAGGTAAAAGATGGTGCTATCGTAGAAAAATTCAGTACATTTGTCAATCCAAAGCGTCCGATTCCGTTTGAAATCACACAGCTGACCAGTATCACAGATGAGATGGTGTTAGATGCACCGGATATTGAGACTGTGTTGCCTGAGTTTCTGGAATTTGTGGGAGATGGTGTTCTTGTGGCGCACAATGCCGGGTTTGATGTGGGCTTTATCGAGCAGAATTGCAGATATCAGGAGATCGAACCGGATTTTGTCTCAGTAGATACGGTGGCGCTTGCGAGAGTGCTGCTGCGACCTTATCAAAATACAAGCTGAATATCGTGGCAAAGGCACTGGGAATCTCTCTGGAAAATCATCACCGTGCGGTGGATGATGCAGGAGCAACGGCGGAAATTTTCGTGAAGTTGTAGAGATGCTCAAAGACAGGAATATCACAACGCTCAAAGAGATGAACCGGTTTGGGGATATGAATGTGAATGCCATCCGGAAGCTGCCAACACACCATATCATCATTCTGGTAAAAAACGATATCGGAAGATTCAATCTGTACCAGCTGATCTCAGCTTCGCATCTGACATATTTTGCGAGAAGACCGAGGATTCCGAAAAGTCTTTTGAATCAGCACAGAGAGGGTCTGATCATAGGAAGTGCCTGTGAGGCCGGTGAGTTGTATCAGGCGATCCTGAACCAGAAATCTCCGCAGGCTGTTGCAAGGCTGGCAGAATTTTATGATTATTATGAAATCCAGCCTCTTGGAAACAACCAGTTTATGATCGACAGTGACCGGTATGGAGATATCAATTCCAAAGAGGATCTGCAAAATATCAACCGGGAGATCGTCAGTCTTGGGGAAAAATTCAAAAAGCCTGTCGTGGCGACCTGTGATGTACATTTTCTGGATCCGGAGGACGAAGTGTACCGGAGGATCATCATGGCAGGAAAAGGATTCGGAGATGCGGACACCCAGCCTCCTTTATATCTTCGGACAACGGATGAGATGCTGGAAGAGTTCTCTTATCTTGGTTCCGCGAAAGCCAGGGAGATCGTCATTGACAATCCGAACAGGATCTGCGATATGGTGGAAAAGATCTCTCCGGTCAATCCGAACAAATGCCCTCCGGTCATTGAAAATTCTGAGCAGAATCTAAGAGATATCTGTTACAACAAAGCGCATGAGATTTATGGAGAAAATCTGCCCGAACCGGTGCAGACCAGACTGGAGAGAGAACTGACATCGATCATTTCCAATGGATATTCGGTGATGTATATCATTGCGCAGAAGCTGGTGTGGAAATCCAATGATGACGGTTATCTGGTAGGTTCCCGAGGTTCTGTAGGGTCCTCCTTTGTTGCGACTATGGCGGGAATCACAGAGGTAAATCCTTTGAGTCCGCACTATTATTGCAGTGAGTGTCATTACAGTGACTTTGATTCCGAAGAAGTCCGCGCATTTGCGGGTGGATGCGGGTTTGACATGCCGGATAAAAACTGTCCGAACTGTGGGGCTAAACTGGTAAAAGCCGGATTTGACATTCCGTTTGAGACCTTCCTTGGATTTAAAGGAGACAAGGAACCGGATATCGACCTGAACTTTTCCGGAGACTACCAGGCAAAAGCGCACCGGTATACAGAGGTTATTTTCGGAGAAGGGCATACGTTCAAAGCCGGAACCATTGGTACGCTGGCAGATAAGACGGCATTTGGATATGTGAAGAATTATTATGAGGAGCGGGGACATCGGAAGCGGAAATGTGAGATTGACCGGATTTTACAGGGATGTACGGGGATCCGAAGGAGTACGGGACAGCATCCGGGAGGAATCGTGGTATTGCCTCACGGGCATGACATCAATGAGTTTACACCGGTACAGCACCCGGCAAATGATATGACTACGGATATTATTACGACTCATTTTGATTACCATTCCATTGACCACAACCTTTTGAAACTTGACATTCTGGGGCATGATGATCCGACCATGATCCGTACTCTGGAGGAGTACATTACATCTGATGCGCTGGAGAATGAGTACAATGACGAGAATCCGTTTGATGCGACAAAGATTCCGCTGGATGATAAAAAAGTACTTTCTCTGTTTCACGATACCAGTGCATTGGGAATCAAACCTGAGGATATTGACGGCTGTAATCTGGGATGCCTTGGAATCCCGGAATTCGGTACAGATTTCGTAATCCAGATGGTACAGGATGCCAATCCGCAGTCTCTTTCTGATCTGATCCGTATTTCCGGTCTGTCCCACGGAACGAATGTGTGGCTTGGAAATGCACAGGTGCTGATCGAATCGGGAAAGGCAACGATTTCCACTGCGATCTGTACCCGAGACGATATCATGATCTATCTGATCAATCAAGGTGTGGACAGCGCATTATCATTTACGATCATGGAGAGTGTGCGAAAAGGAAAAGGACTGAAGCCGGAATGGGAAGAAGCCATGAAGGAAAAGGACGTGCCGGACTGGTATATCTGGTCCTGTAAGCAGATCAGCTATATGTTCCCGAAGGCACATGCGGCGGCATATGTTATGATGGCATATCGAATTGCTTATTGTAAGATCAATTATCCGCTGGCTTATTACGGTGCGTATTTTGGGATTCGTGCCAATGCATTTTCGTATGAACTGATGTGTCAGGGAAAGGATAAACTGAATTACTACATGAAAGATTATAAACGCCGGTCAGATTCTCTGAGCAACAAGGAACAGGATGTACTGAAGGATATGAAGATTGTACAGGAAATGTACGCAAGAGGTTATGAGTTCCTGCCTTTGGATATTTACAAGGCGAAGGCAACAAAATTCCAGATCATTGACGGAAAACTGATGCCTCCCCTCTCCAGTATCGAAGGGATGGGAGAAAAGGCGGCAGAGGCTGTGGAGGAAGCTGCAAAAGACGGACCGTATCTGTCTTTGGATGATTTCAGACAGCGGACAAAGGTGAGCAAGACCGTGATCGAATTTATGTCAGATCTGGGATTGTTTGGAAATCTTCCGCAGAGCAATCAGCTTTCCTTGTTTGACTTTTAGGCAGGATATGGTATAATAGGGCAACTGTTACTTTGCTGCGTCACATGAATAAAGTGGCGTAGCAAAGGGAGAGAATGGAGGAAGATGCGATGTATGATTTTGAAGAAATAAGAAAAGAAGATCCGGAAATTGCAGAAGCGATTCAGGCAGAGATGGCAAGACAGAATTCCCATATTGAGCTGATCGCCTCAGAAAACTGGGTGAGCAAAGCAGTGATGGCAGCGATGGGAAGTCCGCTCACGAACAAATATGCGGAAGGGTATCCGGGAAAACGTTATTATGGCGGATGCCAGTGTGTAGATGTGGCAGAGAATCTGGCGATTGAGCGTGCGAAAAAGCTGTTTGGCTGTGAATATGTCAATGTACAGCCGCACTCCGGGGCACAGGCGAATATGGCAGTGCAGTTTGCGATGCTCACTCCGGGAGATAAAGTGATGGGAATGAACCTGGATCATGGCGGTCACCTGACGCATGGATCTCCGGTCAATATGTCCGGAAAATATTTTGAGATCACACCGTATGGTGTCAATGAGGAAGGCGTGATCGATTACGAGGAAGTTCGAAGGATCGCGAAAGAATGCCGGCCGAAGCTGATCATTGCGGGAGCAAGTGCCTACGCCAGAATCATAGATTTTAAGAAATTCCGTGAGATTGCAGACGAGGTGGGAGCTTATCTGATGGTAGATATGGCTCATATTGCAGGTCTGGTCGCAGCAGGACTTCATCCGAGTCCGATCCCGTATGCACATGTGACGACAACCACCACGCATAAGACACTGCGCGGACCACGAGGCGGCATGATCTTAAGCAGCAATGAGATGAATGAAAAGTTCAATTTTAATAAAGCAATCTTTCCTGGAATTCAGGGCGGTCCGCTGATGCATGTGATAGCGGCGAAGGCAGTGTGCTTCAAAGAAGCCTTAAGTCCGGATTTTGTTACGTATCAGGAGCAGATCCTGAAAAATGCGAAAGCATTGTGCAATGGATTATTAGAGCGAGGTGTGAAGATCGTATCCGGTGGGACGGACAACCATTTGATGCTGGTGGATCTGACTGGAACCAATGTCAGCGGAAAAGAACTGGAAAAGCGTCTGGATCAGGCTCATATCACCTGCAATAAAAATACAATCCCGAATGATCCGCGCTCTCCGTTTGTGACAAGTGGTGTGCGTCTGGGGACTCCGGCAGTTACAAGCAGAGGAATGAAAGAGCAGGAGATGGACCAGATTGCGGAGATGATTGCAATGGTGATCCGGGATGAGAAAAATGTAGAACAGGTAAAAGAAATGGTGCAGAAGCTGACAGAAAAATATCCTCTGTGCTAAAGAAGACGATAAAAAGAATCTGCCTCCGTATCGGGAAGCAGATTCTTTTTATAATCTCGTTTTGTTGTATAACTTTTAAATATTAAATTGGAATTATATAATTAAAAGGTACATCTAAAATCTGATTAAAGCTTTACTACGTTTGTTGCCTGAGGTCCTTTAGCGCCTTCTGTTACTTCGAATTCAACAGCCTGGCCTTCTTCTAAGGATTTGAATCCATCCATTACGAGTCCTGAGTAGTGTACAAATACATCATTCCTTCGGAATCAGAGATGAATCCATAACCTTTTTGGTTGTTAAACCATTTTACTGTACCTGTCATTGTGTTACCTCCATAAATTTGAAAATAAATAATAAAGTATATCGTATTGCTTATCCAATCAAAAACAATACTTCGTCATTTTAGCATATTTAACAATGAGTGTCAAATGATTTCTTTTGGTATTTGTAAAAGTATACAAAAAATGTCGAAATGTGTAGAAATAAAAGCATTTTCTATAAATCTTGTGCAAAAGAAACTGAAAATGAGAGATTGTATTTACACAGGATTTCTATTAAAATAGAGGAAGCAAAAAGTGATAAAGGAGAAGCCGGAATATGAAAATGTCTACAAGAGGGCAGTATGCACTGGAAATTGCAGTGGATCTTGCGCTGCATCTGATGCCGGATCGTCTGGAAAGTCTGAATGATATCGCAAAGAGGCGAAATCTTTCAGAAAAATATCTGGAGAGGATTATGAAGCTTTTAAAAGAGGCGGGTCTTGTAAAAAGTGTGCGCGGTGCATATGGAGGATATTGCCTGACGAAGGAGCCGGGAGAAATTTCTGTATTGGAAGTGCTTCGTGCTGCGGAAGGTCAGCTGGCACCGGTATCCTGTCTTGTTGAAAATACCGAGTGTGGAATGGAATGCGAAATCTGCTCTACGAAAAGTACCTGGGGTGAGATGTGGGAGCAGATACTGGATACGGCTGCAGAGGTTACAGTTGCAGATATTGCAGAGATCGTAAGGAAAAAAGAGACCTGTTAAAAAGAGTGCCGGAGAGCGGTTTTACTGCCTGACGGTACTCTTTTTGTTATGGTTTCAAGCTGTTTTTGGAGTTGCTGTGTTCATCTTTTGGATAAAATAATTTCAAGAAAATATATTAAACATATTGACATGGTAGGAAAAAAGAGGTATAACAATAAAAAACATTACTAAATCGATAGGAATTAAAGGAGGAGTGCCATGAAAGTATCGACAAGAGGAAGATATGGACTGCGCGCCCTGGTTGATATGACCATTCATTCGAATAATGCTCCGGTTTCGCTTGTTCAGGTCGCAAACAGACAGAAGATTTCTCTGAATTATCTGGAACAGGTTTTCGGAACATTGAGAAAAGCAGGCATTGTGGTCAGTGTAAAAGGAGCCGGAGGCGGATATAAACTGGCGAGAGATGCAGAGTCCATTACGGTCAAAGAAGTGCTGGAGGCACTGGAAGGAACCTTTTCAATCATAGACCGGATTCCGGGAGAAGAGCAGGATGCAGTTCAGGAGGCGATCGAGAAGCTTGTATGGAGCAGGATTGATGAAACAGTCAATACATTTCTGGAACAGAAACGTTAAAGATGCTGACGGATGAATACCGGGAAAAACTGGAACAGAACGCGGGCATGTACTACATTTAAAAACGATGCAATGAATATAGGAGGACAGACATATGGCAGGAATTTATCAGAGTGTAACAGAATTAATCGGAAGAACTCCACTTCTGGAAGTAAAGAATCTGGAGAAAGAACTGAATCTCCAGGCAAGAGTGCTGGTGAAGCTGGAATACTTTAATCCGGCAGGCAGTGTAAAGGATCGGGCAGCGCTTCAGATGATCACAGAGGCAGAGGAAAACGGTACATTAAAACCAGGATCTGCTATCATTGAGCCTACAAGTGGAAATACCGGAATCGGGCTTGCATCGATTGCAGCGTCAAGAGGATACAGAGCAATCTTTGTAATGCCGGAAACGATGAGTATCGAGCGAAGAAAACTTCTGAAGGGATATGGCGCAGAAATTGTGCTCACAGAAGGCGCAAAGGGGATGAAAGGAGCCATTGAAAAAGCAAAAGAGCTGGAGCAGGAGATTGAAAATGCAGTGATCCTGGGTCAGTTCGTAAATACCGCGAATCCAAGAGCGCACGAAAAAACAACAGGGCCGGAGATCTGGGAAGATACACAAGGACAGGTGGATCTGTTTGTAGCAGGTGTCGGTACCGGCGGAACGATCACAGGAACCGGTGCTTATTTGAAATCAGTCAATCCGTCCATTGAGATTGTGGCAGTGGAGCCGGCGTCTTCCGCGGTGCTGTCGGGAGAAAATCCGGGACCGCACGGACTGCAGGGAATTGGTGCGGGATTTGTGCCGGATGTACTCAATACTTCTGTTTATGATCGCATCAGTAAAGTGAAAGAGCAGGAGGCGTACAAAGCTTCCCGTCTTCTGGCAGAAAAGGAAGGAGTTCTGGTTGGTATTTCTTCTGGAGCAGCACTGTCAGTTGCACTTTTGGAGGCCGGAAAAGAGGAAAACCGCGGAAAGACAATTGTAGCATTGCTTCCGGATACAGGAGAACGATATCTTTCCACACCGCTTTTTGACTGAAAAATTAGGTCAAAATGTTAAAAAAACGTTGGTCAGACAAAGCATATTTATTGCAGAACACAGGTTGAAAAAAAGCGAAAGATAGTATATACTACAAAGAAAAAAAGGCAAAAGGAGTTTTAGTGCTATGAAAGAATTTAAATATGTAGTGACAGACGCAGAAGGAATCCACGCAAGACCAGCAGGACTGCTTGTGAAAAAAGCAGGAGAATTTACATCTTCCGTAACAATTGCAAAAGGTGATAAATCTGCAGATGCAAAAAGAATCTTCGGTGTGATGGGACTTGGAGTAAAGACAGGAGAAGAAGTGACAATTACTGCTGATGGTGCAGATGAAGATGCAGCAATCGCAGAACTGGAAGCATTCTTTAAAGAAAACTTATAATTCCCATAAAGTCTGAGGAAAATATTATGATTACAATAACAGGAAAAAGTGTATTTGGTGGAGTGTCCATCGGAAAACTTTCTTTTTATAAAAGAAATCAGAAAGTGATCAAAAGAGAACACGTAGAAAATGTAGAATCAGAGTGTGTAAGATTTCAGGAAGCAAAAGCCGAGGGAATCCGTCAGTTAAAAGAATTGTACGAAAAATCGATTGCCGATGTCGGAGAAGCCAACGCTATGATTTTTGAGATTCATCAGATGATGCTGGAAGACCTGGATTATATTGAGTCTATCGAAAATATCATCCGTTCTCAGGAAGTCAATGCAGAGTTTGCAGTAGCAACGACAGCTGACAATTTTGCGCAGATGTTTGCGGCAATGGATGATGCATATATGCAGGGACGTGCAGCGGACGTAAAGGATGTTTCTGAGCGTGTGCTGGATATCCTCTGCGGAGTCAGCGAGGGAATCAAGCAGACAGACGAGCCTTCGATCATTGCAGCAGATGATCTGGCACCGAGTGAGACGGTACAGCTGGATAAGAGCAAAGTACTTGCATTTGCAACGATGTACGGTTCTTCCAATTCTCATACTGCGATTCTGGCGCGTACCATGAATATCCCGGCTGTTATCGGTCTGGGTGAAAGTCTGAGTCCTCAGTATGACGGAAAGATGGCTGTGATCGACGGGTTTACAGGAACACTGTATATTGATCCGGATGAAGAGACACTTTCCAGAATGCAGAAAAAGCGGGAAGAAGATCTTGAGAAAAAGGCACTCTTGGAACAGCTCAAAGGAAAAGAGAACATCACAAAGAGTGGTCAGAAGATCAATGTATATGCAAATATCGGAAATGCATCTGATGTTGGTGCAGTCCTGAAAAATGATGCAGGCGGAATCGGTTTGTTCCGCAGTGAGTTCTTATATCTGGAGAATGAGACATTCCCGACAGAAGAGCAGCAGTTTGCAGTATACAAGCAGGTTGCAGAAAACATGGCAGGGAAAAAAGTGATCATCCGTACACTGGATATCGGAGCTGATAAACAGGTGGATTATTTCGGACTGGACAAAGAAGAGAATCCGGCACTTGGATATCGTGCGATCCGTATTTGTCTGACAAGACCGGAGATCTTTAAGACACAGCTTCGTGCACTTTACAGAGCTGCATTTTACGGAAATATTTCGATCATGTTCCCAATGATCATTTCTGTTTCAGAGATTCATAAGATCAAAGAGATGATCAAAGAAGTGAAAGCAGAGTTGAAAGAGCAGGGAATCCCATATAAAGAAGATGTGGAGCTTGGTGTGATGATCGAGACTCCGGCTTCTGTTATGATCAGCCGTGAACTGGCAAAGGAAGTTGACTTCTTCAGTGTGGGAACGAATGACCTGACACAGTACACTCTGGCGATCGACCGTCAGAATTCAAAACTGGACGAGTTCTATGATCCGCATCATCCGGCAGTGCTGGCGATGATCCGCATGGCTGCAGAGAATGCACATGCAGAAGGAAAATGGATCGGTATTTGCGGAGAACTTGGCGCAGATCTGGAATTGACAGAAGAATTCCTGAAGATGGGACTGGATGAACTTTCTGTTTCTCCATCGATGGTTCTTCCGCTGAGAAAGAAAATCCGTGATTGTGAATAATCAGATACAAAAAAGGACATTGTCTGAAAAGACAGTGTTCTTTTTTGTACTGGTAATTTCTTAAAAAAGAACTTGCAAACATATGTTCTGAATGCTATAATACAAAAAGAACATATGTTCTGGAGGGAGCGGAAATATGGCGGAGATTATTCAGGAAAAAATGTCAATCTATGAAAAACTTCAGATTCTGACCGATGCGGCAAAGTATGATGTGGCGTGCACCTCCAGCGGCGTAGAAAGGAAAGGTGATGGCACAGGTATAGGCAATTGCAGCAAGGCGGGAATCTGTCACAGCTTTTCTGCGGATGGAAGGTGTATTTCACTTCTGAAGATTTTATTTACGAACGAGTGTATTTATGACTGCAAATATTGTGTGAATCGATCTTCCAATGACGTGATCCGTACATCTTTTACGCCGGATGAGATCTGCACATTGACGATGGAATTTTACAGAAGAAATTATATCGAAGGATTGTTCTTAAGTTCTGGAATTTTAAAAAATCCGAACTATACGATGGAGCTGATCTATGCAGCCTTGTATAAGCTGCGTCATGTCTGCAATTTTCAGGGATACATTCATGTAAAGGCGATTCCGGGAGCAGATCCGATTCTGATTCAGAAAGTGGGATTTCTGGCAGACAGAATGAGTGTGAATCTGGAATTGCCGACAGCCGAGAGCTTGAGACTTCTGGCACCACACAAGTCAAGAAAAAATATTCTGGCACCCATGCGGCTGGTCCAGGAGAAGTCCAAAGAGAACAGACAGGAGCTGACGCTGTATAAAAGTGCGCCGCGTTTTGTGCCTGCCGGCCAGAGTACGCAGATGATCATCGGCGCCTCTCCGGAGACAGATTATCAGATCCTGCGTGTGGCAGAGTCACTCTACCAGAAATTTGGATTAAAGCGTGTGTTTTATTCTGCTTTTGTGGCGGTCAATGAAGACAAGGCACTTCCGGCAAGAACATCAGATGGACCGCCGCTTCTTCGGGAACACAGACTATATCAGGCAGACTGGCTGCTGCGGTATTACAAGTTTGAAGCAAATGAGCTGCTGAATGAGAAAAATCCGAATTTTAATATATTCCTGGATCCGAAGTGTAACTGGGCGCTGAATCATCTGGAATATTTTCCTGTCGAAGTGAATCGGGCGTCATATGATGTTTTGCTGCGTGTTCCCGGGATCGGTTACAAATCAGCGGGCAGGATCGTAAAAGCAAGGCGGTTCGGATCTCTTGGATTTGAAGACCTCAGGAAAATGGGAGTGGTATTAAAACGGGCGCTCTATTTTATTACGTGCAGTGGAAAAATGATGTATAAAACGAAAATAGAAGAAGATTATATTACAAGGAATCTTTTGAATACGAAAGAACGTTTGCCGGACAGTGTTGCAGGGATGAATTATCAGCAGTTATCCTTATTTGATGATGTAAATTTTACCGGGAACCAGATCGTGACTATGGTATGACAGGAGAGGGATATGAAAAAGATTTATATTTGCAGAGATGACAGAACCGAGATGCTTTCGGCAATTTATGACGCATGGAAAGAAAACCGCAATAAAGAGGTAGGAATCGGGCTTTTGGGAAAGACACAGCAGCAGCTGTTCTGCGAATATGCAGAAGTTGTATCATCCGAAAAGAAAGCGCAGGCGGTGGAACGCCTGATACGGGATCATATGGGAGAGCAGACTTATGAGGATATTTCTTATGCCCTGTTGTGTGAAGATGCGATGAAAGCAGAGGCGATACTCCATGTCATGCAGGCAGCGAGACAGGTAAAGCCAAGTAAAAGGATTATGGATTTTCTGGGCAATCCCTCTGTGGCAAAAGTGTTTGAAATGAAACGCAGAGTTTCGAATGAAGCCCATTATTTTATTGAGTTTGTAAGATTTCGGGAGCTGGAAAACGGAGTTTTGTTTTCCGAGATAGAGCCGAAGAACAGGGTGCTGACATGTATCGCAGAGCATTTTGCAGATCGTTTTCCGATGGAAAACTGGGTGATCTATGACAATACGCATCAGGAATTTCTGGTACATCCGGCCGGAAAGCATTGGGTGCTGGTACAAGGAGAAGTGCCAGAGCGGAATGTGACAGAGCAGATCACGGAAGCCGAGAAGGAGTATGAAAAATTGTGGAAAGGATTTTTTAAAACCATCTCGATCAAGGAACGGGAAAATTTAAAATGCCAGCGAACACATATACCGGTCAAATATCGTAAAAATGTGACAGAATTCCAGTAAAAAACTATTGTATAATAGGAGGACTTAGTTTAACATAAGGATAACAAAGTGGCGTTGATAAGAGAAAGGAAGGAGAGATATGGAGAGAGAGGCAATCGTCTGGCTGGCGCTTTTTGTTATTCTTCTGATTGTAGAACTGTTGACTGTGGGTCTGACCTCCATCTGGTTTGCAGGAGGTGCACTGGCAGCGTTGGTTTTAGAGCTGCTGGGAGTCGATCTGATCTGGCAGATCGGGGCGTTTATCCTGGTTTCATTTGTGCTTGTGTATTTTACGAGACCGTTTGCAGTAAAATATGTCAATGCACATCATGAAAAGACAAACTATGAACAGGCAGTGGGAAAAATTGTCAGAATTACACAGAGAGTAGATGATCTTGCACAGACCGGAAAAGGAATTTTGGACGGAATGGAATGGACAGTGAGGACAGATGGTAAAGAAGTTCTGGAAAAGGATACTCTGGCAAGAGTAATCCGGATTTCCGGCGTAAAATTGATTGTAGAACCGTATAAGGAGGACTAGAGGATGGGATTGATGGTATTAGGAGTTTTATTGGTATTGGTGATATTGATTCTGGCAGCAAATATCCGAATCGTACCACAGGCACATGCGTATATTCTGGAACGTCTGGGTGGATATAAAGAGACGTGGGGTGTTGGAATTCATTTTAAGATCCCGATTCTGGATCGTGTGGCAAAGAGAGTATCACTCAAAGAGCAGGTTGTAGATTTTGAACCGCAGGCCGTGATCACAAAAGATAATGTTACGATGCAGATTGATACGGTGATCTTTTTTCAGATTACAGATCCGAAGCAGTATGCGTATGGAGTGGAGAACCCGATTGCAGCGATTGAAAATCTGACAGCGACTACACTGCGTAATATCATCGGAGATCTGGAACTGGATGAGACTCTGACATCCAGAGAGACGATCAATTCGGAGATGCGCACATCGCTGGATATCGCTACAGACCCGTGGGGAATCAAGGTGAATCGTGTGGAACTGAAAAATATCATGCCTCCGACTGCAATCCAGGATGCGATGGAGAAACAGATGAAGGCAGAACGTGAAAGAAGGGAAGCGATTCTGAAAGCGGAAGGAGAAAAGAAATCTACAATTCTGGTGGCAGAAGGTAAGAAAGAATCTTTGATCCTGGAAGCGGAGGCGGAAAAACAGGCGGCAATCCTGAATGCGGAAGCAGAAAAGCAGAAGAGAATCAAAGAGGCGGAAGGACAGGCGGAAGCAATCCGTACCGTTCAGAAAGCAACAGCAGAAGGAATTGAATTTATTAAACAGGCAGGTGCGGATGATGCAGTACTGACTTTAAAGAGTCTTGAAGCGTTTGCCAAAGCAGCAGACGGAAGAGCAACCAAGATTATCATTCCGTCCGAATTACAGGGAATCGCTGGTCTGACCAAGACGATCGCAGAGGTTGCAAGACCGGATAAAGCAGCAGAGTAGAGAACATGAAAGAGGAAACAATCATAAGGATATCTGTCCGCAGCCTTGTAGAATTTATTCTGCGGGAAGGGGACATTGACAACAGAGTGTCCGGCAGTATGGAAAAAGATGCCATGCTGCTGGGCGGTAAAATACACCGCAAAATACAAAGCCGTATGGGAACGAATTACACAGCGGAGGTTCCGCTTAAAATACAGATGCCGTGCGATGGGTTTGTTTTGCAGATAGAAGGCGCGCCGATGGAGTTTTGAAAGATGACGGAAAAGTCCTGATCGATGAGATCAAGGGGATTTTGCTAAGTCTGGAACATCTGGAAGCGCCCGTTCCCGTTCATTTGGCTCAGGCAAAATGTTATGCTTATATTTATGCAGTTCAGAACTCTTTGAAGTGCATTGACGTTCAGATGACGTATTGTCAGATGGAAACAGAGGAAATCCGCAGGTTTTGCCAGGAATTTGAATTTCAAGAGCTTCAGACGTGGTTTCAGGATCTGGTGACACAATATGAAAAATGGGCAAAATTTGAAATTGAATGGCGGAATGTACGCAATGATTCGATCCGGCAGATTGAGTTTCCTTTTCCCTATCGAGAAGGACAGCGCGACCTGGTGGCCTCGGTATACCGCACGATCTTGCGAAAGAAAAAGCTGTTTATCCAGGCGCTACCGGAGTGGGAAAAACAATGGCAACTGTATTTCCGGCAGTGCGGGCAGTGGGGGAAGGGCTGGGAGAAAAGATTTTTTATCTGACAGCGAAGACGATTACGAGGACAGTTGCAGAGCAGGCATTTTCCCTGTTGAAAGAAAAGGGGCTGTTGTATAAGACCATTACGCTGACGGCAAAAGAAAAAATCTGTTTTTGTGAGGAGGCAGAGTGCAATCCGGATGCCTGTCCTTATGCAAAAGGACATTTTGACAGAGTGAATGATGCAGTTTTTGATCTGATCACACATTCCGGCGACTGGAGCAGAGAGGTTCTGGAAGAACAGGCGAAAAAGCACATGGTCTGTCCGTTCGAGATGTCTCTGGATGTGTCCAACTGGCAGATGCGGTGATCTGTGATTACAATTATGCGTTTGATCCGCAGGCCCATTTAAAGCGCTTTTTCTCAGAAAGTGGAAAAGGGGAATACCTGTTTCTGATCGATGAGGCGCATAATCTGGTGGAGCGGGGAAGGGAGATGTATAGTGCATCTCTATACAAAGAAGATTTACTGGAAGTAAGAAAACTGGTAAAAGCAGAGGATCCGAAACTGGCAAAGGGTTTGTCAGAATGTAATCAGCAGTTTTTGGAATTAAAGAGAGAGTGTGAGCATTATCAGATTTTAAAAAGTGTATCGCATATTGCGTTAAAGTTGATGAATGTGCTTTCGAAACTGGAAGATTATCTGGAAGAATGCAAGGATGCAGAAAAGAAAAAGCGGGTGCTGGATTTTTATTTTGCAGTGCGCAGTTTTTTTAAATATCCATGATATCATGGATGAAAATTATGTGATCTTTTCGGAAATGATGGAAGACGGAAGGTTTCAAATCAAGCTTTTTTGTGTCAATCCGGCGGTGAATCTTCAAAATTATCTGGAACAGGGAAACAGTACGATTTTCTTTTCTGCAACACTGCTTCCGGTTCATTACTATAAAAAGCTGCTTAGTGTTGAGAAAGATGATTATGCAGTGTATGCACATAGTTCTTTTCCGCAGGAAAATAAATTTCTTTTTATTGGAACGGATGTAAGTACCCGTTATACAAGAAGGGAGAGAGTACATATCAGAGATTTGCCAGATATATTGCAGTGATGGCAGAACAGAAAAAAGGAAATTATATGGCGTTTTTTCCATCGTACCGTTTTTTGGAAGAGGTACATACGTGCTTTTTGGAGTGTGTTGATCACGAAGTCGACAGTATCTGTCAGGTTTCGTATATGGATGAAGAACAGAGGGAAGAGTTTTTGGAGGAATTTGAACAGGAAAGAGAGAAAAGTCTGGTTGCATTTTGCGTGATGGGCGGAATTTTTCAGAGGGGATTGATCTGACAGATGACAAGTTGATCGGAGCAGTGATCGCCGGAACAGGGCTTCCTCAGGTGTGTACAGAACGGGAAATTTTAAAGCAGTATTTTAATGCTGCTGACATGGATGGATTTGACTATGCGTATCTGTATCCGGGAATGAACAAAGTTCTGCAGTCTGCCGGGAGGGTGATCCGAACGGAAAGTGACAGAGGTGTGATCCTGTTGTTGGATGACAGATTTCGGGCAATGCGATACCGGGAAGTGTTTCCGAGAGAGTGGCAGCAGTATCAACTGGGAAGTGTGAAAAATCTGGAACAAGAAATACGGACTTTCTGGGAAAGTCCGTAATTGTACATCAGTCAAAAAAACTTAAGAATTCTTTTGCTGCCTTTGAGGTCAGCACCTGTTCATTATAAGCGATGACAAGCTCACGCTCTGGCAGTTCTTCTTCTGTCTGGACAGCAAAGAGATCGCAAGTCTGCTCAGAGAGACAGAAATTTGGAATAAATGCGATTCCGAGTCCGATTCGTGCAAGATCGATCAGAAGATCATTGCTGGTCAGCTCGATTTCAGGAACCAGATCCAGTTGATGCTGCTGGAAGAGGCGGTGCAGATATTCACTGGTGTACTGTGCTTGTCCAGCATCAGAATTGGATATTTTGACAGTTCCTGATAGGAAAGCTTCTTTCCTTTCAACTCTGCAAAATCCTGGTTGGCAATAAAAACATCATGAAATTTTTTGATCTTTTTGATCGAAGAGACATTGCTTAAGTAGCTGTTTGGGTAGTTGACCACAATGAGATCGACCTGTCCGGATTCCAGTAATTCTACACATTTGATGGATGTCTGGTTGACAACTTTGATGTGGGCATTTGGAAATGCTTCGTGAAATTTCTTTAAATAGGGAACCAGAAAATATCGGCAGATCGTATCACTGGCTCCAATCCGAATCTGTCCACCGGTAGAAGCTGCATCCAGAAGCTGGGATTCCCCGCGCTGGATCAGATGCATGGCAGGTTCGATATGGCGAAGGAGGATTTCTCCTTCCGGTGTGAGCTGGACTTTTTTTGTACTGCGGATAAAAAGCACCTGATCCAGCTTGCGTTCCAGTGTTTTGATAGACTGACTGACAGCAGATTGTGAGATGAAAAGCTGTTTGGAAGCTTCGGAAAAACTCAAAGTAGATGCCACGTGATAGAATACCTTATATAGTTCATAGTTAATATCCATTATTAGACCTCCTAATAAGTGCTCCCTGTATTATAGGGCAAAAATGAATGAATTACAATCTATATTGTGGTAAAATATACAGGAATCGCAGAAGAATGGAAAAAATGACGAAAGCAGAAAAGACTGGGAGGTAAAATGCGTGAAAAAAGTACAATGGTTTTTGGGAATCGTGTTTTCTCTGGCGCTGATTCTGGTGCTGCTGATCAGCAGCTTTCAATTTGCGGCGTATGGAGATTTTGGATTTTACGAAAAAGAATATAAGAAATATGATGTGGTCTCGGATCTTGATATGGAGCTGAAAGATGTGATGTATGTGACCTATGAGATGATGGATTATCTGATCGGTGACAGAGAAAATCTGGATGTGTACACAGTGGTAGAAGGAAAAGAGCAGGACTTTTTTAATGAGCAGGACAAATTGCATATGGCTGATGTGAAAAATTTGTTTCTTGGTGGTCTTATGGTAAGAAGAGTATCAGCGGCGGTGATGCTGCTCTGTCTTTTCGTACTTTGGGTGACAAAGGCGAATTGGAAAAAGATTCTGGCAAGAGGATATCAGATCGGTCTTGGGATCGCCACAGCCGGAGTCGCGTTTCTGGCAGGAGCGCTGATTGTAGATTTTAATACAGCATTTACGGTATTCCATGAGATATTTTTTACCAATGATCTGTGGTTGTTTGATCCCGCTGAGGATTATATGATCCGGATGCTGCCGGAAGGTTTTTTCTATGATATGGCATTGCGCATTGGGGGAATCTTCATTATCAGTATGCTGATCTTTCTGGCAGTCAGTGTGTTTCTCGCCAGACAGGCCAAGAAAGATGAAAATGAAAGAAAAATTAAAAGTACTTATGAGTGAGTTTAATTATATTAATTATACTTATGAGAAAAAATGTGGTAAGATTACGGTAAAAAGAGTTACTTAATGTTTGAAAGAAGTGCAAAGGAGATTGTATATGAGCAACGTAAAGCGCGTATATGTAGAAAAAAAGGCAGAATTGCCGTACAGGCAAAAGAATTGAGACATGAGATCAGAAGTTATCTTGGAATTGAAACTGTGACAGGTGTCAGAGTTCTGATTCGTTATGATGTGGAGAATCTTTCAGAAGATACGTTTGAGAAAGCATGTAATGGGATTTTTGCGGAACCGCCGGTAGATGTACTTTATCTTGAGAGCTTTCCGGTATCTGACAAAGATCATGTATTTTCGGTAGAATATCTGCCGGGACAGTTTGATCAGAGAGCAGATTCTGCTGAACAGTGTGTGCAGTTTATCAAAGAGGACGAGTCTCCTGTGATCAAAACGGCGACAACATATGTCATCGAAGGAAACGTAACAGAGGATGAATTTGCAGCGATCAAGAATCACTGTATCAACCCTGTGGACTCAAGAGAGACAGGAATGGAAAAACCGGAAACGTTAGTGACTGTGTTTGAGGAACCGGAAGATGTGAAAGTATTTGATGGTTTTGAGACAATGCCGGAAGCAGAATTAAAAGCGCTTTATGATTCCCTTGGGCTGGCAATGACATTTAAAGATTTCCAGCATATCCAGAATTATTATCACGGAGAAGAGCATAGAAATCCGACTATGACAGAGATTCGTGTTCTGGATACATACTGGTCTGATCACTGCCGTCACACGACATTCTCTACAGAGTTAAAGGATGTGACATTCGGTGAAGGAGACTATAAAGAGCCGATCGTCAATACATACAAACAGTATTTAAGTGACCACAGTGAGATCTTCAAAGGAAGAGAAGATAAGTTTGTCTGCCTGATGGATCTTGCGCTGATGGCGATGCGTAAGCTGAAAAAAGAAGGAAAGCTTGCAGATCAGGAAGAATCAGATGAAATCAATGCATGCAGTATTGTTGTTCCGATCAAAGTAGACGGTGTGGAAGAAGAGTGGCTGATCAATTTCAAAAATGAGACACACAATCATCCGACAGAGATTGAACCGTTTGGTGGAGCGGCAACCTGCCTTGGCGGTGCAATCCGTGATCCATTGTCCGGACGTACTTATGTATATCAGGCAATGCGTGTGACAGGAGCTGCAGATCCGACGGTATCTGTAAAAGAGACTTTAAAAGGAAAACTTCCTCAGAAAAACTGGTGAGAGGAGCTGCTCATGGATACAGTTCTTACGGAAACCAGATCGGTCTGGCGACAGGACTGGTAAAAGAAATCTATCATCCGGATTATGTGGCAAAACGTATGGAGATCGGTGCAGTGCTTGGAGCTGCTCCAAGACGTGCGGTGATCCGTGAGAATTCAGATCCGGGAGATATTATCGTACTGCTCGGCGGACGTACCGGACGTGACGGATGCGGTGGAGCAACAGGTTCTTCCAAAGTACATACAGAAGAATCTATTGAGACTTGTGGCGCAGAGGTTCAGAAAGGAAATCCTCCGACAGAGCGCAAGATTCAGCGCTTATTCCGCAGAGAAGAAGTAAGTAAGCTGATTAAAAAGTGCAACGACTTTGGTGCGGGCGGTGTTTCTGTTGCGATTGGAGAACTTGCAGACGGACTTCGTGTGGATCTGGATAAAGTACCGAAAAAATATGCAGGTCTGGATGGAACAGAGATTGCTATTTCAGAATCTCAGGAGCGAATGGCAGTAGTCGTAGATCCGAAAGATGTGGCAGAATTCATGTCTTATGCAAAGGAAGAAAACTTAGAAGCAGTCGAAGTTGCAGTAGTGACAGAATCTCCGAGACTGGTTTTAGTGTGGAGAGGAAATGAAATTGTCAATATTTCCCGAGCGTTCCTTGACACCAATGGAGCACATCAGGAGACAACAGTAGAAGTTGAGATTCCTGCAAAGAAAGACAGTCTGTTCGTAAAAGAAGAAGTGACGGATGTAAAAGAAAAATGGCTGGAGACCTTAAAGGATTTAAATGTATGCTCTCAGAAAGGTCTGGTAGAGATGTTCGACGGCTCCATCGGAGCAGGTTCCGTGTTTATGCCGTACGGTGGTCAGTATCAGATGACAGAGACACAGGCTATGGTTGCAAAAGTTCCGGTTATGAATGGAACAACAGATGCGGTTTCTATGATGAGCTACGGATTTGATCCATATCTGTCAAGCTGGAGTCCGTATCATGGAGCGATTTATGCAGTGGTAGAGTCAGTTGCGAAGATCGTAGCCGCAGGTGGAGATTATAGTAAGATTCGTTTTACATTCCAAGAATATTTCCGTCGTATGACAGAAGATCCGAAGAGATGGAGTCAGCCGTTTGCAGCACTCTTGGGTGCATATGAAGCACAGCTTGGATTCGGGCTTCCGTCTATCGGGGGGGAAAGACAGTATGTCTGGAACATTCCAGGATATTGATGTTCCGCCGACTCTTGTATCGTTTGCCGTAGACATGGCAACAGAGGATGAGATTATTACTCCGGAACTGAAAAAGTCAGGAAATAAACTGGTTTGGATGAAGATTGAAAAAGATCAGTATGATCTCCCGGTTTATACACAGCTGATGGATCAGTATGGCAAATTTGCAGCAGATATCCACAGTGGAAAGATCGTTTCCGCATATGCGCTGGATCGTCATGGTGTGATTGCTGCGGCAAGTAAGATGGCATTTGGAAATAAACTGGGTGTGAAGATCGAGCATAATCTGGATGCGGGAGAATTGTTTGCGCCGGCATTTGGAGATATTATTGCAGAAGTTCCGGCAGACAAAGTGGGAGAACTGAGCATTGCATACACGGTGATCGGTGAGGTTCTCGAAGAGCAGAAATTTGTTTATGCGGATACCGAAATTGCTCTGACAGAAGCGGAAGAAGCATGGACAGGCACTCTGGAAAGTGTATTTGCGACAAAATCTTCCGCAGATAATGATGAAGTGGTGGAAGAAAAGCTCTATCATACATCTGATATTCATATCTGCAGTCATAAGATCGGACAGCCGACCGTATTTATTCCGGTATTTCCTGGAACAAACTGTGAGTATGACAGCCGTAAGGCGTTTGAGAGAGCAGGCGCAAATGTGATCACAAAGGTATTCCGTAATATGAATGCAGAGGATATCCGTGATTCTGTTGCCGAGTTTGAAAAGGCAATCGGACAGGCACAGATGATCATGTTCCCGGGTGGATTCAGTGCAGGAGATGAGCCGGATGGTTCTGCAAAATTCTTTGCAACTGCATTCCAGAATGCAAAGATCAAAGAAGCAGTAGAAAAACTGTTGAATGAAAGAGATGGACTGGCGCTCGGTATCTGCAACGGATTCCAGGCACTGATCAAACTGGGACTGGTTCCTTATGGTAAGATTGTAGGACAGACAGCGGATTCTCCAACATTGACATATAACACGATTGGACGTCATATTTCAAAGATGGTCTACACAAAAGTTGTGACAAACAAATCACCTTGGCTTGCAGGTGCAGAGCTCGGAGGGGTTTACACAAATCCGGCTTCCCACGGAGAAGGTCGTTTTGTAGCGAGTGAAGAGTGGCTGGATCAGTTATTCGCGAACGGTCAGGTAGCAACACAGTACTGCGATCCGTCAGGAAATATCAGTATGAACGAAGAGTGGAATGTCAATGGCTCCTACCGTGCGATCGAAGGTATCACAAGTCCGGATGGAAGAGTACTTGGAAAGATGGCACATTCCGAACGCCGCGGTGATTCTGTAGCAATCAATATCTACGGAGAGCAGGATCTGAAGATCTTTGAATCAGGTGTGAAATATTTTAAATAAAAGAATGGTTTGATTTGAAAAACAGACTTGTATTTTTTGTAACAGTCTGATACAATCTAATTTGTAATTAATAGCAAAGGCTGTTACTGGTAATGCAGGCAAGACCGAGAACAATGAGGAGCATGAGATTATTGCACCTCTTGTCTTGGTCTTTTTTTATGAAGAAAGTATCAATTATTCCAGGTTCGTAATCCATATGCAATTTTTTTGCAACGGCTTTTGGAAGATTTGCTCCAGAAAGAAATTACAGAAGAGGAAAGGGTTTATTTGATTGTACATATTTCCAGAATTAAACAAAAGCAATAAAAATAAAAATGTGGAAAAAGTAGAAAATAGTATTGACAATCTAAAAGTCAATAGTATAATAATCAAGCAAGTTGTGGTTGAGAAAACAGCAGCTTCAAATTATGGGGTCTTAGCTCAGCTGGGAG